>ENA-OBIO01001218-OBIO01001218.1-metagenomes-genome-assembly--contig:-NODE-1218-length-10790-cov-25.239_pt1 | contig 10790 bp, 12 predicted proteins | sample MGYA00153383_OBIO01 | MGnify analysis MGYA00153383 | reverse complement strand
ATTGAATATATAGCCAATGCTGATAATGCCAACGGTCATTAACCCGATAAATACGCCTAATAGTTGAGGTTTTAAAACTTTTTTGAGAATTACCATTTCAGGCAGCGATAGTGCTGTTACTGCCATTGTGAAAGCTAAAACTGTACCCATAGGCATTCCTTTATTGACTAAGGCTTCAGTAATTGGCATTACTCCCGCAATATTTGCATAGAGTGGCACTCCTAAAATTACTGCGATCGGCACTGCAAATGGATTATTTGCACCTGCATATTTAATGATAAAGTCTGTGGGCACATAGCCATGAATTCCAGCTCCAATCGCGATTCCACCCACAACATAGAGCCATACCGATCGGACAATTTCACTTGATTGAAATCTTCCTTGCTCGAATCTTTGTTTCCAAGTTAGTGATACTGGTTTTAGGTTGTCTTCATCTCCTGGAGTCATTAATTGGCGAGATTTTTGCAGTTCCCACACAAACGGTTCCACCCATTTCTCTAATTTTAGTACTCCAATAATGTATCCCGCCGCGATCGCTAAACCCACACCAAAGCTAATATAAATCAGCGTTACTTTCAACCCAAATAATCCCCACAATAGAATTACTGCAACCTCATTTACCATTGGTGCTGACATTAGATAAGAAAAGGTCACACCTAAAGGAACACCTGCTTCCAGAAAGCCGATAAATAAAGGCACCGCAGAGCAAGAACAAAAAGGTGTGACAATTCCGACCATTGCCGCCAAAATATTTCCTACAAAAGTGCGTTTTCCTTCTAACAAAGAGCGAACGCGCTCTGGTTCTAAAAAGCTCTGAAATGTTCCAACCAAAAAGCTAATGACAATTAGTAATGTCAAGACTTTTGGCACATCGTAAAGAAAGAAGTGGCAACTTGATCCTAAATGGGAGGCGAGTGGTAATCCAAAAAGTTGAGTGACAATCTGAGTTGCCAACCAATCGAACGGATAAAATATATCGAACATCAATTTATCTCCTTTAAGTCTGCAACAGGGGTTGGATTTGTTCTGGACTGATGACTTGACCTTTGCTAACAACTTTGCCATTAATTATTAGTGCGGGTGTAGACATCACACCACGCATTGCAATTTCAACAGGGTCGGTAATATGTGAAACTTCGGCTATTAAATTGAGATTTGCCACAGCTTCTTTCGCATTCGCCTCTAAATGCTGGCACTTTTTGCAGCCTGTCCCAAGAATTTCAATTTTGATTGTGTTCACGAGCTATCTCCTATTTTAAGTTTCGTAATACGTGATTTTTAGTCCATTACTTTAGAGAGTGTTTGTCAACAAATATTACAAGGAATACCAAGATGCCTGTTGATTTTGCAGGATGAGAAGTGATTCTAAAATTGAAATTGATATCATGCGGGAACGCAAAGAATACACGAGTGACTTAACGGATGCCGAATGGGCGATCATAGAACCGTTATTACCAGAGGACAAAGCAGTCGGACGGCTTCGAGAGGTCGATTTGCGCGAGGTATTCAACGCAATCAACGATCGCTTACCAAGATTTTCCAGTCTGATCTTGCAGGGTTTGTCGGGATTGGTAGAGCATTTGGCCTGGATATTCTTCGAGTTGGCTTATGGTAGCAAAAGCGGGGAGGGGACTCCAGAGAAAACCGCAGCCGCAAATGGCCAGCAGCATAGAAAGCATTTTAGAACGGTTAAAGCGAATAGACTTCACCAAAAAATTTCTCACAAAGTTAAGTGGCATCGATTTCTCCTAAGATAGATTCAACATCCCTAACACCAAGATTGTTCTCCCGCAGGATTGTGCAATAACTCCCGAATATTGGCTTCGATCACCCGGTAACCCACATTGCCATTGAGTCTCTGCCGTCCTTCATTAAAAATCAGGGTGGGGCTAACTGTAACAGTATGCTCTTTCACTAAATCAAAATCTTTGGATAACTGAGCGTATGCCTCGCCACTATCGATTTGAGCTTGGATAGGAGCGATCGAGAGTCCTAATTCCTCTGCAATCTCAAATTGCACCTTCCGGTCAGAAACGTTTGCCAGTCGAGCAAAAAATGCCTCCCGAAATGCCCAGGTTACTTTTTCAAATACCATTTCTGATGGCTCAAAACATTCTTTCATTTCCAGTATTCGAATAGCATTGAGAAATAAATGACAGGATGTAGATGAGGGGGGAATAACCTGTATCCAAATATCGGGATGAACGGTGATGTGGTCGAACTTTTTTGAGACTTCGTGAATATGCTTATTATATCCTTTGAAGCCACCCTTATCGTTCCAGCGATTCTCCAGCTTTCCGTGGACATCCCCAAAAACAGAAACGAAGTGGGATTCGATGAAAATTTTGTCTTGAAAAGTTTCTTTTAATTCTTTCAAACGAATTTGAGAAACATAAGCCCAAATGCAAAGAAGGTCAGAAAAGTAAAAGATGTGGATAGGCTTCATTATTACTCCAATTGTTAGCACTTTAGGCAGAAATTCCAGTAGGGCCAGGTTTAGTGAAATGTGAATGCTGCGCATCCATTCATAATTTAGCTATCGCTTCCCCTGCCGCTTTCCAGCCTGCAAAACTGGGTGGAAAACCCTGCACCTTTTCGTAGCCCAACAGATGCAATGTCATCACACCCATTGCCGATCGATAACCCGAGGCACAATAGATCACCACTGGGCGATCGCGCGGTATCTGATCTAGACCTTGCATCAGGGTTCGGAGCGGAATATTGATCGCACTAGGAATATATCCCGCTTGATATTCAGAGGGTTCTCGCACATCAACTAAGACAGGTTGAGAATTCTTTAACAGATCTTTCAAACCTTCAACACTGGCGATCGTGTAGTAGTCTAATGGGATGGAGGTGAGAAAGCGATCGACTTCTGATTTGAGATTGAGCGATTTTGTAGACATAGTTTGTATCCTTTCCTGCGATATAAGATTAGTGTCTATGGGTGTTACAGCCGCGATTTCGGGTTGACCTTGGCCAAACAAAAGACTGATCGATAGTATCACTGCAAGCAGAAGTCTTGAAAGGGTGTTTGTAAACATGATTTCCTGCAATATAGTTTACTAAAATTGAACTACATCCGTACAAATCCTTCAACAGGGCGACGTAAAGACACAGGCACTGGGTAGTTCTTCACGTAACCTGTGCGTAAGATAAATTGAATCGGTTCGGGTATTCCAATGGGTTCGTTTAGTATTTCCATAGTTGGGGCTTCCTCCAATATTTGGGTCATGGGATGGATGGCGATCGATTTTTCCCTTACTTTCAGAAACAGTCGTTGCATTCGTCTACCCGTTTCGAGTAGAGTCTCGACTGAATTGTTTTTGCTAGTGATCAGAATCCAACCGGCTGATGCTGAAACTTCCTGTTTAATCTGATCAATCCCTCGCTCTCTAAAATCAAGTTTCATCACATTTTCTTTACCGTAAAAGTTTCGCACGACCCACCCAGAGAATCCTTCTATTTCCATCCCTGCCGTAGTCAGCCCGTCGCGGTAAGTATCAGCATCTTGACTAGAAAATCGTATCCAGTCAGCTAACTCTTGTTGAGCAGGATCCCGATCGGCTTGTAGTCGATTGGCTTCGATCGTTTGTTCATTAATAAAGTAACTTTCTTGACTGGCGGCAGGTAAATAATGGATGAAGTCTGAATCGATGAGATAGTCAAGATCTTCTTTCTTCAAAGTATCACTTAAAAAGTTAGATCGAACAGTTCGACGGGTTTTAATTTTTTCAACATCAAATGTATTTTTTGTAGCTTCTTTGGTCAAGCTAACTTCCATGACTCGATCGTCTTGATTCGTTGTCGCCATCAAATTCCAATGGCAAACGTAGCCAAAAGAACCCGCAGCATACTCCAGGTTTTGGATGAATGCGCCGATCGATAGCATGGTTTCTCGCTGAGTCGGGTCAACAGCAGGTAGCCATTTAGTGCGATCGTTGCCAATAATCCAGTGATAGGGTTCGATATATTGAACAAACCACGGCTGTGTGTTGTGACCACTTGGCGCAAGTGAGGCCAGAATCAAAATCTCTTTTTCGTCGGGATTGAGAAGTGATTTAGGATTACTTGATGGTTTGACATCAGCTCTTGAAAGATTATGTTTGTCGCTTAATGAATACGCGATCGTCCCGGCGACGATTGTCCCTCCAATAGCAATCGTAATAAATTTTCTTCTGTTCATGATAAGTTTCCTTTAAGTTGGTTTAGTCATTCGTTGTTTAACCTGACCTAGACCCTTTCCTGATTTCCGGACTTGGGGAGACCCGACATACTCGATTGCCCCCACACCCGATATATCAGCCTCCAACTGCTCGCTCACATTGACCACAGCGCTCCCCACGCCCTCCATCGCAACGGCCAATCGTTTACCTTGGATGCCCTTAGCCTCAATACGGCCAACCCCGTCTGTTTTCAAACTCTCTAAACTTTTGACTTCTACAACGAACTCGATAGGTTTGGTCGGAAGCATGTTGCCCTCTTTGGCGAGGGTGAGAAATTTGATTATGATTGGGGGGTCTCATAATAGGTTCTCGTATAAATTCATAAGAGCATTTAGTATGACAGCCCAATGTTTGAGATCAGGGTTGATTTGTTGCTTGAGACTCCATTGGAAATGCCAACCAAGCCCAAAGGTACAGAAAAAGAAATCCAGGAACAACGATCGCTAAAACAACCGTGACAATCCGGATCACTTGAGTAGACTGATGCCATCGTTCCGCCACGGATGAACATACACCAGCAATGACTTTGTGGCGACGACTCCGGTAAAAAGCTGGCCCGGAAGTCGCATTTGTATTTTGGGAGCGCTGATACTGCAAAATCCCCGAAACCAGTAGCCCGATCGCCCCTAAGACCGCTGATGGAATGGCAAAAATCGCCAACCAGTGCGACATCGCCAGCCCTGAAATGGCGTCTCCAAGCCAAACTGGGGAAGGACAACTAAAGCGGACAGCTTCCGCCACACAACTAAAGCGTTTAGCCAAACCATATGCGCCCCAAGTCATGAGCAACGGCGAAACGCCATAGAGGACACAGAGGCCCAACAAGAAAAAGTGCCAACCTATTGAAGGCCGTCGGAAGAATGCGATCCCGGCGATCGCTGGCCCGATCAGCAAGAATGTATAAAGCAACGGCAAATAATACATGAGTTCTCTTGAGTGAGATTTACTTGAAATTGAATACCTTCAACAGCTCAAACCACAGCAGACCTATTGCTCCACCTAGAAGGCAGATGGCGAGGTCGATCGGATGCAGAAAAGAGAAGCTGAATAGGTTGCGAACAATGGGGACATACAGGACGATCGCCAGAAAAAATAATCCACCACCTAGGACCCACCACAGTGCTGGATTAGGCGATCGCAAGATCTTCAGGCTGAGCTGCGCGGTCGAACCTTCACTTAATATCAATCCTAAATTTGCCAAAATTAACGTCGTAAACGTTAAGGCTCGCGCATCAAGTTCTCCTTGTTTGCGGTATATCGCGATCGCAAATACGGTCAGAATAATGGCTAAGATTCCGCCCCCTTGCAGCATGGCTAAACCCAAAGTTTTCTTGCCGAATAAGGGTTTTTTGGGATTGCGAGGTGGACGCTTCATTATATTTTCTTCAGCAGGTTCGGCTTCAAGCACAATTGAGCAAGCCGGATCGATAATTAGATGTAAAAAGGCCACATGAATCGGTAGTAATACTAACGGCAACTTAAACAACACGGGAATCAAGGACATCCCAGCGATCGGAATATGAATAGCCACCAGATAGGCCATCGCCTTGCGAAGATTATCAAAAATTCGTCGGCCCAATTTGACCGCTTGCACGATCGAAGCAAAATCATCGTCCAATAGAACTAATGCCGCTGACTCGCGCGCCACATCCGTCCCGCGTTGCCCCATCGCAATACCAATCTGAGCCGCTTTAAGCGCGGGGGCATCGTTGACCCCATCACCCGTCATCGCGACCACTTCACCTTTATCTTTGAGTGCATTGACAATTCGCAGCTTTTGTTCTGGTACGGCGCGGGCAAAGATATTCGTAGTTTGAATTTGCTGACTCAGTTCAGCGTCACTCATCCGATCCAATTGCGCTCCGGTGAGAATCTCACCCGCTTGAGTCAAGCCAATCTGCCGTGCGATCGCCTGTGCCGTAACAGGATAATCCCCCGTAATCATCACTACGCGAATCCCAGCGCTGTAGCATTCTTGAATCGCTGCTGCAACGGTAGGCCGCACGGGATCAGACAGTCCCACCAAGCCTAGAAACTGGAACGGGAAATCATGTTGCTGATCCGGTAGACGCCCCGGATCGATCGACGGATGGGGGGGCAGAAACGCGGGCGGTGCTTCCAATAACGCTACTCTGGCCACGCCTAAGACCCGCAATCCGACAGCAGCCATGGTGCTGACTTGAGCCGCTAAAACCCGTTGTTGCTCAGCCGTAAAATGACAGAGATCGGCGATCGCTTCCGATGCACCTTTAGCCGCAATTTCATATTGTTTACCATCTGCCGATTTCCACACATGGGACATGGCGAGCAAATCCGGCGACAATGGATATTCCCGCAACAGTTTCCAGTCATAATGCAGATGCTCAGTGTGTGCGAGATACTCATCTCCCAACCGCTTGAACGCCTTTTCCATCGGGTCAAAGGGATCACTCTGACTCGCCAAAATGCAAAACTCGACTAATTGATGCAACGTTTCGGGCAGGGGTGCTGCCGCCTGTAATGCCAAGTCATAGGGCGCAGATACAGCAAAATGCTCACAGGCCCAGAGTTGTTGCACGGCCATCTGGTTCAGGGTCAGCGTTCCGGTTTTGTCCACACATAGCACCGTTGCGGCCCCCACCGTTTCAACGGCAGCGACGCGGCGCGCCAGTACATGGTGTTGTGAAATCCGCCAAGCCCCCAATGCTAAGAAGATTGTTACCACCACGGGAAATTCATTCGGCAAAATTGCCATTGCCAAGGTGATCCCAGCCAGAATACCTTTGAGCCAATCCCCCGTGGTAAATCCATAAATCACCACGATCGCGACACAGAGCGATAATGCAATCCAAAATAGACGACTCACCAAGCGATTCATTTCCCGCTGTAAAGGCGTGACTTCTGACTTGACGGTTTGCAAGGCGTTGCCAATCTTGCCCATCTCTGTCTGAGCACCGATCGCTTGGACTTGAATCATGCCCTGACCCTGCACCACCAACGTCCCAGAATACACGAACGGCAACGAATCACCCCCCGGACGCGCCATCTCAACTGCGCCAATCGCCCCAATTTTGCGAACGGGTAACGACTCTCCGGTGAGTAGCGATTCATCGGTTGAAAGATTGGTACAAGATAAAACGATCGCATCCGCCGGAACCCGATCGCCCTCAGTCAACACACAAACATCACCCCGCACCACATCGCGCCCCGCAACTCGTTGACGCTGCCCGTCACGAATCACCAAGGCACGCGGACTCGAAAGGTCACGCAGCGCGGCAATGGCATGTTCTGTCTTCCCTTCTTGATAAAGACTAATCCCCATTAGAAAAAGCACGAAACCCAGCAATATCAGTGCTTCCTGAAGATCGCCTAAAACCCAATAAATCACTCCGCCGCCCACCAGCAACAGAAAAATCGGATCTTGAATGATGCCCCAGGCGATCGCGAACAGACTGCGCGATTGAGCTGAAGGTAGCTCATTATGACCGTCTTGGTTGAGCTGCGCGATCGCTGCTTGTGTCGATAAGCCCGTTTCGGTATTGAGATTGACGGTTGAGTCGATCATTGCCGTTGTCCCATTATATGAAGCCAACCAACTTGGTAAGCCAGTATGTTTCTACTTAGACAGATTAAATTGAATTTAATGTAGCGATCGAGAGATCTACCAAGGGCACTCAAACCTCACTTTTTGAGAACACTTTATGACACCTTAATAGATGAAGGTTCGATTACGTGTATGAGTTAGACCTATCCATAAATTAAATTAAGGCAAAAAGAGATGGTAAAACAGTACTTTAGCTAATTACCATAGGAGTCCGAATAGAAATGTCTTTCCAATTCCGGCTCCAAAAAAGATTTGGCTACCATCTGGGCGCACGGTCTGACACAGTTGGAATACCCAATGGCCGCATCTTCCCATCTCTTTTGGGAAGTTCTATCCGCCGGACAGTAGAAGGAAAATAGCTACCGGAGGCCATTCGATTCCATAGTTTGTATAGGTTGCCTGATAGGTCCCAGAATCAAGGTGCGGTCTTGAAAATAAGATGCCATGACTCCAGAACAATCAGGACAGTTGGCCGGAAACAGGGTAGGAATCCGTCAGCTCTTACAAGATCTTGATGACCGATGATGTTCCAATTGTTCATGCGAAGGGTGTACTGCGATCGCTATGGAATAAAAAATAGCGAGTTCAGTAACCCACGATCAAGGATTCACAACGGTCCATAATTTGACGATGATCGGTTCAGCCGGTCGCACAACTGCTTTGCCCGATCGCGCACCTGATTCCACGATCGATCGCGGACCCATTCGATCGGAAACAAGCTCGTGGAAAGCCCCACGGCGATCGCTCCTGCTGCTAAGAAATCTGCTGCATTTTCTAGCGTCACACCACCCGTTGGAATCAGGGGAATCCCTTTCAACGGATCACGGAGAGATTTGACATAAGACGCATGGCCTAGGGCACTCACCGGGAAAACTTTGACGCTATCGGCCCCGGCATTCCATGCTGTGAGAATTTCGGTGGGGGTAAGGGCACCGGGAATGATAGGTATGGCCGCGAGATTGGCGACTTCAATAATAGCGGGGTTACAGTGGGGTGAGAACGCAAATTGGGCACCGCAGGCGATCGCATTCTTAAGGTGATCGACCGTGACGATCGTACCGGTCCCAATGATGCAATCGGGGAGTTCTAAACGTAGGGTTTCGATCAGACGCTGCGGTTCAGGGCTGTCCCAGGTAATTTCGATCAGATGCATTCCTCCCCGTGCTACCGATCGTGCCATCTCTAACCCCACCTCAAACTCGGGGGCGCGGATGATGGCGATCGCACGATGTTGGGTGAGGAGAGCGGTCCACATGTGGCAAAATTAGCAATAGATTCATGCACGATAGCAAAAAAGTGCATAAGCTGGACGGATCAGGAATTAAGTCTTTTGGAAGACCTGAATGAACGCTAGTTTTAGGACGTTTTTAGAGTTATGACTTCTCTTTCTTTCAATGCTGCGCTGGATTTCAATGCGCTAGATGGTGCGACCATAGAACTGACCCCAGAGCAGATTTGGCAAGCAGGCGTAGAGAAGAAGAAGGGCTGGACAGAGTATCTCGAAACCCTTGCACTGGACTGCACGCCGTTGCAAAGCGTCATGGATTGGTCCATTTACTGCATCGGTTTGTGTTTGAGCGTTAGAAATGTGTAGGTTGGGGATTTGCGGGTTAGGTTGAAAAATTGATTCACGATCGGAGACTCTCCATTAGACTGGACGGATTAGACTAATTATTATTTGCAATCCATCCTAAACATACCCAAACATAAGATGTCAAATTTCACTATCGTTCTTCTTGTCCTTGGTCTCGTCGCCAGTCTCTTCGTGGGTAGCATGGTGTGGGCTTACCAAGGAACCGGCAGCATCGACGTCGTTTTTCTAGAAGTGATGCCCGTCCCCTCAGAACTTAGTAAAGAGGTTCGATCGCTTTTTCAGCAGGGAGTTGGCCAGTACTGTAGAGGCCAATACCGCAGCAGCGCCAACTATTTTGTCCAAGTGCTTCGAGTCAACCCTGATCTAGGAGTGGCCTATCACAACTACGCCCTCGCCCTCGCCAACCAACGGGAAATCACGAAATCCACGAAGGCATTTATCGCTGCCGCAGAACGCTACACCCAAGTCGGCGATCGGCTTTCGGCAGATTTAGTCAAACAGCATTTGCGCACCCTGAAACGATCGGTCAAGAAAGAAACTCCGGCTGATGCTTCCTAATGCGAGGTCAATACTGCTCTAACATTGAAATAGCTACATCTTCAACGCTGTCTTATATAAGGAATGTGTCATGACTCGATCGGTAATCCAGACGAATTCAGCGCCTTCTCCCGTGGGTCCATACAACCAGGCAATCGTCGCATCAGGGCGAATGGTCTTTTTGTCGGGGCAGATTGCACTTTGCCCAGCAACGGGGGCGATCGTAGGTGAGGGCGATGTGGTGAAACAAACCGAACAGGTGATGGCTAATCTAAAGGCGGTATTAGAAGCCGCAGGAGCAACCTTCGGAGATGTTGTGAAAACAGGCGTTTTTCTTAAAGATATGAATGACTTTGCTACCGTAAATGGCGTGTATGCGACGTATTTTGATGAGGCAATAGCTCCAGCGCGTGCGTGCGTTGAAGTGGCGCGATTGCCGAAAGATGTTCTCGTCGAAATCGACTGTATTGCAGTGGTGCAGTAGATATTGACTCAGCTTACCCACACCACAATTGAGGTTTATCCTTGGGGAGACATCCATGACTGCAACTAGCGCTCCACCCATTTACTAACCTTCTGGAGACGGTCAGCCTGTGGCAGAGACATTTGATCATTTGTATGTGATTTTGATTACGATCGCACTACTGCGACACTACTTGCGTGACGAACAGGCTTGTGTATTGGGAATCAATTACTTGTACTATGCATAGGGATTGCCGAGATTGCGGTGTGCTCCGGATGTGATGGTGATTTTTGGGGTGGAGCCGGGGAGTCGGGATAACTATAGAATCCATTTAGGATCTTTTCATAGAGAAATGGCTAGGCGCTTGATCATCAGCCTGATAAAGCA
>ENA-OBIO01001217-OBIO01001217.1-metagenomes-genome-assembly--contig:-NODE-1217-length-10792-cov-3.33268_pt1 | contig 10792 bp, 9 predicted proteins | sample MGYA00153383_OBIO01 | MGnify analysis MGYA00153383 | reverse complement strand
ATAGGTGGTACGTGCAATTTTTAAAAAACTTTAGGCTATCATTAAAAATAAATTATCAAATAATTTGGAATTGCAGACAGTACCTTTTCGCTACAATCCCTGCCGCTTGGTAACATCCATGAAAATTTTAGTTGAATTGCCAGTTTTTCGGATACCGCATATCTCAGAATTGTATTCAATAAATAATAGTAAAAATCAATGTTCAATATTGATAAATCGTATTTACAGGCACAGTATATTTGCAACCTAAACTTAAAAACATGGCATTAGAAATTGGTATTGCAGCTCCACAATTTATGTTGCACGATAGCGAGAAAAATAAAGTATCGCTGGCAGATTATAAAGGTAAGAGCGTATTGCTTTTATTTTTCCCTCAAGCTTTTACAGGCACCTGCACTGCTGAACTTTGTAATATGCGAGATAATATTGCAAATTACAATGACGCAAATGCACAGGTTTTTGGTATTTCAGTTGATTCTGTTTTTACACTTGCGAAATTTAAAGAAGATCAAAAATTTAATTTTCCTTTGCTAAGCGATTTTAACAAAGAAATTTCTACAACTTACGAGGCAATTTATGATAACTGGATTTTAGATATGAAAGGTGTTAGCAAAAGAGCCGCCTACATTGTTGATAAAAACGGAATAATCCAATATGCAGAGGTTTTAGAAAGTGCCGGAGACCTTCCTAATTTTACGGCTATACAAGAAAAATTAGCTACAATTAAATAAAAAAAAATTTAGGGGTTTGCAGATACCTGTTTGTAAACCCTTTTTTTTAAAATTTAATTTGTAATATGTAGCCTCTAAATTATTAAGCAAGGTTAACAAATTGTACAGCATTATAAAGTGTGGCATCATTGATTTAGAACTAATAACAAAGATTATAGACTCATTTTGACCTTAATTTATAAAGGAATAAAATATTTTTTACTATTGCTCGTTTGGTTAGAAACTGTTTTGTAATAGAAATATCGTAATTTCAGTCAACTGAAAAAATTATTTATCATACCAATTTTAATATTTGGATTAACTTTTACTTCTTTTGCTCAAAATAAAACTACTGACTCCGGTAGAGATGTATCTGCAAAACTTATAAAATTTTATCCAAATCCAGCTTCTACGGCTATTAACTTTGAATTTATTCAAGGTTATTCCAATCTTTTGTCTATTCAGTTATTTAATTTCATGGGTAAAAAAGTAATGGAAGTTAATGCAGGAAGTTCCTTAACAAATATTTCATTGGCTAATTTTTACCGCGGTGTTTACATATTTCGCATTACAGATAAAACAGGTATTGTTGTAGATTCAGGCAAATTTCAGGTAGTTAATTAAGCCTGATACATTTTATTTACATTTCCCATTATCACATTAAATATTTTTTGAGCATTTTTTATTTAATTATAAAACTTTTAATGAATTCTGTAGCCTAAAATCATTTTAAACATATCATTATCAGTACTTTTTGTAAATCCCCATCCATAACCACAATTAAATTCCCAATTAAGAGATAAGTTTAAATTCAGAACTGCAAACAATTGGTGTTGCTGGCTTTCAACCGGCATAAAATGATTTAGCGGCCCAACCGATCCGTAGTATATAAAACCTGCTGTAATAATTTTATTAAACAAATAACTAGCTTTAACATTTGGCGAAAATATATAGCCTTAATTTTTATTTAAGCCATGTAAACTTTAACCAAAAGTTGGGGTTAACGCTATGTAAAATATTTTTATTTGCTTATCTATAATTGGTCTGATTTCTAATGTCCAATCATCTTCACTGTATGCAGCTTTTTGGTAACCGGCCTCTAATGAAAGGCTTACCCTACAAGCCAATGCCAACTTGCAGGTACCATAGCCCGAGGTCTGATGTGTCTGACTATATAATTTGACCGTCCTTTATCGCGAATAGTATTAAACAAATAAAAACCTGTTTCAAACCAACTGTTCCAACCATGGGTTATACCATTTATGTTTATTAATTGGTCCAAATTGTTTCTTTAAAAACATATTCAAAACCACATGTTTTTTTAATGCTGTCTTTTGAAATTTTCGCTGTTGCATTTGTAATGAATTCACTAACTTCTTCGAGGGTATGATGAAGTTTATTGGTAAACTTTCTCTTTAGAGCTGCCCACATATTTTCGGCAGGGTTAAGTTCAGGACTGTATGGCGGCAGGAATAATAGTCCGATATTTTCTGGTATCACAAGCGATTTTGCTTTATGAAACGCTCCATTGTCAAGTACAATGATGTTGTACGTATTTATAAACAATAGGGAAAACTCATTTAAAAATACCTGAAAATTATCTGCGTTGCAATTAGGCATTTCCAGTAAAAAACTGTCTCCTGTAATTGGAGAAAACGCACCGAACAAATAAAGTGTTTTAAATATCTGATGAAATGGACAGATTGGCTTGATACCCTTTGCAGTCAATGCCTTGCCGTTTCTTGTAAATAGCCCGAACCTGCTCTCATCCTGGAAAAATAAGTTAGCTTCAGTGTACTTTATATCAGCGGTTAATATTATTTCTCCGCACTTTTGGCTAAAGTTTTTTTAAAAGTAGTTACGGCTTCCGCATCCTTTTTTACATGGCTTTTACGGGCGACCTTTATTTTGCTCCCAAAATGTTTTTTTGTATATTTTAATAGCGTAATATATTTCAAATCCATACCCAGTTCGGATTTTACCCAGTCTTGAAGTTCAACATAACCCCGTATTCCATTTTTAGGATCTTTTAGTTTCTGCTCAATCTTCTTATGTGCTTCGGCAGTGACAAGGCTTGGTTTAAAACCAATTCTTCCATCTGCCATCAAGGCGTTAATACCAGCCTGTTCATACAGTTTTTTCCATGCGGTGATACTGTTTGGATCTACACCTATGCGTTTTGCCAAATCTCTTTTGGTGATGGCAATATCCTTTTCACGCCTGATTTCAATGAGCATTGACAGCCTTTTATTTTGGGTAGGACTGCTGTCTTTTCTTAAACCGGAAAGCACTTTGATACTCTCGCTAACAATTAATGATTTGGGTTTTGACATTATACTTATAGTTTAATCCAAAAGTAAGCAAAAAAAATCCAATTAACTAATTGGACTAAAATTAATTTATAAATGGTATAAGGCCCTCAAGTAAAACTATATTAATAACCAAAATAAAAAATTAAAAAAAATAACCGTTGCATTATAAAGCAACGGTTATTTTTTATTCATCTGTTATCCAAAATAAACCCGTAAAATATAGCAGCTAAAAAGACATCTTTTTAAAACAGTTTGATAAGTGAAAATCAAAATTTGATTTAATACTGTTTATGCCAATAAAATTATTTTACTAAATTTTTAAAGGCTGACCCAAAAATTAAATAACTGGTATTTCCACCAATGGTACCCTCATTTTGTCCCCAAAAAAATGGCCAGTCATCGTAATTTTCAAAATGGTCGGGTTTTCTAAATAATAAGCCAGGAGCAAGATTGCCCGGAATAAAAGAAAAATCTGCCCTGTTATTGCCATAAAAAACTGCTTTGGGGCGTGTAGCACCCACGGTTGCAACCAATGAATAATTATGATATGGATGGCAGCCATATAAATAGTTTGCGGCTTTAAATGCGTGACTTGCGTCGATATAATCAGGAAAATATTTACTTGCAAAACAAATTGTTGTGCCAAAGTTTACCACATCTCCACTACCTGCCCAGTTACCTAAACCAATGGGTACACCGTATGGATTATCTTTTTCAAGACTATCGATGTACGCTTTGTACTTTACAATATAAGGCTTGAGCTTAGTTTTAAAAGTTGCATCCAAATGGGGTATTGCATCTAATGCTGTAAGCAGTTCGGCAGTAACGTTTCGGTCAAGTGCAGGCCATAAAATTTGCAGAAATTTATCAAGGTATTGTTTCTCACGGGTAGAAATATATAATTGCAGGTTTGTAGCAATAGCAGAACCTCCCCGCCTGCCTAAACTATCTTGCGGCCGGTTGGCCAGTAATTCCGTTGACTCTTTTAACAGTCTTTTTGATTGTTGTAATGCCCTTGCCGAAAGATCGTCATTATAACCCTTCAGCGCCCGGCTTGCTGCCGCAAACATTGTTGCTGCCTCGAGATCTAAGCCGGGATTACGGCTTGTAAATGCCCACATGTCATCTTTAACTCCGCTCGAACGGCCGTCAGCAGCTATTTCGTAAGGCCCCAGTTTTGGATTGAAAGGCAGGCCATCTGTAATGGAGGCTGCATCACCCAGGTGATGGTAATTGTCAAGAACAGAGTTGGAGAGTGTTTGTGTCATATGACCAACAATTTCTGCCTGTGCTACCAGGTTTAATGTTCCGTGTTCAATAAACTGCAATACATCAGGTGTACCATCGGGGCGGTGAAGATCAACATAGCGTTGCTTTTGATCAACAAAAGTTTCATCGCGTAACGGTTTAAAATATTCCCATGTACGAACAAAGTTTTGCACCACGTTTATATTCGATCCGGTCTCGATGTCAAAATCTCCGGCATCAAAAAAACCGCCTATGTTTAATCCGGGTATTAATTCGAGTGCTTTATATTTGGTATCGGTAGTTGGGCCCTGGGCATGAAGATCGAAGTGATCTGTATTAGGCGGAGCTTGCCGGTAACCTTCTTTAAAAGGCTCGCCATGCCATACTCTATAGGCTTCGTTTACAAACATGTGATCCATGTGTATAGGTATCCAGATATCGCTTGTAGCATCTGTTATTTTATCATAAACATTATTTTGAATTAAAAAATTATTGGTTTTAATATCTCCATACTGAATAAAATATATACCTGGAATAGTAACTGAAGAAAAATCAAATTTTACATAATGGTATTTAAAATAATTACCCCAGGAAGCGATTTTGCCACTAAATACTTTTGTAGCATTACCATCTTCGCCAATTTTATATACGGAGGAATTTTCAAATGGTTTATCTTTTTTATCCAGTTCAATAACAGCAACTTTTGGTTGCGAAGGAAGGTAACCTACTTGAGAGAAACCAATATTTGGTTCGCGTATCCAACCATTGATAGCATTAGGTTCAACTGTCCAGGTTAACACCTTGCCTGTTTTTCCGGCAGGTAGTAAACTTCTAACTACAAACCAGCCATTTTGTGCCAGCATACGGCCGTCCAATAGCATCAGGTCAACATCGGGCGAGGTAATTTTTATTAAACGTGCGGGGTCATCAGGCGCAAGCAATAAGCTATGCCCGGTTTCCAGCGGAAGCGGATCAATATATTTACCGGTACCTCTGTCGTCTGCAGTTACATAACCTTTATATTGCTTTATTTTTTCACTGTTAGGCCTTGTAACGGTATTACCTACTACATAGCGTGGAAACCGGTTATACCTGCCATCCATCAAAAAGGTCTTTTGCCAATATTGCGAAGGTAGAAATTCAAGATTAAATCCGGCACTTCCTTCAAGTGCTTTGGGAACAGGCTTATCAAGATATACTGATATTTCAACACCCTTACCCTTTGCCGTAACAACAACCCTTGACTCAAAATTGTAATCTGCATATTTTAAAGTAGCCTCAATTGTATTTGTGGCATTATTTACTTTTCGGTTAGTTATTGTGGGTACAAGATCCCACTGTTCCGGAGTATTGGAAAGCCTTACAGCTCCACCTTGCGATGTTCTCACCCCATGGTGAATTAATTCTATCCCCGCGTTCTTCTCATCGTTAAAGCCTCCGTTAAAAATATTATTGTACACGAGCACATTAACGCCTTGCGTCTCAAAGTACTCTAATTTATTGAGTTTTAAATCCTGACTGAAAGCGCCGTTGACTGCTGCCAGCAGAAGTAGAACAACTGATAAAATTTTTTGTTTTTTCATATTAATTTTAAGATAATGATAGTTCGATATTGAACTGGTTGATAGTTACTAAAGATAACCCAAACGGGCTTAAAATAATATAGCCAAAAAAATAAATTTTAGTGCGTAAAAAATTACTTGCCGTAGATGATACTGTTGTTTAAAATATTACGATAACAAAATTATGAGGCTAACCTTTGGGAAGACATTTGGTTTTAGGCTATTTATTCTTGGATGTGTTAATAAGTGACATGTGCTGTAGCGGTTAAATAAAAATTAAAATAAAAATTTAATACTGCAGTTTAAATAGATTGGGATAGGAAGCTATCTGAAGGCGATAACAGACGATATATTTTGCATATTGAGCCAAGTCAAAACAGTATTAGATGAGTAGAAGTATCTCTCAATAAATACTATAAAATTTCTATATATCAGTGTTGCTGAACAGGATATAGCAATAGACCTGACTATCACTGTTCGGGGATTTTGCGTTTTATTTTTAAAGGTTTTTACTTTTGGAATTTTCAGCTATACGACTAAATGTTAGGCGAACTTATTGAAGTGTTTTATATATGCAGCTAGTTTGGTTTCGGTTGAGTTTAAACCCGTTATGTTTGATATGTCATATCTGTCCAAAAGTTCTGTGTCAAGTGCTATTATTAAATGCCAATCACTTCCGTTTTCTGCAGGTCTTCTAACAATATAAATTTTACATATTTCATTCCAATTATAAAATATGTTATTAACTAAGATACCTATTGCAGAGATTACTATTTTATAGTTAATTTTTTTACATAAAACTTTTTGCAAAACAACAGCAACTAACATAGGTAGAAAAAACAGTAAAAATATTTTAAATTCTATTGCACCCTTCCAGTTTAATAACCCTATTCCCAATACTAGAAACATAAAAAGTCCGTAGATGCTAAAAAATAATTGTCTTACCAAAGGTGTGAATGTTATAGACTTTTATTTGGATCAATTCGTTTTTTATACATGTCTGATAAATTTTTAATATTATAGATTATTGACGCAGTGCCAAATAATTTGTTACGCAAAGGAAATTCCATTTTCTCTTCTTGAATTAAATAATTTAAAGTTTTTTCTTCGTCGAATAGAATTTTCAATGCCTTAAATTGATTTTTAAAATTTTGCTTAACGTTTTGTATTTGCAAAAAATGGATTATAAAATACGATCCTGAACCGGAGCAAATTTAAAAAGTTAATATAAAATACCAAAGCTAAATTTTTAATTGTTGATGTATAAAGCCAGGATTAAAAATATACCTATTAAAGCATTACCCTTGTTGTAAAAAAGAAAATAAAGAATACAATAGTAAAATATACCTAACGAAGGCAACCAGCCGATTTGGAAAAGATGGCTAAAAATATATTGGAACGTATAGCTTAAAAAAAGAACTGTTTAAAACTTGGTGTCGATATAAAAACAGTTAAATAAATGCTGCTTTTTTTAATAAAAACAAAATACCAGTCGGTATCAAATGGTAATTGCAAAATTTGAAAAATATAATTAATCAAGCCTCAAAATATATTGGCTTTAGCTTAACCTAAAACCTACCTTATTTAAACAGAATTTACATAATGAATAATTATTATAGATTGGTTATGTATAAAATGACACTTCATCATTGGCATTGCATGCCTCACGAAGTTTTGTTTATCGTGTATTGTTTTATTGTCCTACAATTTGATAGATAATTGTAACTATCCCCCGAAACGGATTTTAATAATTTTCTGCAATGCAGAAATACGTACGTCTTTTAAATTATCCTCAACTCTTGAAATGTAAGCTTTGTTTGTCCAGCATTTTTCTGCAAGGTTGTTCTTGGGTCAAACCTTGCCCAAGTCTTGCTTTGTGTGTTAATGTACCAGGTTTAAATGCTTCAAGTCCTTTATCTAATTTATTACGTATAGCAGAACCAATTTTACCATATTGTTCATCCTTAAATTGAGCAAGCATTTTAATATTTTTATTTGCTTTTATAATATTCAGTTTTTATTTTTAAATCCTTTTCTATTTCTTGTTTTGGTATCTTTTGGGTTTTTTTTAGATGACGTTTGCAAGAACAATTAAACTTCCTTTTAGAAAGATAAGCCAAAAAATATTGAAATTTATAGCTTGAGCAAACTGTTTACGGCTGGTGGATAGCCTCATCCCGCCACAATAGGATAGCTTACTAAATACTACTTTTTTAATAAAAAATAAAAATACTAATCGGTATAAAATACTAAAATTTATAAATAATATTTTCTCTCAACCATAATTGTTACCCGATAAATATAAGTAACCTGAACGGGCGTTAGATAAAAATTAAATTATCATTACTAAAGGGTCGGCTCTATAAAATCTGAAACAAGCTAATGACGTTGCAAAAAATTAAAATAAAATTTACTCCGGCAGTTCCATCAGTTTGGCTGGGGAGAAGCTTTACTAAGGCAGTAATAAAATGCTATAATTTACAAATAGTATGGGCCCAAAAATTTTTTATAAAAATAGCATTAGCTCCCTAAACACTACAAAACTTTCTAAAGCCCGGTGTTGCTGAACAGCGCATAGCCAACGAGTGCCGACTACAGCTGATCGGGATTTTTGCTTATTATTTTAAGGGTTGTTATTTTGGAGACTTGTAGCTATACTACTTAATGTTAGCAGACTTTAATGAGTTCATGAAAGTTTTATACATCTTTTTTAAATCGTCTGAATTTGTAGTAGCATGCTTAGGCAGTCTGCCAGTCTGTATTCAAATATTTTTTGGTTATCAAGAACGCGGTTCGGTGGGTTCTCTTTAGGTATGCAAGTCTTATTACTTGGCAAAAAATGTAGGGTGCGCATACGACTGCCGAAAACCACACACCGAACAGCAAAGGGACTTACTGGAATGCACTTTTCTGCCGGAGCCGGAACAATATTGCCAAACCAGCCGGGCTTACCCCGAGCTCCCTCGACCCAGTCGCTGACGCGAGAAAACTGTTACCCCTGCCAGTCGATAATGAACTCCTGCACCATCAGGTCGTTGCACTTAGGACACGAATCGATTCCGTACTCATGTTCGAACCTCCGGTAAATGAATTTGAAGAAGTTGTTATACTTTGAATCTATTATTTTAATGCTAATAGTTGCATTTAAGTAAATTTACTAGCTAAATTATTAATCTTCTGCTGTAATTAATGCCGCTATACTGTTGATGTTGATGTCATAGCAGTCCGACCGTTTTTTTTAATACTGTATGCCACACTTTGTCCCTAATTTTATTTTGAATTAAAGTGTCGAAACCTTTTTAACTACTTTTCCATAGTCAATCTCATAACTATTATGCCACTCATTCCCAACGAACCATAGATTGCTGTTGTTGCTGGGTCGTTACTGCTCAGGATACTAATTTGCTTAATTTAGTAACTAGTCAAAAGTTTTGACAAATCAACGATTTTGTTTGTGTCTGTCTTATTGTAAACTAAAATTAAATAGTAGCAATTAGCCGATTTAATTTACTCTGCAGTCGCCGGGGTAATTATTACTTTTACCTCTTCAACTTTATTTGCAGGAAAATTTGCACAACTGGAATGCTCTCTGATAACATCTTCACTTTCTGCTTCGTGAATGCAATAAATCTTGTCGTTGGTAACATACGATTCAACCCATTTGTATGGTTTACCTAACACAGATATTACTGAGTTAGAAGTTTTTGAAATGGCCTGCAATTCTTCTGCGGTCATATTGCCTGCTCCGGGGATTTCTCTTTCAATAATAAATTTTTTCATCGCATAAATTTTTTAAAGTTTATACAAAAATATTTTTAAAGACTCAGTTGTATCTGCAAGTCGTTCCCCATTTTTTAAAGCAAATTCCCTATTTTAAAATTCCCGCACGAATAGCCTCGCTCACAGCTTTGGAACGGGAGCTTGCATCCAACTTAAACAAGATGTTGCTGATATGATGATCAACAGTTTTTGCCGAAATATACAAGTGTGCGGCAATTTCTTTATTGTGCATATCTTCTTTAAGCAACCGCAACACATCCATTTCCCTGTAAGTTAAAAGGGCAGCATTTGAACGGGTTGATTTTCTTATGCCGCGTGGAATATTTTTAATGCCTGCATTCCTCATCTCCTGTTTCATTTTTTCATACACTGCATTGGCATCCAAATCCTGCACTATTTTAAGAGCTTTTCTTTTATCATCCTCTTGCCCTTCAAATAACACAAGCGCCTGTTCATAAGGGCATCCTGTTTTTTCCCAGATGGATGCAGCATTCAAAGCCTTTGCTGCACTGCTTGTATCATAAGCTTCAGCAATTTCTTTGCCACTAACAAAATGCCTTCCTGCTTTTTTCATCCAGAATGCAAATTCATTTTTTTCTAAATCGATACCAGTCTTTTGCATTAGAACAGTTGTCTGTTCAATATCATTTTGTTCAATAATTATTTTGCCGGTAAGCCATTCATATTCCAATAAAGCAACCATTAAAGGAATAACCCTTTGCAATTCCATCGTTTTAAAAGATCTTATTTTTGCTTCCAGTAAAAGGGTAAGTGCATCTTTATCTCCCTTCCTCATTAGTATTTTTGCCACCACAATAAGTGCAGTAATTTTAACAATGGCGGGCTGGTTATCATTTTTTAAAAGATTATCTGCAATGCAGCAAGCTTCTATCCAGTTCCCCGTTTCAAGGTTCAGTCTTGCTTTCCAAGATAACATATAGAAACGCCAGGAGTATAAATCTCCCTCCTCACAGTAATGAATGCCATCGTACAATGCTTTCCGGGCAGAATCATAGTTTTTTATTTTTACTAAACCGCTCGCCAGGTTAGTATAGGCACGTGCAGCATGCTCATGATAACTATTCCTTAATGCAATTTCCAGGCTCTGCTGCAGCATTGCTATACCTCTTTGTTCCGATGAATAGATAAACATATGTACCGAGCCAACATTATTAAGTGC
>ENA-OBIO01001215-OBIO01001215.1-metagenomes-genome-assembly--contig:-NODE-1215-length-10800-cov-5.30991_pt1 | contig 10800 bp, 10 predicted proteins | sample MGYA00153383_OBIO01 | MGnify analysis MGYA00153383 | reverse complement strand
CGCGGCCGCCCACGCCTGCTGCTTCCTGGAGGAGGTCCGGCCCGAGCTCGCCGCGGTCGGGGTCCGGATCGCGCTGTGGGACGACCTATCGCCCGAGCAGCAGTCGCCGCTGCACGACTACTTCCGCAGCCAGCTGTTCCCCATCCTGACGCCGCTGGCCGTCGACCCGGCGCACCCCTTCCCGTACATCAGCGGGCTGTCGCTCAACCTTGCGGTCCTCGTACGCGAGCCGGAGACCGGCCTCGAGCACTTCGCGCGGGTCAAGGTGCCCAACAACGTGCCGCGCTTCGTGCAGGTCGACGGCGCCGCAAGTGCCACGACCTACCTCCCGCTGGAGGAGCTGATCGGCGCGCACCTGCCGCAGCTGTTCCCGGGGCTCGAGGTCACCTCGCACCACGCGTTCCGGGTCACCCGCAACACCGACGTGGAGGTCGAGGAAGACCGGGACGAAGACCTGCTGCAGGCGCTGGAGCGCGAGCTGGCCCGGCGGCGGTTCGGGCCGGCGGTACGACTCGAGGTCGGCGAGCGGATGGACCCGCACGTGCTCGACCTGCTCGTCCGCGAGCTGGAGATCACCGACGACGACGTCGTGCAGGTACCCGGACTGCTGGACCTGGCCTCGCTGTGGCAGCTCTACGGCGTCGACCGGCCCGAGCTCAAGGACGACGCGCACGTACCCGCGACGCACCCGCGGCTCGCGGAGGGCGAGAAGGCCACCGACGTGTTCGCAGCCCTCCGCGAGGGCGACGTGCTGGTGCACCATCCGTACGACTCCTTCTCGACCTCCGTGCAGCGCTTCGTCGAGCAGGCCGCCGCCGACCCGCACGTCTTGGCCATCAAGCAGACGCTGTACCGCACCTCGGGTGACTCACCGATCGTCGACGCGCTGATCGACGCCGCCGAGGCCGGCAAGCAGGTCGTCGTACTCGTGGAGATCACCGCCCGCTTCGACGAGCAGGCCAACATCCGGTGGGCGAGGGCGCTGGAGAAGGCCGGCTGCCACGTCGTCTACGGCTTGATGGGGCTCAAGACGCACTGCAAGACCTGCTTGGTTGTACGACAGGAGAAGGGTCAGCTCCGGCGGTACGCACACATCGGCACCGGCAACTACAACCCCAAGACGGCGCGCATCTACGAGGACCTCGGGCTGCTGACCGCCGACCCCGAGATCGGCGCCGACCTCACCGACCTGTTCAACACCCTCACCGGCTACAGCCGGCAGACCGAGTACCGCACCCTGATGGTTGCGCCGCACGGCGTCCGGGCCGGCCTCGTCGAACGCATCGAGCGCGAGGCCGGGCACGCTCGTGCCGGCCGGCCGTCGGGCGTGCTGCTCAAGGCCAACAGCGTGGTCGACGAACAGGTCATCGACGCGCTGTACCGGGCGAGCCGCGACGACGTGCCGATCCGGCTGCTGGTCCGCGGCATCTGCGCCCTGCGTCCCGGCGTGCCGGGGCTGTCCGAGACGATCACCGTCCGCAGCATCGTCGGGAGGTTCCTCGAGCACTCCCGGGTGATGGTCTTCGGCACACCGGACCGCACGCAGGACCCGCTCGAACAGTGGCTCGGCAGCGCCGACCTCATGCACCGCAACCTCGACCGGCGGGTCGAGACCCTGGTTCGGGTCAAGGACCCGACGGTGCAGGCCCAGATCCAGCAGCTGCTCGGGCAGGCGATGGCCGACGACATCGTGCGCTGGGAGCTGCAGAGCGACGGCTCGTGGACGCGACTGCCCGAGCCGGGATGGCCAGCCAAGGATCTGCAGGCCGAGCTGGTTCGGCAGGCCAGCGAACGGCCCCACGGCTAGGTGGCGGGTCCGATCCTCGCCGCGGGCGGGGTGCTGTGGCGGCAGTCGGGCGACGGGATCGAGGTGGCCGTCGTCCACCGGCCGCGCTACGACGACTGGTCGCTCCCGAAAGGCAAACTCGAGCCCGGTGAGGGCCAGCTGCAGGGCGCGCTGCGGGAGGTGTGGGAGGAGACCGGCTTCGACGCTGTCGTCGGACGGACGCTGGGCCGGAGCACGTACCGGGTGCTGCAGGACGGCGTCGAGCGCGACAAGGTGGTGCGCTGGTGGGCGATGCGGGCACGATCGGGACGCTTTGTGGGTGGCCCGGAGGTGGACGAGCTGCGCTGGCTGGCGCCGGCCTCGGCCGAGGGACTGCTCACCGCCGGCCGCGACGTCTCGCCGCTGCGACTACTGGTCGCCGCAGGGCTGCACACCACCACGGTCCTACTGGTGCGGCACGGCTCGGCCGGCAACCGCTCGGCGTGGCCCGGAGCAGACCTGGACCGACCGCTGGACGGCCGCGGCCGCCGCCAGGCCGAGGGGCTCGCGAGGTCGTTGATGGCCTACGGGCCGGCGCGGGTGCTGTCCGCTCCGGCGCTGCGCTGCGTGGACACGGTGCGGCCGCTCGCACAGGCGTGTGGGCTCGCCGTCCAGGTGGAGCCGGCCCTCGGCGAGCAGGGCTGGGCCGAGCAGCCCGCGGCTGCGATCAGCCGACTGCGTTCGCTCGGCGCCACCAGCGTTGTCGCGGACAGCTGCACGGTCGCCTGCACGCAGGGTGGGGCTCTGCCCGGCCTGCTGCGCGCACTGGCTGCCGGGACCGCGGTGGACGTCGGCGCCGCGCCGGCCCGCAAAGGGTCGGTATGGGCGTTGAGCTTTCTTGATGGCGCGCTCGTCGACGCCGAATACACACCGCCGGGCTGACAGACACCGCGATACCGGTCGGGCCCCGCTCGACACGGGGCGCGGCGCCGGTTAGTCAGCGGCGCGGGCGACGCAGCCGCAAGGCGATGCAACGGCTAGGCAAGCAGCGGTGTGGGCCGACCAGACCTGGTCAGCGGGCTTTGGCGGGCGCCGACTTCGTGACGGTCTTGGCGGGTGCCTTCGCCGCGGACGCTGACTTCGCGGGCGCCTTTGCGGGTGCCTTTGCGGGTGCCTTTGTCGCAGCCGGGGCCTTCGCGGGCGCCTTCGCCGCAGCCGCCGCCTTCGCGGGCGCCTTCGCGGGCGCCTTCGCGGGCGCCTTCGCGGGTGCGGCCTTGGCTGCGCTCTTGGCCGGCGCGGCCGTCGACGTGGCAGCCTTGACCGGAGTGGCGGCTGCGCCGACGGTCGCCCGGACGGCCTTGCCGGGGGCGGCCGCGACCCGGCCGGTCGCTCCAGCGACGGAGCGCAGACCGGCCCTGGCGCCGGCCTTGGCGGCGCGGTCGAGCTTCTTCGCGCCGCTCACCACGTCCTTGAAGCCCTGACCCGGCCGGAACTTCGGAACGGACGTCTCGCCCAGCTGGACCGGCGCCCCGGTCGCCGGGTTTCGCGCGGTGCGGGCCGCCCGGTCGATTCTCTCGAAGACTCCGAAGCCGGAGATAGCCACCCGTTCGCCCGCGGACACCGCGCGCTGCACCGTCTCGATGACCGCCTCGACCGCCGCAGCAGCAGTCTTCTTGTCGCCGACCTTGTCGGTGATGGCGTCGATCAGATCGGACTTGTTCACGTGGGCTCCCCAATGTCGAGGCCGTGTGCCTCGTGTCATCGGCGAAGGTAAGGCGATAACGCGCCGTGGGAAAGCACCTTGGCCTCGGCGCGGTGTGTCGCTGCTACCCGCCAGTCCCGGGCCGGCCTGCGTCAAGGTCGGCGAGCAGCGCACCGAGTCGGGCCGAGGCGCGGGCCACATCGTGCTTGCTGGCGTCGGTCAGGGCAAGGAGTCGGCGTGTGACGCGAGCCTTGACCTCGCTGTCGGCGTCGAGACCGCGCACCCGGGCGTGCGCCGCCTTGAGCCGGATCGCGAGCTCAGCCGCCTGCTCCTGCTCGCTCACGTCGGCAGGGCGGCAACCGGCTGGTAGGCCGGCCGCTGCGCCTCGTACGCGCTGATGTCGGCGTCGTGGGTCAGCGTGAGGCCGATGTCGTCCAGACCTTCGAGCAGGCGCCAACGGGTGAAGTCGTCCAGCGGAAACGACGCCACCAGCGGGTCGGGGCCGGCTCCGGCTCGCAGCTCGCGGGCCGCCAGGTCCACGGTCACCGGGGTCGCCGGATCGGCCTCGACCATCGCCATCAGACGGTCGACGACGTCGGCGGGCAACTGGACGGGCAACAGGCCGCCCTTGAGAGCGTTGCCGCGAAAGATGTCCGCGAAGCGCGCGCTCACTACGGCCCGGAAACCGAAGTCCTGCAGTGCCCAGACTGCGTGCTCGCGCGATGAGCCCGTCCCGAAGTTCTCCCCGGCCACCAGGACGCTCGCGCCCGGGTGCCGATGCAGCACGAAGTCAGGGTCCTGGCGCCACTCGCTGAACAAGCCGGCACCGAAGCCGGTGCGCTCGACCCGCTTGAGCCAGTCGCTCGGGATGATCTGGTCGGTGTCGACGTCGCTGCGGCGCAGTGGGACCGCGGTCCCGGTGTGGCTGGTGAACGCGTCCATGTCAGACCTCCTGCAGGTCGGCCGGGGCCGTCAGCCGGCCGGTGAGTGCGGTGGCGGCGGCGACCTCGGGGCTGACCAGGTGCGTACGGCCGCCCCGGCCCTGCCGCCCCTCGAAGTTGCGGTTGGACGTCGAGGCGCTGCGCTCGCCCGGCGAGAGGGTGTCGGGGTTCATGCCCAGGCACATCGAGCAGCCGGCATTGCGCCAGTCGAACCCGGCGTCCCGGAAGACGACGTCGAGGCCCTCCAGCTCGGCTTGCCGCTTCACCAGCATCGAACCCGGTACGACCATCGCGCGTACGCCGTCCGCGACCCGGCGGCCCCTCACCACGGCGGCGGCGGCCCGCAGGTCCTCCATCCGGCCGTTGGTGCAGGACCCGAGGAAGACCGTGTCGACGGCGACGTCTCGCATCCGGGTCCCGGCCGTCAGCCCCATGTAGGCCAGTGCCCGTTCGGCGGAGTCGCGCTCGTTGCCGGCGGGCAGCGCCTGCGGGTCGGGCACCTGCCCGCCGAGCGGCACACCCTGGCCGGGGTTGGTGCCCCAGGTGACGAACGGCGTGATGGCCGCGGCATCCAGGACGACCTCGGCGTCGAACTCGGCGCCCGCATCGGTACGCAGGGTTTCCCACTCGGCGACAGCGGCGTCCCAGTCGGCCCCCTGCGGGGCGTGCGGGCGGCCCTTCAGGTAGGCGTACGTCGTGGCGTCCGGAGCGACCATCCCGGCCCGCGCCCCCCACTCGATGCTCATGTTGCACACCGTCATGCGGCCCTCCATCGACAGCGCCTCAATCGCATCGCCGCGGTACTCGACGAGGTAGCCCTGCCCTGCGCCGGTGCCGACCTGGGCGATCAGCGCCAGCACCAGGTCCTTGGCGGTGACGCCCGGCCGCAGCCGGCCCTGGACCGTGACGGCCATCGTCCGTGGGCGCGGCAGTGGCAGCGTCTGGGTGGCGAGCACGTGCTCGACCTCGCTGGTACCGATACCGAAGGCGAGCGCCCCGAAGGCGCCGTGCGTGCTGGTGTGGCTGTCCCCGCAGACGACCGTCATGCCGGGCTGCGTGAGGCCGAGCTGCGGCCCGATGACGTGCACGATGCCCTGGCCCGCGTCACCCATCGGCAGCAGCCGTACGCCGAACTCCGCGCAGTTGCGGCGCAGCGTCTCCACCTGCGTGCGGCTGACCGGGTCGGTGATGACCAGCGCGGTGTCGGTCGGGACGTTGTGGTCCTCCGTGGCCAAGGTCAGGTCCGGGCGGCGCACGCCGCGACCGGCCAGCCGGAGCCCTTCGAAGGCCTGCGGGCTGGTCACCTCGTGCACGAGGTGCAGGTCGATGTAGAGCAGGTCGGGCTCGCCCGGCGCCTGGCGTACGACGTGGCTGTCCCAGACCTTCGCTGCCAGCGTACGGCTCATCGGCTGCCTCCTTGCATCTCAACTGATGGGATGATTGTGTCACCCCGTGGAACAGACTAGCGGAGTTGGCGTGCTGGACAAGGCCCTTGCGATCCTGGGCGCCGTCGAAGCGGGCGCAGACACCCTCGCTGCGCTCACCGAGCACACCGGGCTGTCGCGGGCGACCACCCATCGGCTGGCGGTGGCGCTCGAGGTGCACCGCATGTTGGGTCGCGACATCTCGGGGCGCTGGCGCCTCGGGCCGCGGCTCGGTGAGCTCGTCGGCGCCGGACCGGGCGACGTGCTCCTGGACCTGGCTCAGCCGGTGCTCGACCGGCTGCGTGACGCGACGGGCGAGAGCGCGCAGCTGTACCGCCGGCAGGGGTCGTCCCGGCACTGCGTGGCGGCGGCCGAGCGTGGCAGCGGGCTCCGCGACACCGTGCCGGTCGGCGCCCTGCTGCCGATGACCGCAGGCTCCGCCGCGCAGGTGCTGCAGGCCTTCTCGACCGAGGGTCAGCTCATCGCGGGGACGGCCTTCGGCCCCCGGGTGCTGGCCGAGGTCCGCCGGCGGGGCTGGGCGCACTCGGTCGCCGAGCGGGAGCAGGGCGTCGCCTCGGTCTCCGCACCGGTGCGCGGAGGCGACGGCAGCGTGATTGCGGCGATCAGCGTGTCCGGCCCGGTGGAGCGGCTCACCCGGGCACCGGGACGGTTGCACGCCACCGCTGTCCTGCAGGCCGCGCAGGAGCTGGGTCGCGCGGCGGCAGCCATCGGTCGACCGGGTGCAGCTACCGGTCGAACAGGGCCAGGAGACCGGTGATCCGCAGAATGCGGTGCACGCGCGGCCCCGGGGCGAACACGCGCAGTGACTGGCCGAGCCGCCGGGACCGCCGCTGCATCGTCACCAGCACGCCCAGGGCTGTCGAGTCCAGGAAGGGCACCTGCGACAGATCGACCTCCACATCGGTCCCGGACGCGATGGCCCCGAGCAGTGCCGCGCGCAGGGAGCCGCTCTCCTGCGCACCGAAGCTGCCGCGAAGAACGACCACCGTCGTCGTGGCGTCCGGGCCAGCCGGCGTGAGCACGGCTATCGACGCCAGGGCATGTCCCGAGACGGACTCGACGGCCTGGGCCGACTCGTCGTGGCGGATCGCGTATGCCGGCGTGTTCATCGAGGATCGCTCCAGCCGCTCGGGGTCACCAGAATGACCCGCGTCAGGCAACCCGTGGCCCTCTGACAGCGATCTGTCAGAGACCTGACAGCGGACTGACAGCCAGCCGGGGGCTGACACGGAGCCGGACCACCGGATCGGGCTGCCCGCGCAGGCCACCCGAGCGACCTCAGACGTGGCAGAACCACCCATCCGGCTCAGGCGCGAATCGGCTTGACGACCCCTCCCGGTCCGCCAAGGTCCGCCGCAGCGTCGTGCGCCGGCGGTCTGCGCTTCCGAGGGGGTCGATGTGGCTGCAGCGATCGCGGCGCTGCCCCAGGACCCGGCCGGTTTCCGATGGCTTCGAGTCCGGGACGACTGACGGCCACGCTGCGGCGGATCTCGGCAACACCCCAGCCGCGCGGCCTGGTGCCCCTCTACGGCAATTTTTCGACACTGCGAGGATCGTCAGGTGGTCGTTGATGCCTGGGCGGCGCTGGCGGATCCGTTCGTTGAGGGCGCGTACATGTCGGTGAAGGGCCGGGTGCGGACGTTCGTGCTGCATGCGCAGCTGCTGCGCCACCTGCCGGGCCCGCCAGCAACAGTGCTGGACGTCGGCGGCGGCGCCGGACACCAGTCCGTGCCGCTAGCCCGGCTTGGCTACACGGTCACGATCCTGGATCCGTCCTCGGCGATGCTGGCCAAGGCCGAACAGCGGCTCGCCGCCGAACCCGACGACGTCCGCCGACGCGTGCGGCTGATGCAGGGCGCCGGGGAGCAAGCCGACGAGGCGACCGGCGGTGAACGCTTCGCCGCGGTGATCTGCCACGGGGTGCTGATGTACCTCTCGCAGCCTGAGCTGCTGATGCGTGCGCTGTGCCGCAGCGCCGCCGACGGCGGCGTGGTGTCGGTCATGGCGCTCAACGCACAGACGCTGGCGGTCAGGCCGGCCTTGGAGCGGCGCTGGGCCGACGCGCTAGCCGCCTTTGACGCGACCGGTGAGCTCGGCGTGCTCGGTGTGGACACGCGCGCTGACACCGTCGAGGACCTATCCCGGCTGCTGACCAGCAGCGGTGTGACGCCGCAGGCGTGGTACGGCGTATGGCTGTTCAGCGACTGGCTGGACCTTCCCGCGAACAGTACGGATCTTGCTGCTGTCGCCGACGTCGAGCTGCAGGCCAGCCTGCGCGACCCCTACCGGCGGCTCAGCCGGGTGTTCCACCTCGTCGGCACGCGAACCGTCGTCCCGGGTTGACGTCGCGGATGGGTGCTCACTAGGCCCCGTGCCGCGAGGTCGGCGCGGGTGTGGTCGAACGAGTCGGCGACGTCGGGGTCGCTGATCGCCGTGCGGAACCGGCTCAGGGTCTCGGTGCTGGGCTGCCAGAAACCGCCGGCGAGCAGTCGACGACGTCGTCTCTACGCCGGGGGCCGCGTGGCCGTGACGTCGGCCGGCTACGGAGACGGACTAGTCAGACACGCCCGGACACCCCGTCAGGAAGGACCATGGCGCTCGGCGCTGATGTCGCTCACCCTGAGCCCAGGACGACCCCGACCTGCTGCTCCGGAGCTGCCGTGCTGACCTCGTTGACGTCGACCGTGTCCCGAAGGCCTTCCGCAGGCGCGCCGGTGGCACCGGGCGCCCCGCTCGCGCACGTCGTGGTGCTCGCCGACCGCCGCCCGGGCCGGCGCACGCCGGAGGCGACGCCATCGCTGCACATCACGCCAGAGCTGCTGCTGGCGCTCGGTGGCTCGTGGGCGCGGGCCGGCGAGCGCCGCTGAAACTGTCCTGCCCCCGCGGGAGCACGTCTGGGTGAAGCCCACCTGCGGGGCCGAAGGCTGTACGCGTCCGGTGTGTGCGCGTGGGCACTGGTGACGACTCCGCAGGCTGCGGCACGGCTGGGTGCAGCCGGGTGGGGCGACCGTGACCGATCGACCGGGCCGTGCCCGAGTTGGTCAGCGGCGATCAGACCGGTAGTGAACGTGTGACCCCAGCGGGATTCGAACCCGCGCTGCCGCCGTGAGAGGGCGGTGTCCTAGGCCACTAGACGATGGGGCCTGGCTGTGAATTTGTCGAAGTGATCAGTGCCGTGCGCTGGGGTACCTGGACTCGAACCAAGACTAACGGAACCAGAAACCGTCGGGCTGCCAATTACCCCATACCCCACCGGGAGCGAGCCGTGGTACCTGGCCGCGCGCCGCACGCACACTAGCCGACCGGCCGACCCCGTCTCAAACGTCGGCGCCGCCACCGACAGCCCCGGCCGCAGCCCGCAACCGGCGCAGCGTCCGCTCCTTGCCGAGCAGGGCCATCGACTCGGGCAGCGGCGGCGAGACCGACGCTCCGCAAACGGCCGCCCGCAGCGGCAGGTAGGCCTTCCCGCGTTTCAGTCCACGCCGCTCCAGCAGCGCCGCGTCGACGGCCGCCTGCACGGTCTGCGTCGTCCACTCCGACAGCGGCTCGAGCGCCGCTGTCGCCGCGGTGAGCACCTCGGCGCTGCCGGGGCCGAGCGCCTTGCCGGCCGCCGCCTCGTCGACCGCAAAGTCCGGCTCTGCCACAAACAGGAAGCGCACCAGGTCGGGCAGCTCGGACAGCACCGCCACCCGGGTCTGCACGAGCGGCACGGCGCCCGCCAACAGTGCGAGCTGCTCGGGCAGAGCGGGCGAGGCCACCAGCCCCGCCCGCTGCAGGAACGGCAGCGACCGCGCGGCGAAGTCGTCCTCGGTGAGCTCGCGCAGGTAGTGGCCGTTGAGCCAGCCGAGCTTGTCGAGGTCGAAGACCGGCCCGACGGTGTTGACCCGCGTCCAGTCGAAGCTCTCCGACATCTGCGCGAACGTGAAGACCTCCTGCTGGGAAGGCAGCGAGTAGCCCAGCAGACCGAGGAAGTTCAGCAGCGCCTCGGGCAGGTAGCCCTGCTCGACGAACCAGGTCAGCCGCGCCGCCGGGTTCTTCCGCTTGGAGATCTTGCTCTTGTCGACGTTGCGCAGCAGCGGCATGTGCGCGTACGCCGGGCGCGGAAAGCCCAGCCAGTCGGCGAGGAGCAGGTGCTTGGGGGTCGAGGAGATCCACTCCTCCCCGCGCACCACATGTGTGATGGCCATCAGGCCGTCGTCGACCACGACCGCCAGGTGGTACGTCGGGAAGCCGTCGGCCTTCAGCAGCACCTGGTCGTCGGGCCGCGGGGCCGACACCTCGCCGCGGATCAGGTCCAGGAAGCGCAGCGGCGGGTCGTCGGGCACGAGCATGCGTACGACAGGGGTCTGCTGCGCACCGGGCAGCGCAGCGCGCTCCGCCGCCGTCAGCCCGAAGCACCTGCGGTCGTAGCCGGTCGGCAGCTTCCGGCGCTGCTGGTCCTCGCGCATCTCCAGCAGCCGCGCCGAGGTGCACCAGCACAGGTACGCGTGCCCTTCGGCGACCAGCCGGTCCACGTACGGCCGGTAGGTCGCGAGGCGCTCGGACTGCCGGTACGGCGCGTACGGGCCGCCGATGTCAGGCCCCTCGTCCCAGTCCAGGCCGAGCCAGTGCAGCGTGTCGTACACCTGCTGCTCGCTGTCGGCCTGGAAGCGCGCCCGGTCGGTGTCCTCCACGCGAAGCACGAACTGACCACCCTGCTGGCGGGCGAACGCCAGGTTGAACAGCGACATGTACGCCGTCCCGACGTGCGGGTCGCCGGTCGGCGAGGGGGCGACCCGGACGCGCACCGTCATCGCAGCTGCACCGGGTTGGTCAGCGTCCCGACGCCCTCCACCACGACGTCGACGGTGTTGCCGGCCACCAGCGGGCCGACCCCGGCGGGGGTGCCGGTGAGCACGACGTCACCGGGCAGCAGGGTCATGAAAGCCGTGATCCACGCAATCACGG
>ENA-OBIO01001214-OBIO01001214.1-metagenomes-genome-assembly--contig:-NODE-1214-length-10808-cov-2.84237_pt1 | contig 10808 bp, 7 predicted proteins | sample MGYA00153383_OBIO01 | MGnify analysis MGYA00153383 | reverse complement strand
CGTAAGGGTTTATGATGAATTGAACACCAGCTGCGTTAAATTCTGTATCGCCATTGGTAAAGGCAATCTTCGCGGTTGTATCGGGTACGTTACTGATTGGGACTAATATCTTCATGGTGATTTTTTTAAAGTATTAAACTCCAAATTCATTCGTAAAATGAATTTGGAGTAATTTATTTTTTAATTAGAAACAATATTTATTTTCTGCGATTAATTTTTGAGCGATGGTTTGACGTGCATTCTTAGCGTTGAATGGTTCTTGTTTTGTAAAACGTTTTAATCCCATTAACATCATGCGTAATTCATCACCTTCTCCAAAACTATTTAAAGCTTCTTTACCATCTACCCAAATTCTATCGCAAGCAGAGTTAATATAAGAACGTGCTATGGCAATTTGAGCTTCACAAGCGGCTTCGCCTTTCATACTTACCATTTTCTCAACACGTAATAAGGTTGATTCGGCAACGTAAGTTTCAATAGCCATATCAGCGATGTTCATGATTACTTCTTGTTCTTTACTTAAAGACGTCATTAATTTTTGAACAGCAGCACCGGCAGTTAATAAAATTGCTTTTTTAAAATTACCAACTAGTTTTTTCTCGTAAGCAAATAATGTTTCGTCAACCTCTGCAAACTCAGGAATACCTACTAATTCAGATGCAACCTTTTGCGCAGGACCCATTAGATCTAATTCGCCTTTCATGGCACGTTTTAAGATCATATCAACAATTAGCATACGATTGATTTCGTTTGTTCCTTCAAAAATACGATTGATACGAGAGTCGCGATAAGCTCTATCCATAGGCGCTTCAGCACTATATCCCATTCCTCCATAAATTTGCACACCTTCATCAGAAACATAATCTAACGTTTCCGAACCATGCACTTTTAAAATAGCAGCTTCAACAGCAAATTGCTCAATTCCTTTTAATTTCGCTTTTCCTTCTTCCATTCCACCAGCTATTAAAGCTTCGATAGCATCTTCAATGTTTTGAGATGCGCGGTATGTAGCGCTTTCAGAAGCAAAAATACGAACAGCTTGTTCTGCTAATTTATAACGTATTGCTCCGTATTTTGAAATTGCTCTTTCAAACTGAATGCGCTCATTAGCATATTGTATAGATGATGTGCTAATTCGTTTACTGCCACCAATGGCAGCACCAGCTAATTTCACACGACCAATGTTCAAAATATTAACGGCAATTTTAAATCCGTTTTCTCTGTCAGATAATAAATTTTCTACCGGAACTTTACAGTCATTGAAAAATACCTGACGAGTTGAACTTCCTTTTATTCCCATTTTATGTTCTTCCGGATTTAAAGAAATTCCTCCGAATGATTTTTCTACGATAAATGCTGACAAATTTTTATCATCGTCTATTTTTGCAAATACGGTGAATATATCAGCGAATCCGCCATTAGTGATCCACATTTTTTGACCATTCAATAAATAATGTTTTCCATCAGCAGTTAATTTCGCTGTTGTTTTTCCGCTATTAGCGTCAGAGCCACTACTTGGTTCTGTTAGGCAATAACACGCTTTCCATTCGCCTGAAGCTAATTTAGGAATGTATTTCTTTTTTTGTTCTTCGTTACCGTAATATAAAATTGGCAAGGTCCCAATTCCTGTATGAGCTGATAAAGCAACTGCAAAAGAATGACCGGCACCAAGAGCTTCTGTAGTTAACATAGAGGTTACGAAATCTGCACCCATGCCTCCTAAGGCTTCAGGAACTGAAACACCTAATAATCCCAATGCTCCGGCTTTTTCCATCAACGATGGCATTAAGCCTTCTTCTTGTGAATCAATACGATCTAATATCGGCGTAATTTCTTGATCGATAAAATCATCACACGTTTGTTTCATCATGAGTTGTTCTTCGTTCCATTGTTCAGGAATAAAAATATCTTGCGCGTTTGTTTCTTTGATTAAGAATTCACCACCTTTTGTTTTTGTTGAAGTTGTTGTCGTTGTTGCCATAATTTATTTTTTATTTAATGATTAATTTTTATTTGTATTTAATGATTTTTTAAAAGAGTTAATGCGCCTTCCGCTAATAGTTCGGCGCCGTAAGGAATACTGTCTTCATTAAAAGTTACTTTTGAATCGTGAAGAAAGTATTGATTATTGTTAATGTCTTTTGCTCCTAGGAAATAAAACATAGACGGAACTTTTCTGGAATAAAATGCAAAGTCTTCAGAACCGAGAATAGCATCAATTGGTATGATGTTTTCTTTACCAAATAAATTGGTTAGTGTTTCTGATAAATTATGATGAACGTCTTTATCATTTAATAAACTTGGATAATTTAAATTATACTCAATAGTAATATCACCTCCAAAAGATATTTTCACACCTTCAATAATTTTGTTCATTCTATCTAACACTTGATTATATGTGCTAATATCAAGTGCGCGAACAGTGCCTTCAATTATCACATGGTCTGCAATTACATTAGGTGCAATGCCTCCATTAATTTTCGTAAAAGAAATGACGGTTGGCTCATGAGGAGCAATGTATTTATACACAATGGATGAAATGGATTGTATAAGTTGGCTTGCCATTAAAATAGCATCTATTCCCAAATGTGGAGCAACGGCTGCATGCGCCATTTTTCCTTTAATTTCAATTTTAAAAAAATTGGCGCAGGCTAATGCTTGTCCTAGTTTGTAGGCAACTTTACCTACCGGTAAAAGAGGATGAACATGTAAACTTAAAGCTGATCTAACGTTATCTAACTCTCCACTTTCAACAATGCGTTGTCCGCCTGATTTTTTTTCAGGATCATCATAAACCCCTTCTTCCGATGGTTGAAATATAAATTTAACCGAACCATTAAAGTCTTTATCTTTTAAAATAGCTGCCGCACCTAACAACATAGTGGTATGCATATCGTGGCCACAAGCGTGCATTAATGGTATTTGGGAACTATTTTGTATGGTTAGTTTTTTTTCGCTTTTGAATGATAAGTTGTTTTCTTCTTCTATAGGCAATGCATCCATATCTGCACGTAAAGCAATGCATGGTCCTTCTCCTTTTGTTAAGGTAGCCACAACGCCTGTTTTTGCAATACCTTTTCGGTAAGGAATTCCAAGCGCATCCAATTCTTTACATATCAAGTTTGCTGTTTCAACTTCTTGATAACCTAGCTCTGGATTAGAATGCAATTGTCTTCTGATCGAAACTAATTTTTCAAATAATTCTTTTTGCATCGCCATTTTGATTAGGAATTTACTATTTAACTACAATATATATAAGCAATTATAACATTTCAAAAACGCCCGCTGCTCCATGGCCTGTTCCAATACACATTGTTACAACGCCATATTTTTTCTTTTGGCGACGTAATTCACTAAATAATTGAACAGATAATTTTGCACCACTACAACCTAAGGGATGGCCTAAGGCAATAGCTCCACCATTTACATTTACTTTAGCAGGGTTTAATTCGAGTGTACGAACAACCGCTAACGACTGTGAAGCAAATGCTTCATTTAATTCAAATAAATCAATATCACTTATTTTTAAACCTGCTTGTTCAACTGCTTTTGGAATAGCCGCAATTGGTCCAATACCCATTATACGGGGAGGAACACCTGCAACACCATAAGATACTAAACGAGCAATAGGCGTTAAGTTATGTTCTTTCATAAATTTTTCGCTGCACACCATTACGAAAGCTGCACCATCACTTGTTTGTGACGAGTTACCTGCCGTTACACTTCCTCCATTAGCAAATACTGGTTTTAATTTAGTAAGTGCTTCAATGGATGTATCGCCACGTGGCCCTTCATCTGTATCAACAATGAAATCTCTTGTTTTACGTTTTTGATTTTCATCTAAATACGTTTCATTTATTTTTACTGGAACAATTTCATCTTTAAATTTACCTGCCTTAATTGCAGCAATCGCTTTTTGATGAGAGTTGTATGAAAATATATCTTGATCTTCTCTTGACACGTTAAATTCTTTTGCTACCGCTTCGGCTGTTAAGCCCATATTCCAATACCAATCCGCGTGTTCCTTAGCAATAGCTGGATTTGGTACAACACGCCACCCACCCATTGGAATTAAGCTCATACTTTCTACGCCCCCCGCAATGATACAATCAGCATAACCTGAATGAATTTTAGCGGATGCAATTGAAATTGTTTCTAAACCAGATGCGCAGTAACGATTCACTGTCATACCAGAAACTTTATCTGTATTTAATGCTAATAAAGAAATAAATCTTCCAACGTTTAATCCTTGCTCTGATTCTGGCATGGCATTTCCTACCATCACATCATCAATACGTGCATGATCGATTTGTGGCATTGTTGACATTAAATGCTTTATAACATCAGCTGCTAAATCATCTGGACGAGTAAAGCGAAAACCTCCACGAGTTGACTTACCTACGGCACTTCTAAAACCTGCTACTATATATGCGTTCATTTTATTTTGTTTTTAAGAGCCCCTCCCTTCCTCCCCAAAGGGGAGGTGATTGGAACATTATTTGTTAATTTATTTGGTTTTATTTTTTTAGTTCCTCCCCTTCGGGGATGTTAGGAGGGGCTTTTAATTTCTCAATATCTTTCCTCCGTTAATAATACTGTGTAAACGTTCCATTGTTTTTTTCTCAGCACATAACTGAACAAAAGCTTCACGCTCTAAATCCAATAAATATTGCTCAGATACTAAGGTTGGTTGAGATAAATTTCCACCAGCAATAACATAACCTAATTTCTCTGATATTTTTAAATCATGTTCGCTCATGTAATTACCGCTATACATGGAGTTAGCACCAACATATACAAGTCCTAATGCTGTATTACCTAATACTTTAATGTCTTTACGTAATATTGGTTTTTGATATCCTTCATCAGCCATTAATAAACATTCTGCTTTTGCTTCTGCTAATTGACGAGTACGTGATACAACTACTTTATCAATTCCTTTTCGGAAGATGCCTAAATCAAAGGCTTCGTAAGCAGATGTCGAAACTTTAGCCTGACCAATGGTTAAGAATTTATCACGGAAAGTATTTAATTCTACATCACCTTCTTTTAGAGAATCTGATAAACGAACCGCGAACTCTTTAGTGCCGCCACCACCAGGGATAACGCCTACACCAAATTCTACTAAGCCTATATAGGTTTCTGCATGAGCAACCACTTTATCGGCGTGTAAACAAATTTCGCAACCACCACCAAGTGTTAAGTTGTGAGGAGCTGCTACAACTGGTATAGATGAGTAACGTATACGCATGGTTGTATTTTGAAATTGACGAACAGCCATATTTAATTCATCCCAATCTTGCTCTGCGGCTAACATAAAAATCAATCCAACATTTGCTCCCGCAGAGAAATTAGCACCTTCATTACTGATTACTAAGCCTTTGTAATCTTTTTCAGCAATGTCAATAGCCTTGTTAAGTCCAGCTAATACTTCACCGCCAATGGTATTCATCTTAGTGTGGAACTCTGCATTTAAGATGCCATCACCTAAATCGGTAATAGTAACGCCCGCATTTTTCCAAATCGTTTTTGTTGCACGGATATTTTCTAAAGAAATAAATTGTTCTGTACCTGGAATTGTTTTGTATGTTTTGGAAGCCACATCGTAAAACTGACGAGCACCATTTTCTATTTTATAAAATGTTTTATTCCCTGCTTTTAAAAAGTCATATACCCAGGCAGCCGGTTTGTTATCAGAGCTTTCCATTAATTTTACGGCAGCTTCAACACCAATAGCATCCCAATATTCATAAGGTCCTAAATCCCAGCCAAATCCAGCTCTTAACGCATCGTCTATTTTATACAACTCATCTGCAATTTCAGGAATACGATTAGATACATATTGAAATAAACCTGCAAACGTTGCACGATAAAATTCACCTGCCTTATCTTTTCCACTTATTAAAACTTTAACACGTTCTTTTAAGTTGTCGATAGGTTTTGTTAATTCAAGTGTAGCAAACTTTACTTTTTGTGATGGTTTATATTCTAACGTTTTTAAATCCAACACTAATATTTCTGTTTTGCCTTCTTTGTTTTTTGTCTTCTTGTAAAAGCCTTGCGCTGTCTTATCTCCAAGCCATTTGTTTTCTGCCATTTTTTTCAAATATTCCGGCAAAGCAAATAAAGCATTGGCTTCATCATTAGGGCAGTTCGCTTTTAATCCATTGGCTACATTAATTAAGGTATCTAAACCAACCACATCACCTGTGCGGAAAGTCGCAGATTTTGGGCGACCTAACACTGGTCCAGTTAATTTATCAACTTCTTCAATAGTTAATCCCATTTTTTCAACAATATGTAATAAGGCCATGATGCCATAAACACCCACACGGTTAGCAATGAAAGCAGGAGTATCTTTACATAATACAGTTGTTTTTCCTAAAAATTGTTCGCCATATTCCATTAAAAAAGAAACTACCTCAGGATTTGTATGAGGTGTTGGAATAATTTCTAATAATTTTAAATAACGTGGGGGATTGAAAAAATGCGTACCACAGAAGTTATCTTTAAAATCTTCGCTACGACCTTCAGTCAGTAAATGTATAGGAATACCGGATGTGTTAGATGTAATTAATGAACCTGGTTTTCTGAATTTCTCAACCTGTTCATATACTTTCTTTTTGATATCTAAATTTTCTACAACCACTTCAATAACCCAGTCGTAAGTGCTAATTTTAGACATATCATCTTCAAAATTTCCTATAGAAATTCGTGTCGCAAATTCTTTTTTATAAATTGGAGATGGATTTGATTTTAATGCAAATTGTAAGGCATCGTTCACAATACGATTTCTTACTACTTTACTTTCAAGCGTTAAGTTTTTTGCTTTTTCTAAATCATTAGGTTCTTTTGGTGCAATGTCTAATAATAACACTTCGCATCCAATGTTTGCAAAGTGGCATGCAATACGGCTACCCATCACGCCTGAACCTAATACTGCTACTTTCTGAATTAATCGTTTCATATGTTTAAATTATTGTTTTTTTATTGTCACATGGTATAGCCAGTTTAAGCAGTAGTGTTTGTGTATCGGCAAACATGGCTATTTCATATTATTTTATTTGCTTCGTTTAACTTTATAGTTTAATTAATTTATTTCGTTCTTCAGCCAATGCTGTGATTTCATCTAAGGTTTTAAAAAAAGTATCAACTGTTTCTTTACCTAATTTGAGTTCAATTAAATGATTAAAGTCTCTCACTACATTTTTGGCAAGATCTTTTGATGTTTTTCCTTTTGGAGTGAGTAAAATTTTTATTTTTCGTTTATCTGTTTTATCAGGTATGCGTTGAATTAATTTTTTTTTCTCGAGCGATAAAATAAGACGAGATAATGATGTACTCTCCATGCCCAGTAGTGGCGCAATATCAGAGCCATAGGATCCTTCATGACTATCTATATTTAATAAAAAATGTCCCATTGCAATACTTAAATCATGAAGCGAAGCCTCTGCATTATACATACGACTTACCACTTGCCACGTTGTTTTTAATTTAGAATCAATTGTTTCTGTGTGTTTCTTACTCATAGTTCGAAGGCAAATATACGTAATAATTTATTATGCACGCATAATTATATATTTTTTAACTATTTTTTATGATGGGTATATTCGGTCGTAAGCTGTTTTATTATCTAACATAATAATTTTTCGTTTTAAGGACATTTTAGGCGTCATTTCGCCACTATCGATACTCCATTCTTTGGGTAGTAATTCGATTTTCTTTATTCTTTCGTATTGAGCGAGACCATTATTTGTATGCTCTACTTCTTCCATAATACGATTTTTGATTTGCTCATTATTAATCATTTCTACATTTGTAGTATATGGAATATTATGTTTTTGACACCAAGTTTTTAAAAATGCAAACGAAGGAACAATAAACGCAGAAGGAAATTTCTCGTTTTCTCCAATAACCATTGCTTGCTCAATGAAACGACTTTCTTTCAATTTATTTTCTGTAATTTGTGGAGTAATATATTTTCCTCCCGATGTTTTAAACATTTCTTTTTTACGATCCGTAATTTTTAAGAAACGACCATCTACTAAAACACCAATATCACCAGTGTGAAACCAACCATCAGCATCAAACGATTCCTTGGTAAGTTCAGGTAAATTATAATACCCTAACATTACATTGGGGCCTTTTACACATATTTCTCCGTCTTCTTCAAATTTTACTTGAACATTATTGATAATCGGGCCAACAGTACCTATTTTTTCATCTTTGTCAGCATAACAATTCACAGCAATTACAGGTGATGTTTCTGTTAAACCATAACCTTCTAATACTTTTATTTTAGCTGCATGAAATACCCTTGCTAATCGAGGCTGCAGAGCAGAGCCTCCTGAAACAATACCAACAATGTTTCCTCCAAGTGCTTCTCTCCATTTGATAAAAATTATTTTATTAGCAAGCTTTAATTGAAATTCATACCACCAACCGTTTACGCCGTGTTGCTCATATCTTAAACCTAAATTAAGTGCCCAATAAAAAAGCATTTTTTTAATCCCTGTTAACTGAGAACCAGTTGTAACTATTTTTTCATAAACCTTTTCTAATAAACGAGGAACAGTTACAAATATTTGAGGTTTTACTTCTTTTAAATTATCTCCAATCGTATCAATACTTTCGGCATAATATACCGACATACCTCTGCTAATATATAAATAGGAAAGCATACGTTCATATACGTGATTTAATGGAAGGAAGCTTAAAGCGCGCCATTCGTATTGAAACGGACATAAATCTTTAGTAGCATGCACATTACTCGCAAAATTTTTATGAGATAACATGACTCCTTTAGGATTACCTGTAGTGCCTGATGTATAAATAAGGGTTGCTAAATCTGTATTTTTAATATTAGCTTTAATTTTATCAAGTTCTTCTACATGAGGATTATTTTTACCAATGGTAATTAAATCTTGTAAACAAGGAACACCTTCTATTTTCGAAAATGAATAAATTTCTTTAATACCTGAGTTTGCAGAACAAGATTTTACTTTGTCATACATGGCTTTATCAGCCACAAAAAAATAAGTAATACCAGCATCAGCAATTACATATTTTAAATCGTGATCACTAATTGTTGGATAAAGTGGTGTGTTAATGCTTCCTGTTTGAGAACACGCATAATCAATAAAATTCCACTCCGGACGGTTGTTAGATATTAAGCCAATTTTATCGCCAGGTTTAATTCCTATTTGAATAAATGCATAACTTAAAATATTAACTGTATCAATATATTCTTGCGTGCTATATTTTCTCCATACCCCATTTTCCTTAGCAGCTAAAGCATCATCCTTTGCAGGCATTTGTTGTAAATGAGATAAGAAATCAAATAGCCTGAAGTTTTCCATAGTATCCATCATATTGTATTTTTATTAATATTTAAAGCACAAATAAGTGTTATGCATGCATAAAAATAACTTATATTTGTATTAAATCAAAATATATTTTAGATGAAAAGTGATAATAGTTTGAAGGAATTATTAGGGATTGATTTTCCTATAATCATGGCTCCTATGTTTTTAGTAAGTAATTTGGAAATGATGAAGGCTGGCATAAGAGCTGGTATTATGGCTACTTTTCCCACGCTTAATTATAGAAAAGATGGGGAGTTAGAAAACGTATTAGATGAATTAAACGAATACAGCAAAAATTATAAAGGAAGTTATGGCGTTAATATTATCGTACAAAAATCAAATCCTTTATCAATAAAACATACTAAAATTTGTCTCGAAAAAAAAGTTCCATTTTTCATTACATCATTAGGAAACCCTAAGGAAGTAATTGTTGGAGCTCATCAATATGGAGGAAAGGTATTTTGTGATGTGACCAATATTCCACATGCAAAAAAATGTTTAGAAGCTAACTGCGATGGCTTTATCGCTGTTGGACAGGGTGCTGGCGGACATGCAGGCCCTAATCCTTTACAGGTACTCATTCCAGCTTTAAAGGAACATTTCCCTTCCGTGCCGGTGATTGCTGCTGGCGGCATTACCAATGGCTCTGGGTTATTATCTGTGCAAGTGTTAGGAGCAAGTGGTGTATCTATTGGAACACGTTTTATTGCAACAACGGAAGCGGGTGTAAATGATAATTATAAAAATGCGATTGTTTCTTCAGGGATGGATGATATTGTAATGACTACCAAATTATCGGGTACTCCTTGCGCAGTCATCAATAACGAGTCTGCTAAAAAAATGGGTTACACTCAAAATTGGTTTGAAAAATGGTTAAGCAATAATTCTCAAACCAAAAAATGGTTTAAAATGCTCGTACAAATAAGAGGGATGAAAAAATTAGAGCAATCCATTTTACCCAATAATTATGAAACATTATGGACAGCAGGAAAATCGGCGGAATTGATACATGATATTATTCCTTGTGAAGAAGTAATAGTAAGAATAAGAAAAGAATACGAGCAAAGTTTAAATACGTTGGTGAGTTTGGTTTAATTTATTTTTGTATCTTGATGTACTCAAAGTAACGATTGTTTATCCGCTTTAAAGAACAGAAGTAACATGCCTCTTAAAAAACACGAACACCTTGATTTAAGTAAATATGTAGCGTTAGGAGATTCAATTACTTCGGGTTATACAGACGGTGCATTATTTTACGAAGGCCAGTTACATTCATTCGCCAATTTATTAGCTGAGCAATTCACATTAGTTGGTGGTGGTGATTTTAAGCAACCACTTATGAAACCTAATTCAGTTGGTGTTGGTTTTTACGGAAATTCACGCATCGTATCAAAAAAAGAAGGTACACTGGAAATGCTTTCATACATTGCTCCTCAGGGCGAC
>ENA-OBIO01001213-OBIO01001213.1-metagenomes-genome-assembly--contig:-NODE-1213-length-10822-cov-2.7158_pt1 | contig 10822 bp, 7 predicted proteins | sample MGYA00153383_OBIO01 | MGnify analysis MGYA00153383 | reverse complement strand
TGTGAGCGATATAAAATTAGCCGATTACGTAGTGCGCGCTTATGACGGAAGTTACAGATTGACGACGGTAACGTCGAGTAATCCATTATTTCGTCGCGTTGCAGGTATTGACAGTGCAGCTGCTGTTCAATTTTTAGGTGATGTTGAAACGGTTTTAAATTGGCGCAATAAAATTGAATTCAATAATGTGCTTTCAAATTTTTCGGATAACGACCTAAAAATTACTTTTTGCGATGCTAATTCTGCGCCTATTAGTAATCCAACTTACACGCAAGCCGATGCAGCTTCCACTGTTATAATGCAGGTAAGTGTGACAAATAAAAGCACAAAACCTTTTTTTGTCAGTGGTATTTATTTTTGCAGCGATTTTTCAATCAGTAATTTTTTATTGCCCAATCAATTTTTACAACCCAACGAAACGGTTTGGTTACAGTACAATAACAAACGCGACATTCCCTTATATGTACCCGCGGCATTTCAAAGTTGGGGAATAAAATCTATTACAGAGCATTTAAAGTTTTTTATCAGTGCGGATGCTTTAACAACCGATGGTCAAAATCAGGCTGGATTACAACTCGATATGAAAACAGCGCAAACTACGCGTGCCATTGGTACTATTCAATCTTTACCGAATTTAAATTTGGGCGATTGGCGTACGTTCGATGCCGATTTTAATGTAGAGAAAAGAAATCATCGTCCTGAATACACCAGAAGTACAGAAATATCGGAAGGCGAAACACCACTAATGCGACTTGCTTGACCGATGGAACGCGGTTTTATTTTTGTCAATTTTAGGCGAGCTTCCATACTCAAAGAAGGCATAGCATGATAATCAAAAGAATCGCTGAGATGTAAATCTTCGAGGCGCATCATTTTTTCCGCCATTTCTTGTTCCTTGCCGATATAACTTTCATATTTCAATGCCGTTTCTGCCAACAATAGCGATTCAGAATTGTAACCTGCAGTAAATTCTTTAACAATCGGGATAGCATTTTGTAAACCTTCAATGTTTACAAATGGTCGCAACAAAATTTTATTCAGCCTCACACGCCTATCTATTTGTTCACTCCCAACGCTTTCTAAATAGCCATTCACATCATCAGGTGTGATAGAAGTATTACCTAAAAATTCTGTAATTTTAACCACGTTCGCTTTGCGTTTTTCAACACGTTCCATACGCTCCGTTGCGCCGCGCAAACCAAGTTTTTCGGCGAGAGGTGTTAAACGAATATCGGCATTATCTTGGCGTAATAAAATTCTATATTCTGCGCGACTCGTAAACATTCTGTAAGGTTCTTCTGTCCCTTTCGTAATTAAATCGTCAATCAATACACCGATATACGCTTCGCTGCGTTGCAAAATAAATGGTGATTCTTCTTTGTGCGCTAAATGCGCATTAATTCCTGCCATCAAACCTTGACCTGCGGCTTCTTCGTAACCAGTTGTACCGTTAATTTGTCCTGCAAAAAAAAGATTTTTAATCAGTCGCGTTTCTAAATTCGCTTGTAGTTGTTGCGGCGGAAAATAATCGTACTCAATCGCATAGCCTGGGCGGAACATTTTAACATCTTCAAAACCAGGAATAAGTTTCAATGCTTTGAACTGTACATCTTCAGGCAAAGATGATGAAAATCCGTTCACGTAAATCTCACACGTTTCCCAACCTTCGGGTTCGACGAAAAGTTGATGCCGTTCCTTATCAGCGAAGCGATTAATTTTATCTTCGATACTTGGGCAATACCTCGGTCCTAATCCTTGAATTCTACCATTAAACATCGGAGAGCGCGAAAAACCCGTTTTGAGCATTTCATGCACCGCTTCGTTCGTATAAGTGATATGACAAGGCAATTGTTTTTTGAGTTGTGGCGTATCGGTATAAGAAAATTTCGATGGATTTTCGTCGCCGTGTTGCATTCTACCGTAATTCAGCGTGCGACCATCAATACGCGGTGGCGTTCCTGTTTTCATTCTGCCCGATTCAAAACCTAAACTAACGAGTTGTTCTGTAATGCCACGTGCAGCAGATTCACCCGCGCGACCACCGCCAATTTGTTTTTCACCAATGTGAATGATGCCATTTAAAAACGTACCGTTGGTTAAAACCACTGCTTTCGATTTTATCTCAACACCCATACCTGTCTGAATACCGCATACGCGACCATCTTTAACTAAAATAGCGTTTGCCATGTCTTGCCAAAAATCAATATCCGGGTGTTGTTCCAACATCATCCGCCATTTATGTGCAAATAACATTCTATCGCTTTGTGCACGCGGCGACCACATCGCAGGACCTTTCGACAAATTCAACATTCTGAATTGCACCATAGTATGATCTGTAACAACTCCTGAATAACCGCACAGTGCATCAATCTCGCGCACAATTTGTCCTTTTGCTACACCACCCATAGCAGGATTACAACTCATTTGTGCAATGGTTTGCATATTCATAGTGACTAGCAACACTTTAGATCCCATATTTGCAGCACCCACCGCAGCTTCACAACCTGCGTGACCTGCACCAACTACAATGACATCATATTCTGGAAAAATCATTTTTTAGCAAGATTTATTAAATTAGGGAAATTAATTTTCGATTTAAAATTCGATTTCTTATTATCATACAAAATTATGCTTATTGCGCTTGAAATAGAAACAACACTTGAACTAAAAGTTAAAAAGTAAAGAAGTGCGCCTTTTTACATACAAATCAATTACGTGGGAGCAATTTAAAAATCGCTATTTGTGGCGTGAAGATGGTTACCTCTATGAGTGGGTTAATGGCTGTGTTGTAAGAACAAAACAGTTTGAAAATTATAAAAAATGGTTGCAACTTGGTGCTAAATCTTCTCTCAATAATAATATTGGTTTAATAAGCCTAATAATTTTCCACCGCACCTGTTTTGCCAGAGTTTGTTATTTCGGTGAATGATATTTTTAAATAGAACTGGAAAATAAAAAAATGGAAGCCTTTACACTCAATGAAATGAAAGATAAACACATCGGTGTACACGGCACGAAAGTAAGAGAGCAATACGAATATGAATTGCACATAGGTTTTAAACCCGCTCATAAAATTTCTGTAAATCCAAATTTTTGTGATGCCGAAGTATGTCATTTCTCCAACGCATTAGCGGTTCTTTTTTTGATTCACTTCTATCCAAACTATCTTTTTCCCCATTTATGACAATACTATCCCAATCTATGTAAGTCATAAATGCGTGATTTAATTTAATGTCAAAGTCATCCTCGAATGAAGCTAAATTGTATTTTTCAATATTGTCGTAAGGATTAACCAATTGATACATAATGGAGTTTTTAGCATATTTACCATAAACTTCATGAAATTTATCTCTGAAGGATTGAGTAGCAATTTCGCTTTCATTTGTTTCTTCACCATCATCATCATAAGATGTCTTAAAATCTAAATTTAAATAATCGCTGAAGTATTTATTTACAACTTCTAAAACTTGATTAAATATCGGTTTATAGATTTGCTTTTCCAATATTTTTCTTTTAGAAGGCTCTAAAATGTAATGACCAGCCAACCCGATAATAATCGGTTTCATTATATCAGATTTTTTAGTATGCTTTAGGAAGTAGTAAATATTTTTAGGAAATTGGATACAGTAAAACTTATTTTTTTCATTTAGAGCATTTCTATTTTTATTAATATAATCCCATAATTCTAAATTAGTATCATACTCCATTTTATCAGTTGGGAAAAGTGTAAATCTAAACCATGAGGCAACTCTCAAACCCTCTATACAATTTATTTTTTCTAAAAAATCATTTATGTCTAGCTTTGCTTCTTCATGGATTTAGTAATTAGAGATCCAAATGTATTTAGTTTCATCAATCATTATTTTTAATTTAAGGAATGAAAAGAAATTTTTACAAAACAAAAATATTGATACAAAAGTAATGGTTTCTTTTTATATTTCAAGAAATTGTTTAAAAATAATAGTTGTTTTATAAAAATAGATTTAATTAAGGTTTAGAGGTCAAATACCTACTCCATAATCCTCACCAATAGTAATTCTTTTTTCTTAGAGTTTCAAAATCTATTGACTTAATATTATTGTAATCCGTGTTTCAATTAATTTTAAGCTCAGTAAGATATTTATAATAAATTGCTTAGAAACCCAAAATAATTCCTATTTTTACAACTCAATTCAAAAATGATAGTCATCGCTCATGAAAAAATTTGTATTGCTTTCCGTTTTCATTATTTTTTCTAAAATTATTTTCGCACAAGCGGCATTTGTAAATCCGGTGCAATCAACGAGTGCAGAATTGCGCGAGAAAAGTTTTACGCAACGGCAGCAGCTCAAAGAGAAATCTGTTTTTAACGAAATTCCTTTTAAAAGTATTGGACCGACGGTGCAAGGTGGTCGCGTGGTTGATATTGATGTTGATCCGAATGATGCGAGCCATTTTTATGTGGCGTATGCAACGGGTGGATTGTTTGAAACAAAATCGAATGGTGCGCATTTCACGCCCATTTTTGAAAACGAATCGGTGATAACGGTTGGTGATATTGCTGTGAATTATAAAACCAATACTATTTGGTTGGGTTCGGGTGAAGTTAACGCGAGTCGTTCGAGTTATGCAGGCGATGGAATTTACAAAAGTTCGGATAACGGCGCGCATTGGCAAAATATGGGTTTGACTGAAACGCAACACATCGGTAGAGTTGTTTTGCATCCGACTGATTCCAATACAGTTTGGGTGGCAGCACTCGGACATTTATACTCACCGAATAAAGAACGCGGCGTTTTCAAAACATCAGATGGTGGTAAAACATGGAAGCAAACGCTTTTCGTGGATGAAAACACGGGTGCAGTGGATTTGGTCTGCGATAAAAATAATACCAATATTTTATACGCTGCACTTTGGAATCGTGTGCGGCGCGCATGGAATTTTGAAGGCAATGGTAAATCGTCGGGTATTTATAAATCGGTTGACGGTGGTGAGACTTGGAATTTAATGAGCACGGAAAAATCTGGATTTCCGCAAGGTGTGGGCATTGGAAGAATTGGTTTAGCGTTGGCGTATTTGCCCAATAATAAAACACTGCTGTATTGCACATTGGATAATCAGACAGAAAAACCTAAAACGGATAAAAAAGATGAGCCGATTCTGACTAAAGAAAAACTTAAAACGCTATCGAAAGAAGATTTTTTAAAACTCGATAAAAAAGAGGTATCATCCTTTTTAAAGAAAAACGGATTTACAAACACAAGTGACGAAATTTTTGAAAAACTTAAAAGCGATAGCATAAGTGTTTCGACGCTGTACGATTTTGTGGATAACAACGACGATGGTTTTTCTAATCAAGCAATTGTGCAAGCAGAAGTTTTTTCGAGCAGCGATGAAGGAACAAGTTTTCAACGCACGCACAAAACAGATTTAAAAGATCTATTTTCCACATACGGTTATTATTTCGCTACGCTTCAAGTTGATCCAAATCATCCAGAAAAAATATATCTTATCGGTACGCGATTAATTAAATCGGACGACAGCGGCAAAACTTGGAAAAATATTACGGGCGACAATGTGCATTGGGATGGTCATGTGGTTTGGGTTGATCCGAATAAATCGGGACATATTATGTATGGCAACGATGGCGGTTTGAATATTTCTTATAACGATGGTTCGGATTGGTATAAATGCAACACGCCTGCAGTGGGTCAATTTTATCATATCACGACTGATAATAAAGAACCGTACAACGTTTATGGCGGATTGCAAGATAACGGCGTTTGGTTTGGTTCGTCGCAGAGCGATGTGAGTACGACTTGGCAAGAAACGGGACATAATGCTTTTAAATCAATTATGGGAGGCGATGGTATGCAGGTGCAAGTTGATACGCGCGATAACGCAACTTTTTATACAGGTTATCAGTTTGGGCAGTATTATCGCGGAAAAACAACGGCGGAAGGAAGACCAAAATACATAACACCAAAGCACGTTTTGGGTGAAAAACCTTTGCGTTTTAATTGGCAATCGCCGATTTTGCTTTCAAAACACAATCAAGATGTACTGTATTTTGGTGCGAACAAATTATATCGCTCGCTCAATCAAGGTGCGAATTTCGAAGCAATTAGTCCCGATTTAACCAATGGTGGCATAAAAGGAAACGTACCTTACGGAACAATTACGGCAATTCACGAATCACCGATGAAGTTTGGTGTTTTATATTTAGGAACCGACGATGGCAATGTTCAATTCTCACCCGATGGTGGTGTGAGTTGGAAAAATATCTCGGCAGGTTTGCCAAAAAATTTATGGATTAGTCGCATACAAGCATCAGCATTTAATAAAACTACCGTTTATGTTGCATTGAGCGGATATCGTTGGGATAATTTTGAGTCATATTTATATGTTTCAAAAAATAATGGCGAAACGTGGCAGCGCATCGGCACAGATTTACCGAATGCTGAACCATTAAATGTCGTCAAAGAAGATCCAACAAACGGAAATATTATTTACGTCGGCACCGATCATGGAGCGTATGTTTCTATAAATAGTGGTGAAAATTTTATGCCGCTCGGCAAAGGTGTTCCGGCTGTTCCTGTGCATGATATTGTAATTCAGTCCACCAAAAATGAAATTGTACTCGGTACGCATGGTCGCTCGTTGTATGTAGGTGATGCGACACCAATTCAAAAATTAGCAAAATCGGGTTTAGCAAAAGATTTAGTCGTTTTAAATGAACCTAAATTAAGTTTTGATGATGCTTGGGGGAAAAAACGAGATACTTGGTCGTCTATTGATACACCACTGACACATTTAGTTATCTATTCTCAAAAAGGTGGTACAACAAAAATGTCTGTTCGTGCGGATAAAGATATTGTTTTGGAAGAAAAAATTATTACGTTAAAACCTGGGATTAATTATATTCCTTACGATTTAACATACGGTGCTGCGTCTAAAGAAAAGTACTTGAAGCATTTAAATTCAAATTTGAAAGAGGGCGCAGAAAAAATAAAAGATTTAGAACTCGCCGATAATAAAAAATTATATTTACACACTGGAAAATATTCCGTATATTTTGATAAAGATGGCACCAGCGCACAAACAATTTTATTGATTGAGTAAAACTCAATTACGAATTACGCTCGATCGAGAAAAGCGTTAATCCGTAATCAGTAATTCGTAATTAAATTAAAAATGACCGTTACCATAGCGATAGTAATTATTAACTGCATTGTTTCATACGTTTGCTTCAATAGCGACGTATATTTTAACAAATTAGCACACATACCGTACATTGAATCGCGCACAAAGGAGTATTGGCGTTTTGTGACTTCAGGTTTTGTTCACGCTAATTTATTGCATTTGTCAATCAACATGATTGTATTGTGGCAGTTCGGAACACTCGTTGAAGAGCGTTTAGGAAGTCTATTATTTTTAGTGATGTACCTTTCAGCCATCGTCATCGCCAACATACCGTCCTACTTTAAACAAAGAGACAACAAAAATTATATCGCTATCGGTGCATCTGGCGCAGTTTCGGCGACTTTATTTTCTTTTATTTTGTTCAGCCCTTGGAGTATGCTCGGCGTTTTTTTAGTTATTCCCATGCCAGCCGTAATTTTTGGCGTTTTGTATTTAGCTTACGAGCAATACGCCAGCAGAAATATTCCTGATAATATTGGTCACGATGCACACATTTCGGGTGCCATTTTTGGTTTTTTATTCACGCTCATACTTCATCCAAGTTTGATTACCAATTTGTTTGAAAGGCAATAACGATGCAAAAGTTTTTTAGACCAATAGTTGAAAATAGTCTGCATTCATTCTGTTGCTCTCTTCATTTGCAATAATACCGACTGCTTTACTACGCCATTCGTATAAACGTATGTCCGTCCATTTTCCGTTAAGGTTACCGAGTTTTTCTCTGAAACCAGCTAATCTAAATCCACATTTTTCGTGTAGTTTTATGCTCGAAACATTATCACCTAAAATATCAGCTTGTAAAGTCCAGATATTGTATTTTTCACTTTCAATAATCAAATGCTTCAAAAGTATTTTTCCAATACCTAAACCCCGTGCTTCGTTACTTACATAGACACTATGTATAGCAACACCCTCGTAAACTTTGCGTGGCGAAAATGGCGCAATAGCAATCCAACCTAAAACAATATCGGAATGCGCGGTGGCAGCAACAAATCTGCAATGTTGATAACGACTTGTGTCCCATTCTTCCCAAGTAGGGATTTGTGGTTGAAAAGTGGCATAACCTGTATCAATTCCTTGTTGGTAAATATCCGATACAGACTGCCAATCGGAAGCAATAAGCGGGCGAATAATGATTTCCATGTGTGTGTTGTAATTTGTGTCCTAAAATTTAACGCAAATTAAAACTTTTATCTGAAAATCCTAAAATTGAAATGTTAAATAATCATAAATAAAAAAACTTAACATTAGCCTATCAATCCGCAGAACTTATTAATTCTTTAGTTCTTATTATTAACCCAATTTAATTCTTTTTCGCAACAGGTGAATTATTGGCAGGAACAATTATTTCTTTGGTTTTTTTATTTTTTTGTAGCGCTTCAAATTCAGAGTGGCGTTTTTCGACGAGTTTATCGCGCAAAATTTTAAAAGCAATAGGGTCTTTATTCAAACTTCTGTGCCAGCATATTACAATTGCGGTAGCTTGATCTTCCGGATAAGATAAACCTGCCTCGCGCAAATACTGACCGATGCGCGAACCTTCATACAATCCCCAATTCGTGCAAATCCACCGCGTTAAACTAAAAAATAATTTATGCTCCGCTTGGTATTCGTTCAATTGCATAAAAATTTTGCGCGAACTCGAATCTGTTAATCTATTTAATTCTGTGAAAGCGTCGGGTAAATCAATGGGAATATAAACACCCGCTAAATATTTTTGGGTTATGCGGTATTTATAATTTTGTTCATACTCGGCGCGCGTATTATGCAGCGTTAGGTCAGGGGTTTGAGCAAAAGCATGGCTGAATGAAAAAGAAATAAAAAAAACGAAAATTATTTTATTAGACATTGACGAAATTAATTTTCATCAGAACGAAAAAAAAAATATTTTCTTGTTTACGAAAAAAAATTCAGCCGCTTTAATCAACTATGTCACACAATACAAAAAATTAGGTAATTTATATGTTTAGGTGCGTTACACCTAAATTTCTATTTAATTTGTGGTCTACAAAGGTTTAGGCGCGCTGCGCCTCTAATAAACAATGCGCAGAGCGCCTAAAAACCTTTGTAGAAAAATTAAATCAATGTTTATAGAGTTGCAACGCACCTCAACATTATTTTAAATGGCGAAATGTATATTGGATAGGTTTAACTTTGTTGAAGTGAATAAATATTTTCCAAACAAAGCTCGATTTCTCTAACCGAATTAAAAAGTTGCTCATAGTTTTCGAGCACAAAATATGTTTCTTGGAAGGCATCAATTTTAAAAGGTGTATTAATAATTGTTTCAACATTAAACCGTAAACGTTTTGGTGTTTCGCTGCGCACACTGTACTCGCTTTCACCTGAGGAAGAAAGAATTCCCGCCCCATAAATTTTCAACGCGTTATCTTCTTTAATTAAACCAAACTCAATCGTGTACCAATACAAACGCGAAATGCACTCAATACACAACGCGTCATCAAGAAAACGCAGCGCAATGCGCCCGAGTTCTTCCAAAAAATGACAAACATTTTTATTTGATAGCATCGGCACGTGACCAAACGTATCGTGAAACATATCAGGCTCTTGTAAATAATCCAGTTGATCGCGTTTACGCAGCCATGTGGAAGCGCAAAAATTTTTGGCGCGCATTAACTCAAAAAAAGGTTTGTTTTCAATATGACCTGGTACAACATGAATGTGCCAACCTGTCAGTTTTTCTAAAAGTTTATTTGTTTCTTCATAATTTGGAATTTTATCGGCTGTAAATCCAACTTTTTCGATTCCTGCCAAATAATTTTTGGATGCAATAGGCGGTAAAATTTTCATCTGTCGTTCAAACAGTAAACGCCACACGGCAAAATCTTCCGAAGTGTAGCATTGATAATCTTGCTTTAATGAATAAGGAATAAATGCGTAAGCCATAATCTAAGTGCGAGTGATGAAATTATACAATTTCTAAAAACAAAACTAAATTTTTTTATTTAATTTCTTTTTTATAATCTTTAATCTTCCACAGTCATCCAGTAATCCCTGGGATAAATCCTGTACAGTTTTGTATCAGCGCCATCTTTAGATTGTAAATATGTTTCATAGGCAGCCATCTGTTTTTCGGCACCTATTACATAATTGCTTACGTCTTGCACATCCTTCATTTTAGCGCCGTAGCCCGGTAATATTTTTTCGTATACTTCATCTTTGCGTTTGTATACTTCGTTCATCAGGCCGGGTATTTTACGCAGGCGCAATACGGCTTTTCGAAAATTGCTGATCACCGTTGGGGTAAGTCCATCTGTAATATCGGCAGCCATTGCTTCGCCCCTGGCTTCGTAATCAGCCGAGGAGCGGTTGGCACTTACCGCCAGTGAAAAAATGTATTCACTCATGGCCGGGTCGTTCGGTGTTTTCTTAATTTCATCAATCACAAAACTGAGCGTTTGCGGTAACAAAGGCGTACGTTCGGCATAATACCTAAAGCTACCTCCGGAAGGAGAGCAGCCCACACCGGTACTGTACGACAAGCCTGCACCGGTTGTTTTTGTATACACACTTTGTTTACCGCCACCGGCGAATAATTGCGCTGCCAAAAACTGTAGTAACTTTTCACGGCTGGTATCGGCATAGGTCAACAACTTAACGGCATTGATAAATACACCCG
>ENA-OBIO01001212-OBIO01001212.1-metagenomes-genome-assembly--contig:-NODE-1212-length-10822-cov-2.75258_pt1 | contig 10822 bp, 8 predicted proteins | sample MGYA00153383_OBIO01 | MGnify analysis MGYA00153383 | reverse complement strand
AAAACGAAATTGAAAATTAAATTGAAAATGAAATTGAAAATGAAAATGAAATTGAAAACGAAAACGAAAACGAAATTGAAAACGAAAACTAAATTGAAAATTAAAGTTAAACCAAAATTGAAAACGAATATTTATTTGGTTTTTATCCCTTTTAAAATGAATTTCAAATATTTAGTAAATTAAATGCTTTAAAAATTTTTTAAAGCGTGTTGATTTTATAATTTTGGCGTCGAAAATAAAATAGAATATTGTTATGAATTTGCACGAGTATCAAGGTAAGGAAGTTTTAAAAGCTGCGGGCGTTAGAATACAAGAAGGTATTGTAGCATATACCCCCGAAGAAGCACAAGCTGCGGCTATAAAATTAAAAACGGACTTCGGTTCTGATTGGTGCGTGATAAAAGCACAAGTTCATGCAGGAGGAAGAGGAAAAGGTGGTGGAGTTAAATTAGCAAAAAATCCAGAGGCAGCATTTGAAGTAGCAAAAAATATTTTAGGAATGCACCTCGTAACGCCGCAAACTTCTGCGGAAGGTAAATTTGTGCGCAAAGTTTTGGTAGCACAGGATGTTTATTATCCTGGTGCTTCACCGACCAAAGAATATTATATTTCTATTTTGATGGATCGCGCGAGGAAGTGCAACGTTTTTATTTATTCAACGGAAGGTGGAATGGATATAGAACACGTTGCCGAGCATACGCCCCATTTAGTTCACAAGGAATGGGTTGATCCGTTATTAGGTTTACGTCCATTTCAGATCAATAAAATGTGTTACAATTTAGGTCTAAGTGGTGGCGTCTTTAAAGAAATGTACGCTTTCATTGAAAACATTTATAAAGCTTATTTGAATGCCGATGCGAGTTTATTAGAAATAAATCCATGCTTAAAAACGTCAGACGATAAAGTCATTGCCGTTGATGCTAAGATGTCTATAGATGATAGTGCACTGTTTCGTCATCCCGACTTAGAAGCGTATCGCGATAAAGACGAAGAAGATGCAACGGAAGTTGAAGCGACCGATGCCGAACTTAATTATGTAAAACTTGACGGAAATGTAGGTTGCATGGTGAACGGTGCGGGATTGGCGATGGCAACAATGGATATGATTCAGTTGAGTGGTGGAATGCCCGCTAATTTTTTAGACGTGGGTGGCACAGCTAACGCAGAACGCGTTGAAAAAGCATTTAAAATCATTTTGCGCGACCCAAATGTGAAAGCAATTTTGGTAAATATTTTTGGCGGCATCGTCCGTTGTGACCGTGTAGCGCAAGGAATTATAGATGCTTATCAAAATATTGGCAATATTCCCATTCCAATTATTGTGCGTTTGCAAGGTACAAACGCCGATATTGCTAAAAAAATGATTGACGAATCGGGTTTAAAGGTGTTTTCTGCTATAGAATTAAAAGAAGCATCAGAAATTGTAAAAAAAGTTTTGAATAATTGAAACAATTGTAATAGATTTGTACTTAAGTTGAGGTTTTAATAATGAAGGCTCAATAAAGATAAATTTTTTGGGGTTAACAAATGTTGTTTTGCTGCGGACATCTTATGTTCGCAGTTTTTTTTTGTAAAAAAGTCTAAATTATTAAGGAGAAAAAACTAAATTTCTACACCTGTTCCCACAAAAAAAGAGAACCCTAAAAAGGATTCTCTTAGTTCTCAAAGTAATTCTCTGTTTCAGCAATTATAAATATGAACGCATTTCTGGGCTGTTATACGATTTACGCAAACGGCGAATAGCGCGTCTTTTATTTGGCGTACGCGTTCCCGCGTTAACGCATATTTTTCACCAATTTCTTCCAAAGTGAGCGGTTTAAAATTATTCAAACCATAGTAAGCAGAAATAACTTCTTTTTCTCTTTCTGACAGAATAGTTAAACCTTGTAAAACTTCATCGCGTAAAGATTCATCTAAAAGCATACTATCAGGCGTCACGTCATCTTCGCTAACATATAAATCTATAAGAGTAGCATCACTATCGTCGCCACCAATAGGAGAATCCATTGACACGTGGCGTGTATTAGTGCGCAACATATTTGAAATCTCTTTCGGAGTCATTTCTAAAATAGCACCTAATTCTTCATTACTCGGTTCACGTTCAAATTCTTGAACAAACTTAATGAACTCTTCATTCACTTTATTATACGAACCAACTTTATTGAGCGGCAAGCGCACCATGCGACTGTGCTCAACGATAGATTGAAGAATAGATTGACGAATCCACCAAACCGCATAAGAAATAAATTTAAATCCACGCGTTTCATCAAAACGTTCTGCTGCTTTCATTAATCCTACGTTGCCTTCATTAATCAAATCACTCAAAGTTAAACCTTGATTTTGATATTGTTTGGCAACTGAAACAACGAAACGCAAATTGGCTTCAGTTAAACGTTTTTTAGCTGCTTCATCGCCTTCGCGAATACGGCGCGCTAAATTCGCTTCTTCATCGCCACTTAGGAGTGAAATTTTACCAATGTCGTTGAGATATTTGTCGAGGGCGACACTCTCACGGCTGGTAATCTTGTTGGTAATTTTTAACTGGCGCATTGTGAAATATTAGTAAGTTTTAAGTTCAAAAGGATGTATACTTTAAATACGATTTTGGAACAAAAATGTTTTAAAAAAAATTGTTAAGATATTGCTTTTATTAAAAAAATGATTTAAATAAAGCGCTTTACTACAATTACAAATTCAGAGCCAAAAAAGTTCCTTTCACGCGAAAAAAAATTTAAATTGTGAATATCTTTTTTTGAGCGTGCGTTAAGATTGAGACGCTAAGAACAAAATTTGGTAACAGTTAATCATTGGGTAATATAAGAAAGTGGTTTTAAATGGATCATCGAAAAAAATTAAAAAAAATTAACAACAAAAAATTATTGATACTACCGTAGTGTATAGCCAAATAAAAACTTAAACTTGAAAGCGCGTTGAAATTTATTTTTTATTCTTTATAAAGTAATTTTACAAATCTTGATTAAAATTGTATAACACACCATGATACTAAATGGCTGAACTTTGTATTATAAAATACATTCTCGTTCATCCTCTCAAAATTATGCAGTATGAGAAATTCAATAATTTTTATTTGTGTTTTGGCGGGCTTCTTCATTGTTTTTCAATCCTACACAACTCTATCAATTAATTTGTCAGACTCACAGATGTATAGAGTGATAAGGATGGATCCAAATTTTGAAATTCGTTTTTATCTACCTACGGCAATAGCAACTTTTACTGTTCCTGAAAAAAATTATGATGTGTTGAACCGTGTCGGTGTTTCTAAGCTTCAGGCCTACATTAATGGCGGGAACAATGAAAAGCAAATAATACCAATGACTACACCCGTACATTTTAGTATCAAAGATTCTGTTTCTTCAGTGAGTTTTGTAATGCCATTAACATTTAATGCATCAAATTTGCCAAAACCCAACGATGCGCAGATAAGTGTTAAAAATATATCCGCTGAACACGTGGCAGTAATAGAATTTGGTGGCTTTGCGACAGAAAAAAAAATTTCAATTTATACTGAAAAATTGAAAGCTATTTTAAAAGCAAAGGGCATTCAATTCTCTGAAAATTTCAGATTTCTTAGTTACAACTCTACCTATCAATTAATTGATAGAAAGAATGAAATCATTGTTGATGTAAAGTTGTAAGAACCGCCTCGAATCTAATTAATAAATTTTTACTTTCTGTTTCAATAAATTATAGTGAGTCGGTGCTCGTTCAACTCTCATTTGTTGAAGTTTTATAGTAAAAAAGACTTGAGCGATCAAGTGAAATTTAAATATTTAATTTATATGAACAATGCACGCTTCTTCGTAATCCAATTTTGAATTTTCAATTCCTTTTTCAAGATATCTCTCTATTTTAGTGTAACTTACTTTAGGAGGTATATCCAAAGATATTAATAAAGGTAAATCACTTAATTCGGATACACACCCTAACTTTTTTAAATAAACTCTTGTTGGATAAACATCATTTAGATCATTAAAGTAAATCCTTAATTCAGCCCAGACACTTCCAATTCCTAAACTACCATCAGGGGTGTTGTCATGTTCAAATAAAATTTTTACTTTACTCATATTTTAATTATCTTTTTAATTTTTCTCTATCTCGCTCATTTTTAGTCTTATTTTATAATTGAAAATTAAACGAGGCTCATACTTTTTATTTTTGCTTGTTGAATGTGCGTCTAAATTTCTCTTACATCAACAAAATAAAAAAGCCGTTCCTAAATAATTCAGGAACGGCTTTGAGAAAAACAAAAAATCGTAAACTAAGAGGTCACGTGCGGATTCGAACCGCAGTAGCAGCTTTTGCAGAGCTGTGCCTAACCGCTCGGCCACGTGACCATATTGAGCGACGCAAATATAAGGGCGAAAGTATCAAATCAAAAAATATTTTTAATCTTTTGCCATTACAATTACTATTATAATTACGCTGACGCGCGCAATTTGTTACTTTATACTCAAATTTGTTTTACCTGCGCGCAACATGGCTGGTATTGATGCCGCCATTCCGATAAGATAAACAATGACCGCGACGTATAGAAAATCGAAAGCGCGTAATTCAACGGGGTATCTATCTATGGCGAAACCTGGCGGTAGTGGCACTAATCCACCTTGGAGGGTGGTATGAATTTTATAAATACTAATCGCTAAAAAAAAACCTATTAATACGCTGAGTGTGCAAATCCAAAATCCTTCAGAAAGAAAAATGCGCTCCAATAAACTTTTTCGCGCACCCATGCTGCTCATGATAGAAAGATCTTTTTGTTTTTCTAAAACTATCATCCACAAAGCACCGACGACGTTGAAAGCGATGAGTAAAATCGTAAAACTTAAAATGGCGAACGTCATCCATTTTTCCACATTCACAAGTTTCATAAAAGCATCGTCTTGTTGCAATCGCGTTTTAACGGTAAATTGCGCGCCAACAATTTTTTGCAGCGATTTAGAAAAATCAGTCACCTCACTACCCTCTTTTAATTTAATTTCAAACGCACTCACTTCATTACCGTCAGATTGCAGAAGTTGACGCACAAAATCTAAATTTGTGATGACGTACTGATTGTCGATTTCTTGCTGAATTTCAAAAATGCCAGAAGGCGTAAGATATTGTTTTTTAAACGGTGCTTCTAAAGCGGAAACTTCGGCACGTTTAGGCATATACACTGCCAACTGATTAAACTCATCTTTTAAATATACGCTCAATTGATTGCTCACACCGCGACCCATGACGGCGTAATCTTTTTGATCACTACTAATAATGTATTTACCTTCTTTAATCGCACTTGGCACACGATTTGTTTGTGCAAAAAAAGTGTCAACACCTTTAATAGTTCCAAAGTTTTGACTTTTATTGCATTCAAAAAAAGCAATTTCTTCTAAAGTCTCCGACACGCTTTTCACTTGTGGGAGTGCGCGAATTTTATAAACAAGACTTGAATCGGAAATAAAAGTTTTTCCTTTTACTGCCTCGACTTTTATATCGGGTGCAAAATTAGAAACCATATTAGTGAGAAGTTGCTCAAATCCATTAAAAACGGATAGCACCAAAATTAAAACTGCAACACCCATCGAAAGACCAAAAACTGCAATACCTGTTATGATGTTGATGGCATTCGTAGATTTTTTGGCAACAAGGTAACGCCATGCTATTTTAAGAGCTAATTTATTCAATTACGAATTACGAATTACGAATTACGACACGCGTAAATCTTAATTGATTTATTTATCAACCGCTACTCCCATTTTAGTCATTTCTTCTTTTAACTTAATAATGCGATTTTCTGGACTTGGGTGGGAACTACTAAATTCACTTTGGCGGTTGTTTCCCATAGTTTGTTGTAAAATTTCCATCACGCGCACCATTTGCGATGGGCGATATCCATTTTCAACCATATAGTGCAAACCAAATTTATCGGCTTCGAGTTCATCGTTTCTGCCGTATTTTAAATTTACCATGTTGGCAACGTAACTCGCAATTTGCCCAGTAGCCATTCCGCTGCTGTTACCATTGGTTGTGCCAACGCTCACGCCTTGAACAATACCTTGCAATAAACCTTGCTTCGACATTTGTTGGGCAGAATGACGATTAATTACGTGTCCCATTTCATGACCTAAAACGCCTGCAATCTGGTCTTCGTTTTCTAAATGTTTGAGCAAACCAACCGTTATAAATATTTGTCCACCTGGTAATGCAAACGCATTAATCGTTTCGGGATCGGCTAAAACGTGAAATTGAAAAGTATAAGGCGATTGTGCGGCTTGTGTATTCTGAACTAATTTTGCACCAATTGTTTTAATGGCTGATTGCACTTTTTGGTCAGCAAACTCACCGCCAAATTGTTGTGCCATTTGCGGTGCACTTTGCAATCCCATCGCCACTTCTTGTTGCGGCGTGAGTGAAACGTGTTGTTTTTCGCCCGTCACAGGATTTGTAGAAGTGGTTGCAAAATATTTAACAACAGAAAATCCCATGATGCCGAGCATAATGAGTAATCGAATATTGATACCTTCGCGTAGCATAATTAGTATTTTGTGACAATATTACTAAATAAAGGGAAAAGGGGAAAAGGAAAAGATAAAAATTTGTTAAATATAGAAGTTTTTTTTAAGTTTTAACTTTTTGTTTTTCTTTTTAACCGATAAACCGTCTCCAGCCGTAACGAATAATTAAAAATAAAACTCCAAAGAGTATTAATACTTGCCAAAACGGAACATACGTCATGGCGTAAATGTGAGTCTTATCAATGAACCACATGAATAAAAATGTTGCCGCAATGAGTGACACCAATCCTGACAATTTACTAAAGCCTGGAATTGCATCGAAGGCGACGTTCCGTTTTATGATTAGCAGTGTTACAATCATTGAACAGACGGGTAAAATTTGACTCAAAATATCTGTCTGGTAAATGCTGTATCGGTCGAACAAAAAAGAATAGACACCGAGCATTAAAGCAAAAATGCCAGGAACGCACACCAAATAAATAAGCACGCTATATAGTTCACGCCAAGGTGTTATTGCGCCTTCACCGTTTCCTAAAATCCCTGCCACGAAAGCAGTCAAAGGAATTAAAGCAAAATAAAGTAAGAGATAAGATGGATTTTCACCTACTAATTTAAAAAAGTTTTCTAAAGTCATACATTTAGCTTTGAGCAATGAGCTGCTTAATTTTTAATAATTTTTTCAGTCATCACCGATCCATCATTTAAGCGCGCTTGCAAAAAATAAATTCCACTCGATGCTGAGCTTAAATTAAATTCAAAAACATCATCGTTGGAAGAAGTTTTATTTTCTGTCCATAAAGTTCTTCCTAAAGCATCGAAACACGAAAATACAATGGATTCGTTTATTCGCGAATTTATAGCTACATAAAATAAATCTTTTACAGGTTGTGGAAATATTCGCCCATTGAAACTGGAGTTTTGGTTTTTACTAAGAGCAATATTAGCACCGATGATTATAGGCTGATTGATTTTAAGTACAACCGTTGATGTATTATTTATAAGAATAGTATCGTTGGGAACAGAACTTTTTATAGAAGCTGTGCCGATAATATTTCCGTCAGGTTGCAAAACGAAAAGCGGTTGAACAAAAACGGCGGAGTCGCCCGATTTTATAAGTGGTATACGCCACTCGTAACACAGCATGGCGTTGCAATATTCTAACCATCTTCCAGTTGAAATTGTAGAAGAACCGCCGTCAACCGTAGCTTTCGGATAAGGAAAACTGACGACAATATTTGTAAAATCGGTGGAACCAAGATTACGCACCGTAGTTATAAATGTATTGACTGTCCAATTTTTGTAAGTATTCGGCGATGCGGTTAATGTGATACTTAAGTCGTTGCTGCTATTCGGGTTTTTATCGCCTTTGCAACTACAATCTGTTTGTAAAACATCGTTGATTGTATTCGGATTTCCGTCATCACAAGACGTTCCAGTACGTTTTAAGGTATGCGTGACAATTACAGTGGAGTCGCAACCACCGACTGACTTTAAATTAAGCGTATCAATTAAGTTATTAGAGATGGGATTGCAAAGCACATCCGAAATACGGAGCGAATCTTTTTTATTAGAAACGTTGCGCTGCGTGATAGTATAAGTAAAACAACCATCCGTTTTTTTTGTAGCGATTGTATCAGTGAAAACTTGATTTAATGAACAAACGTTGCGTGTTTGTCGAACCGTATCGTTTTGACAAACCATAGTGATTGTATTCCCCCAATCGAGTTCAACAATCCAGCCGTCTAAGTCGCCACGTTTAGCGATTCCTGTTAAATCAAAATCAGATGATTTGGTATAACCCGCAAAAATGGCGCGACCATCTGAAGTGTTGCACGAATTCCAAAAATAATCGTAAAGCGTTCCACCTACGACGCGCTTTTGCACGATATTTCCCGATGTATCGCAGTGTAAAATCCAAGCATCGTGATCAGCATGATAGCCTGAAACGTCGCCATCATTTGGTGTGATAGTATAGCCAGAAATAAAAACCCCATCGTCGGATGTAGAATGAATGAGCGATCGCGCCCAATCATCACCCGATCCACCATACGTTTTAGCCCATTTAAATTCGCCCGCACTGTTAAACTTCGCCAGAAAAAAATCCATCGTAGAGGAGTAATCTTGCGCAGAAACGCCACCAATATAAAAATCGCCACTGCGCGAGGTGAGAATAGAATACGGTCGAGTTTCAATATTATTTACAGTTTTACCAACTACGTGTTGCCATAAAATATTTCCATCGGGCGTAATTTTAACAATCCATGCTTTTCTATCGTAATCAAACTGCACACCTTTTAAATCGCCTAAATTAGAATTTGTGTATCCACTTAAAATATAATTACCGTCCGTCGTTTTGTCCATGCCAGTAAACGCATCTTTATTTTCACCGCCGATTACTTTTTGCCACAACAGATTGCCATTCGGATCAAGTTTTACGAGCCAAGCGTCGCCGTAATTATTATCGAAAGGGATATCGTGATAAAGATTAGGCGGCACATCACCATCGTTTGAATTAGTACTACCACACAGCAAAATTCCACCATCGGGCATAATTTCTATTTTTTCAAATTGATCATCTCCGCCACCACCCATAAGTTTTATCCACGCAGTAGAACCGTCGGGATTTAATTTTGTTACTAAGGCATCTTTTGTTGTGCCGCCATTGTGCGAAGGATGCACACCCGAATTATCGCCACCAAATGAACTTAGATAACCGGCCACTATGTAGGCGCCAGTAGGTGTTTGTTTTACGGCTAATCCACCGTCAAAACCATTTGCACCAAAGACGCGTTCCCACTGAATTTTATAGTTCGAATCGAGCTTAATCACCCAGCAATCGTTGTTGGGATCTGTCATTATTTGACCTAACGCGACTTTAATGGAATCAGTAATGTCACCATCTCCAATATAAGAATTAGTATTACCTGAAGCAATGAAACCTCCATCGGCAGTTTGTTCAATCGCATACAAACGCTCCGATGCACCACCACCATAAATATGTTGCTGAATAATTTTAGGTGTTTGAGCTATTATTAAAGGGCAAAATCCAAAAAGCAAAATGCAAAATACAAAGGGCAAAGAGCAAAGGGCAAAGGTGCGAAAGACAAAAGGCAATAGGTAAAGTGATAATATTATTTTTTGTATTTTGCTCTTTTCATTTTGCCCTTTGCTCTTTGCCCTTTGAACTTTGTATTCTGTTTGATTAAGCATGGATTTAATGTTTGAATTTTTTCTCTCTGTTTGTTTGAAAACTTTCGTAAAATAAAAAACAATTACAAATTTTAGCAAATTTTTAATAAAATATTTACGAATTTCTAAGGAAAAACTTACAGGTTTAAAGATTTAGCTTACGGTATGACTTAATTTGTTTTTTGGGTGATAGTAATAACTTATATTTTGCGATCTATAAAATAAGTTTCTTCCGTGTTTATTGTGGTTTAGGAATAATTACAATTTCAATATCCTCAGCTGAAGTTATGGTTTTGAATTTTAATATTAAACAGAAGGTTTATGTTTCCAAGTAAACAAAACGCCTAAAATAAATAAAACTAAAATGATTAAACCCAAAAGTTGATAGGATTTTAAGTCTTTAAAAAGAAAAACCAACATAATAAAAAGTGAAGATAGCAACGTTAGGATTCCTGTTGCTTGCATGTGCGAATAACCACTATCGAGAAGTAGGTGATGAATGTGCAACCTATCGGCAGAAAAAATAGGTTTCTTCTTTAAAAACCGAATTATAATAACCCGAGCAGTATCGAACAGCGGTAAAATTAAAATACCAAACGCCATAACTGGACTCGCTGTTGAGGTATAAGCATTATTCGGGTATTGGTAATTCATGTTCACGAATTGAATTATTAAAATAGAAGTCACTAAACCGCAAAGTAACGCGCCAGTATCGCCCATGAAAATTTGTGCGGGTGTAAAATTGTAGCGCAAAAAACCCGAAACAGCCCCTGCTAAACAAAATGCCATAATGGCAAGCGCTTCATTCTTCATTAAATAAAACCAAAAACCCAAAGTGATGGATACGAGCACAGTTGTTGCGCCCGAAAGTCCATTTATACCATCTATTAAATTGAATCCGTTGATGATAATAAGAATAGTAAACAGCGTTATTAAAATACTTACAACGATGACAAATGGATTTTCGCCAAAGAAATGTATCAGTATTTGAAATTTTATTCCCGATTTTAACATCACTACTAAAGCTGCCATTATTTGACCCAATAGTTTTTTAAATGGTGTCATCGGTATAATGTCATCTTTAAAACCGATCAGGAAAATTATTATAAAACCACAGA
>ENA-OBIO01001211-OBIO01001211.1-metagenomes-genome-assembly--contig:-NODE-1211-length-10829-cov-2.78717_pt1 | contig 10829 bp, 14 predicted proteins | sample MGYA00153383_OBIO01 | MGnify analysis MGYA00153383 | reverse complement strand
GCAGGTTATGTTAAGTGATGAGCTAAAAAAGAAAAGAGAAGATGAATTATTTAACAGGGAGAAGGAAGTAAGAGACCTGCAAAAAAAACGTTTTGGTTTTGAGGGAGATCTTTTTAAAAAAAGACAAGAGCTTATAAAACCTATTCAGGATAAGGTTTATGTTGCCATTCAGAAGTTAGCGGTTGACAAATCTTATGATTTCATTTTAGATAAAAGTGAAGGAATTACTGTTATATTTGCCGACCCGAAACTCGATAAAAGCGACGATGTATTAAAATTTTTAGGCGTTAAATAATTTATTAAAAAAGGCATATTGCCGGTATCAAATAAAAACAATAACTAAACAAGTAAACATTTAAAACAAAAATGAAAAAATTAATCGCAGCAGTTGTATTTGCTATCTCAATTTTAGGATTGACTAATACCGCTTTCTCTCAAACAAAAATCGGCTATATTAATACCGAAGAACTTATTGGAGTTATGCCGGAAGCAGAAAAAGCTACAGGACAGCTACAGGATTATCAAACTGCATTGCAACAGCAGGGCACAGACTACATGACAGAATTAAATGAAAAGGATAGTCTTTTTGGAAAAGATTCTGCTAAATTATCATCTGCAGCTAAAGAATTAAGAAGAACAGGTCTAATAGAATTGTATCAGAAAGTTCAGGGTTGGAGAGAAGTAATGCAACAAAAATTACAGGAAAAACAACAGGAGCTTTTAATTCCAATACGTACTAAAGCCTTGGAAACTATTAAAATAGTAGCTAAAGAAAATAGTTACAATTATGTTTTAGACCAAAACAGTGTAATTGTTGGCCCTCCGGGAGAAGATATTTTAGCCCTTGTAAAAAAGAAATTAAATATTAAGGATGTACCAAAGGCTGCCGGCGCACCAAGGCCTGCACCAAGAAAATAAATAATTTTAAATTATAAGAAAGCCATCCTGTACAAACGGGATGGCTTTCTTAATTTTGGCATATGACAAAAGGACCAATTGGTATATTTGATAGCGGTTACGGAGGCCTTACCGTTTTAAAAGAAATAAAAGACAAACTTCCCGACTACGATTATATATATTTAGGCGATAACGCAAGGGCTCCTTACGGTTCACGTAGTTTTGAAACCATTTATCAGTACACATTACAGTGTGTGGAGTGGTTTTTTACACAAGGCTGTACTTTGGTGGTATTGGCCTGCAATACTGCATCAGCAAAGGCTTTAAGAAGTATACAACAAAAAGATCTGCCACAGAAAGACAGTTTAAAAAGAGTTTTAGGTGTAATAAGACCCACATCTGAAATTATTGGAAATTTTACAAAAACAAACCATGTAGGTGTTTTAGGCACGGCTGGTACGGTACAGTCTTTATCTTACCCCATTGAAATTGCTCATTTTTTTCCTGAAATTACGGTTTACCAGCAAGCTTGCCCCATGTGGGTTCCACTTATAGAAAATAATGAATATAATAACGAAGGATCAGATTACTTTATAAAAAAATACCTTGATCAGTTATTAGTTCAGTCGCCTGATATTGATACAATACTTTTAGCTTGCACCCATTACCCTTTATTAATAGATAAAATAAAGCAATTTGTTCCTGAATATATTACTGTTTTATCGCAGGGACAAATTGTAGCCGATAGTCTTGCTAATTATTTAGCACGGCACCCTGAAATAGAAACCAATTGCTTAAAAAATAAAAGCTCCTTATTTTACACAACCGATAACACAACTGATTTTGATGAAAAGGCTGCAATTTTTTATAGTAAAATTGTAAACTCAATACATTTGGCACTTTAGAAAAAAAAAAGAGATTTACAAATTTGCAGTATCAAAATTTACCTTACCTTCGCCGTCCTTTCACAAGCAGCAGGGATGGTGCCCTGATGAATGATGATAAACTGTTTTAGTAAATAATTTTTGTAAAAGGAAAAACTTAATAAAATGCCAGGTAAAAAAAGAACATACCAACCACATGTACGCAGAAGAAAACATGTTCATGGGTTTCGTCAGCGCATGCAGACTGCAAATGGCCGTAAGGTATTAGCAAGTCGTCGCAAAAAGGGTCGTGTAAAATTGACTGTTTCTGACGAACGTTTCGGAAAAAAATAAAATAACTTTCTCCCCAACGGGGAATTTAAGATATCAAAATATAAGCTTTCCATCCGGAAGGCTTTTTTTATTTTTATTATGTTGGAAAAGAAAATACGATATACTTTAGGTAAAGAAGAGCGACTTAAAAGTCGTAAAGTAATTGAGTACTTATTTAAAAAAGGAAAATCATTCTCCATTTTTCCATTTAGGGTAGTTTGGCAATACCAGCAAGACTCATCAGCAATATTACAAGCTGGTTTTACAGCAAGTTCAAAAAATTTTAAAAAAGCAGTAGATAGAAATAGAATCAGACGTTTAATGAAGGAGGCTTACCGGCTGCAAAAAAATGACCTGCAACAAATTTTACAGGTTAATAATAAATCAATAGCTATTTTTATAATATATGTTGGGAAAGAATTACCGCTCTATCAATTAATAAGCGATAAAACAAAAGCAGTTTTACAAAAATTACAAAAGTTAACAAATGAAAACGCTGCAACAAATAGTTAGTTTTCCTTTTATTTTTTTAATACGCTTATACCAGTTAATAATTTCGCCCTGGTTGGGCAGCAAATGCAGGTTTACCCCTACCTGCTCGCATTACGGCATTGAAGCATTAAAAAAATACGGACTCATAAAGGGCCTGTGGCTTACGGGAAAACGAATTTTAAAATGCAACCCTTGGGGTGGGCACGGAGACGACCCTGTTCCATAAACAACTATTATTAACTTACATCTTTAAAAAAAACAAATCTCTTTTAATTGAAGCATTTTATAATTAACTGTAAAAAATACTTCTGAATTAAAAATTAATACTTCGGCTAATTATGTTTTTAATAAGGCAGATTTATACCGCCTTTTAATTTTCTTATTCTTTTTAAAATATTAGCATAGCTATCTTTAGGAGGAAATTTTGAATATTGCTGTAAGGAATTAATTTTTGCTACTAATAATTTTTTATTGCTAAAACTAATGCTAAGCCAGGTTAAAGAAGAATTGGTATTAGCTCCAACCATTTCACCATTTTGAAATTCCTTTTGTATAATATCACTATTATTTTCTTTTTGTTTTAAAGTTTCGATGGTAGTGGTTAACATGGTATTAAAGATTTATAATTAAAATTACCACCACTTTAAAAAGAAACATATTGCCATTTAGAGAAACAAAGCTTTGATTCATTGAGCAAGTATTTTTATCGATTAAACAATTAATTACAATTAATACTAAATCGCTTAATGTAAAAATTTTAAAGATAAATTTAATAATGGGCTTAAGCCATAGAAGGTATTTGCAACTACTGCTAATTTTTTACCGAAATTACCAGCATTGTTAAATACTACTTAAGTAAATGATGCCTATTTAATAAGAAAATCAGGATAGTGATTTACTTGAAAGCCTTTGCAGATTCGGTAATACAGATTTTACATTATTAAAAACGATTAATATACAAATGGTATCAGGTTAAGCATTTAGTTATTGTTTATTTAAGTTTAAATGATTTAAAATGATCTCATAAACGATATGAACAGCAGTAAAATACTTTCAACGACTTACGACCTCACCGGCAAAATTTCTTTCGTTGCTCATTAGCCTGACTGCATTAATTAATTTACCTTTTATAACAGGTGCCAATAGGTGTACAGTTTAAAAGCCATATAAAATATGGGATTAAAGTAAACAAAAATGCCCACACAAAATGTATGGGCAGGTTGGTTTTTATTGGATTTTAAATAGGAACTTTTATGCCAAAAAATCATTTTTAAACTTAAATACTTTTAACCCTGTTGTCTGCTTATTTAACCGTGTTATACCAATTAAAAATTATTTAACCTATTTGCGATTGGGTAATAGCTTAAAATAATTATTAATAGGGAAAAATTAATTTAAAAATTACTGTAGTATTTTCAAATTAAATTCCATGAATTTTTTTAATTTGGTCAACCATATCAGCAAACAATTCATCTGATAAAACCTGACGGTAATGCCGGCAAGCCCTTATATTTTCAACAATTTTAATATTTGTTGTTGTCTTTGCAATTACTACAGAAAATATAAAATATTTAAGTGTAAATTCCCCGGGAAAAAACTTGTTAGCTGTCACTAAATTTATTAACAATTCTATTTTAATAAATAAATAAAGAAGTAAATCAACAGGCATATTTATATCCTTTTAGTTCCTAAAACTAAATATAAGCTTATCCATAAATGCATGGTATCCATTAAAAAAACCTTTTCATCCATTAAAGAAACTTTCGCGGCTATTGAACTAAATAATTATCTTTAAACCTGTTATCATTTATTTGTACCCCCCTTTATGTTAAAGATTTTAATTGTAGAAGACAACCCTGTTTATATTGCCTTGTTAAAAAATAAATTAACAATGGTTAATGTGCCTCATACAATTGTTGGTATTGCCCACAATATTGCCGAGAGCCTAATATTAATAAAACAAGAAAATCCGGATGTTTTACTGTTGGATATTGATTTGAAATCAGAATCAAGTTTTGAATTATTTGATAAAATAAATTTTAAAGATTTTCAAATCATATTTGCTACGGCTCACGAAAATTACGCAATAAGCGCTTTTGATGTAGAAGCAATAGGCTATCTTTTAAAACCTGTAATAGCAGCTCAATTAGAAAAATTTTTATTAATTGCGCAGCATAATTTAAAGTTTAAACATCCGGAAAATGTAGCTGCTAACAAGGATAGTAAACTAAAACAACTTATAACTACTACAACCATAAGTGTACCCTCAGAAACGGGTTTTGATATTATTCAGATAGGTACTATAATACGTTGTGAGGCGGTAAATAGTACCACTCAAATTTTTCTGGAAAATAAAAAGAAATTGGTTAGCTCCTATAACCTTGGTAAATTTTACGATCTGTTAGTTGACAAAGGTTTTTACCATGTCCATAGGTCGCATATTATAAATCTATCATTTGTAAAAAAATACCTTCGCACAGGTATTATAATTATGAATGATGATACCGAAATACCGCTGTCTAAAAATAACAGGAATGAATTTATTGCAATCTTTTCTTCAAAAGAAAAATAAGTATCAGAGATTTTTTAGATTTAATAAGCATTTTATTATAATCTTAAATTATTGCTTGGTGGCAATGTAAATGCAACCCAATCAACCATGGTCAATCTTATAACGCCACTTACATTTTTCTTAACCTAACTGCATTAATATAAATATTTTTTAAAACTTACGGTCATCTACCTATTCAGGAATGGATTTTATTAAAATACCATAAAATTAAAATCGGTTTATATGTTTAAAAAAGAGCATTGAAAAATAGTTTAAATTTTTTGCATAAATACTGCAACCCTTTTAAAAAAAATATCGTCTTGTGTTTGGAAATTAAATTAAAAAAAATATTTAATTTTCAAGCAATTCTAAATTCTTATATAAATACACAAATCAATACTTAATATCCTTACCCTAAACTTTTAAAGCATATTTTATTGTTTGCACAGCCAATAAATTTAATTCCGAAGACTAATTAAAAAAGACTTTTTTAACTACCAGACTTTAAATTAATTTTCATGCTTCCATACCTTCTTTTTCTGTGTTTAATTATATTAATTTTTCTATCAACAAAATTATTACTAAGCAATCCTAACCGAAAGCTTAATATATACTTATCGTTACTTCCTGGTATTTCAGTTTTCATCTGCATTATAGAAATTATTTTATATTATACTACAGATTTACAGAACGCATATTTTTTATTTTGGGGTTACCAAATCCTAAGTTGCGGATTACTCACTTTTATATTACTAAGTTTTACAGAATATGTAAAAAATTATACTAAAAATTACAACGAAAAATTTATTTCAAAATTAAATTTAGTAATTATTTACAGCCATATCATTTGGATAATTTTTTTGCTATTTCATGGTCCTATTGCTCATATATATTTAGCAAGTTCCAATAATTGGGAAATTAATTTTTCAAATTCTCTAATTCCATTTTATTACCATAGCTATTTTATAATTTTTGATCTCATTATGGCTATTTTAGGATCGGTATACTTAGCATTTAAGGCTGAGAGCAAAAAAAAGGTACGATCTTTTCGTATTTTGGCTTTATGGAAATTATTTTTAATATCAGGTTTAATTTATTTTATTATTCCACATAAAGAAGTAGGGATATCGCATTATTATTTTTTATCGACCTTATTTCGTACCATAGTAATATTAATTCAAGTTTTGGTTTTATCAAATTTTAGGGTATTAGATATTAATGAAAAAAATATTTATGCAGAAGTACTGGCAGCCACAAATAATTGGATTATAGTTCTGAGTGAAAACGGGAAAATAAAATTTGTAAATAATACTATTTTATTAAAAGCAAATTTATCAATGTCATCATTAATAAATATGAATATTAAAGATTTGTTTGAAGTATCAATTGGCAAAGAAATTAAAATACTAGATAATGAATTTATTAAAAATAATTTAAATAACAAATTTTCTGAAATTACCTTAAAATTTAAAAGATCTGACAGCTGGTTAAATCTTCAATCATCTTTAAAAAAAATAGTTTTACCAGATAAGGTAGAAGCCTATTTATGGGTGCTTATTGATAATACCAACATAGAAGCGCTAAAAATAAATAAAGCAATTATTGAAGCAGATAAAGAAAAACTTAGTAAAACATACAGTGATATTTCATTCATAATGAATATGACTTCTCACGATTTAAAAGTGCCTTTAAAAACAATTTTAGAATTGACAGAATTGGTAAAAATCGAGAACAAAGTTGCGGGCAATAATCGCAGTGATGAGTTTTTAGATTACATCTCCTCTATCACCAATGAGTCTTTACTATTAACAACACAAATGATAGAATATATGCGCATTGGTGTGGTAGATAAAAAGATGGAATGGACCAACATGCACACCCTTCTTGACGAAATAAAAGAAAGGTTATTTATTCAAATTTTGGGATGTAACGCCAAAATAATTTATAGCGGAATAGTTGAAATGTATTGCGACACCAGGCAAATTAAAGAACTATTGGTAAATTTCATTGATAATGCTATAAAATATCAGACTACCGATTCCCCAATAATAATTATTGATGTTAAAGAAGAAGAATTTAAATACAATTTTACTATAAAAGATAATGGTATTGGTATTGATACTAAATTCTTACCCAAAATTTTTTCTTCATATTCCAGAGAAGAAAAGATAAAAATACAAGGATCCGGAATTGGTCTTTATTTATGTAAAACTATAATAGAATCAAATAAAGGTACTATTAGTATTCATAATAATTTAACTGGCGGAATAACAATTGACTTTGATATTTCTAAGAATCTTATGACAGCCTAGTACGATAATAAACTTTTTAATGATAAATCATTAATGAAAATCTATCGATTTTATTTAAATAAAAAATACCCCCTTATACTAATAATATTAATTCATCGCTTTTATTTTATCAAGAATATTTGAGAAGCTTTGCTGCGGAGGGCAGGCATAATAATATTTTAGCAATTTTACCACATCAAGCATTTCATTATCTTTATTGATAACCACGTTGGTACCACTTATTTCTTCACTTATATTAAAAAAAGATTGCAGCACTTCATTATATTTTAATTGCAAACTTTTAGCAATTAAATCACTATTTACTACCTTATTGTTACTTCTGGTCATGAGCATTATTATTAGAGGTATTTAAACGAATTGTTTGTTAAAATGGAAACGATCTTATTTAATAAGATTTATTATTATAAGATTTATTAAATAAAATCGAGTAAATCTGTATTTAATTTTTCTTTATCAGTATACCAAAGTCCATGTGGAGCTCCTTCGTAAACTATATATTTAGCATCTTTAAGTATTTCGGAAGTTTCGTCGCCTGTTGCATCAATAGGCACTATTTTATCAGCATCCCCATGAATTATTAAAACAGGAACATTTATTTTAGGTACATCTGCTCTAAAATCGGTAGTAGCAAATGCTTTCGCACAAGCTATAGTTGCTATTGCAGAAGAATGCATAACCTGAGTAAGGCTATTAATTAAAAAAGCACTGCTTACAGGATGATTTATTAAAGTAACTCCAAAAAAATCTTTGTTAAAACCTTCCATAAAAGCTGGTCTGTCCTGTAATATTCCTGCTGTCATTTTATCAAAAACTTCTGAAGGCACTCCATCCGGATTATCTGGTGTTTTAAGCATGTAAGGAGTTACACAACTTATAAGTACAACTTTAGCAACTCTTTCACCACCATGTAAAGAAAAGTATTTTGCTACTTCACCACCGGCCATAGAAAATGCAACAAGGGTAACATCAGTTAAATTTATTTGATCTAATAAAGATTTTAAATCATACGCAAGGGTATTATAATCATATCCTGCAGCTGGCCAATCAGATTTCCCAAAACCTCTTCTATCATATGTTATACACCTTAAACCGTGCTGGGATAATTCAGTCATCTGATATTCCCACATAGCTCCATTTAAAGGCCATCCATGAATAAATACTACAGGCTTGCCGGTGCCTGTTTCTTCGTAATAAATTTTTACCGGGGTTTCGTTATTTTGTGCTGATGTTATATATGGCATTGTTAATTTTTATTTGTAAATAATTAAACGATTTAATACAAAAAAGTTGCCAGTCATACTTTAAGTATAAAATCCATATATTTTAATACATATATTAAAAATATTGTAGAATCTTTTACACATTTAACTTTACAGGACCTAAAAAAGCCGCAATTATGTATTGCGGCTTAAAAAAATATAAAAATTAGTATTTATTATAAAGAAGCACCAAACCGTTCGCCGGCTTTATTCCAATTAACCACATTCCAAAAGGCGGTTAAATAATCAGCGCGCTTATTTTGATATTTTAAGTAATATGCATGTTCCCAAACATCAACACCAAGTACCGGAGTACCTTTTACTTCAGCAACATCCATTAACGGGTTGTCCTGATTAGGTGTAGATGATATTTCTAATTTACCATCTTTAACAATAAGCCATGCCCAACCACTACCAAAACGTCCAATACCTGCAGCTGCAAATTTTTCTTTAAAAGCATCAAATGAACCAAATGTTGTAGTAATTGCTTCTGCAAGCGGACCTGTAGGATTACCTCCGGCATTAGGTGCAAGAATTTCCCAAAAGAAACTATGGTTCCAATGTCCGCCACCATTATTGCGAATAGCAGGAGTTAAACTACCGGTGCTTGCTACAATTTCTTCAATTGTTTTGTTTTCATTTGGTGTACCGGCAACTGCTTTGTTTAAATTATCTACATAAGCCTGGTGGTGTTTGCCATGATGAATTTGCATCGTTAAAGTGTCGATATGTGGCTCTAAAGCGCTATGCGCATATGGAAGAGCTGGTAATGTAAATGCCATAATTAATTATTTTATTTAAAAGTAACTGTGAAAATATTATACAAATTTATAGTGCTTATGTTGTGTTTGCAAATTCAATTATATAAGTTTTTAGGATATTGTTGTGATTTTTTGACATGATTATTGACAATAAAAAATTATTCTAAATTTTATTTATGGTCAAACTTCTGCTGATTTACATTATAATATTTTGTTCAAATAATTGTTATAGTCAGCTGGTAAAAAATAATAATCCCATAATAAATAAGGATTCAATATTTATAGGCACAACAAAAATGCCGGTAATAGTTTCTTCAAAACTTACCATAAAAATTTACCCAAACCCTGCAATAAATAAAATTTCATTACAAGTAACAGGTTTTAAACCAGGTTTAGTAATGGTAAAAATTTTAGATGATAAAGGTATTCTTTACACCAACGATAATCGTTTACTTACAACAAGTGAAGATGAAATTGCTATGTTTTTACAATTAAAGCGGGGTGTATATTTTGTAATAATAAGCCAGCAAAACAAATCGGTTCGCAAAAAATTAATGGTTTTATAAAATACTTTTCATTGTATTTATCGCCTGGCTTTAAAAAAATCTTTCATCAATTTGGCACATTCTTCTTGTAGTAAGCCTCCGTTAACTATTGTTTTAGGGTGAAACGGCGATAGATTTCCCGCTATTCTTTTATACCCATTTTTTTCATCTTCAGCCCCATAAACTATCCGGGCTATTTTACTCCAATACAGCGCGCCGCTGCACATAAGGCAGGGTTGCAGGGTAACATATATAGTAGCATCAGGTAAATATTTACTTCCTAAAAAATTAAAGGCCGCCGTTAAAGCTATTATTTCTGCATGGGCTGTACTATCGGTCAATTTTTCTACCTGGTTATAGCCTTTGGCAATTACACGCCCGTTCATTACAATAATGGCACCAACAGGCACTTCGCCCTCATCAAATGCATGTTGGGCCTCTTTTAGCGCCTGTTTCATATACAGTTCATCCATCATACTATGAGTTTTAATTTACCTTGCTGCAAAAATAAAGTATGCCCGTAATAAATGAACTTTTAAAAATGCAGCAGTATTTTAAAACCGGTGCAACAAGACTATACGATTTTAGAAAAGCTCAATTACTAAAATTAAGAGCTTCGATTATAAAACACCAGGATGCTATTGAAAACGCCCTTTATCAGGATTTAAAGAAGAGCCCGGAGGAAACCTGGATTACGGAAACAGGCTTTTTATTATCAGAGATAACTTATATTTTGTCACATTTACAAAGCTGGATGAAGACGGACTCAATACCTACCAATTTATTAAATTTTCCTTCAAAAAGTTATATTGTTAA
>ENA-OBIO01001210-OBIO01001210.1-metagenomes-genome-assembly--contig:-NODE-1210-length-10831-cov-2.59066_pt1 | contig 10831 bp, 10 predicted proteins | sample MGYA00153383_OBIO01 | MGnify analysis MGYA00153383 | reverse complement strand
AAACTTTACTAAAGCATTCTATTAATTACCTTATTTTAGGCAGCTAATTATGAAATATAACTTTATAACAATTGAAGGAAATATAGGTGCCGGAAAAACTACACTGGCTACCTTGTTAAGCGATCAATATAATGCACGACTAATATTGGAAGAGTTTGCAGATAATCCATTTCTGCCTAAATTTTACGAAAATCAACAGCAATACGCTTTCCCGCTCGAATTGTTTTTTATGGCAGAGCGTTACAAACAATTGAAGGAGCTGCTGCAAACAAAAGATATGTTTCAGCAGGTTACCATATCCGACTATTTATTTACCAAATGCCTGCTGTTTGCCAAAGTAAATTTACCAAATGAAGAATTTAGATTGTATCAAAAATTATTTGATATCATAAATCCTCAAATTGCAAAACCTGAAATTTTAATTTACCTCCATAGCCCTGTAAATAAATTACAGCAAAATATTAAAAAAAGAAATCGCCCTTACGAACAGGCAATCGATAATAATTATCTTTTTGCTCTGCAGGAAACCTATACACAGTATATAAAGCAACATAATATTAAAACACTTTTTGTAGATGTTACCAATGCTGATTTTTTAGAAAATAAATTGCACCTTCAAGTTGTAATAGATGCGCTGGATAAAGAATATGAAGATGGGCAGCATTATATTGTTTTACCTTAAATTTCGATAAACTTAAAAATTATTTATCAGCTGTATTTGTGTCTAATATTTCTTTAGTAGCTTTATTCTATTGTTTGTTGTTAGAAATAAACCTGTTTAGTTAGCTGTATGCAAAGGTGCAAATTATTTATATTTTAAATTTTACCTTTGTTATAATATAAAATAATAAACATTGAATTTATCTTCTCCCCTTGCGGTTTTAAAAATTGCTGAATTTCGAAATTTTGTTATGGGGCGTTTTGTTTTTATCATGGGGTTAAGAATGATGAATACATTGGTATCGTGGTGGATGTACGAACTTACAGGAGATGTGTTTTATATTGGAATGATTGGCCTTGCAGAAGCAATACCAGCAATAGGTTTGGCATTATACGCCGGTTACATTATTGACAGAAGTGAAAAGAGACGGATATTGCTGATCACTATTTTTTTATACGCAATATGCTCCTTTATTTTACTCGGCACGTCAACCCAATGGTTTCATCATCAATTTGGTACCAAGCTTATTATTATTTTTGTTTACGGGGTAATTTTTTTAACCGGGGCTATCAGGGCATTTACAGGCCCTGGTTTTGGTGCAATTGTTTCCTCTTTGGTACCTAAAAATTTATTGCTTACTGCATCACAAATTAGTTCTACCACCTGGTTAATTGCAAGTATAATTGGCCATGGTATGGCTGGGTTTTTAATAGCCTGGGTACATGTTACCGGAACTTTTTTAATTATTGCTTTATTAATTATTACCGGGTTGCTTTTATTGTCAAAAATAAAAGAAAAGCCTCCTAAAATGAATGTAGAAAAGAAAACCCTAGAGGCAGTTGCAGAAGGTTTACGCTTTGTTTTTAAAACCAAGGAAGTATTAGGCGCCTTAACGCTCGATTTATTTGCGGTATTATTCGGGGGCGCTGTAGCATTGGTACCTGTTTACGCTAAAGATATATTACATGTTGGGCCAATTGGTTTTGGCTGGTTAAATGCTGCTGCAGATATTGGCGCAATTACCATGGTATTGGCACTTACTGTTAACCCGATGAAGAAAAAGCAAGGTATTAAATTACTTATAGCAGTTGCCGGTTTTGGCATTTCTATAATTGTTTTTGGATTGTCTACTTATTATTGGCTATCATTTATTGCTTTGCTTGCCGGTGGCGTGTTTGATGGTGTAGCGGCAAAATTAATGGGCGTTATTCCATCTGTTGTTTTTGGCGGATGTATGACCCTTTTTGTTGTTGTTGCCACCTGGATAAAAGCACCCTCTTTAAAAAAGCTGGAATATTAAAGCGGTTATTTTTGGCATGTATTTCTGTCTTTTTTAGTATTCCTACTTCTTTGTTTACGCCTTATATAAAAATTACTTTTTTTTGGTTTTGATTTTAGTGCAATTAAGACAAGATGTGAAAAAGATTTGCCGGTAAGGGGATAAGCCGGTAAAAAAATTATTTTACTGTTTAGTATTATTTATAACCTTTTATAAAAATTTGAAATGGTTAAAAATAAGTTTTACGCTTTACTTTAGGTAAATGATTTTTTAAAAATATTACAACCTTTTATAAATTAACCAGCACTGTTCTTTTACAACTGTAATCAATATTACACCTGCATTATTAGTAAAAAATTTCATTTTCTTTTTTATTGCTAAGAAATTGATAGCCTAAATATGTTAAGTTATATTAAATTATCTTTTGTAAAATTTTTTCAATATTCCCAGATATTTTATTGGCTTTTAATTTTATAAATTGGGAAGTACCTGGTTTAATAATTTGTAGTAGAGCAAATGCTGTAAACACAAAATCACGTTATTTTAACTTTTGTATGCTTAATTTTAATACATGATAAAAGCAGCAAATAAATTTTTTACACTAATTTTTTTATTATGCGGAAGCCTTGCGTTTGCACAAAATAAAACTGATGACTTTAAGGTGGTTGATGCATATGTAAAATCTTTAGGTTCGCTCGATACGCTAAATATGGGTTCAATTAGTTTTGTAGTTACTCAAAAATTTGGTGATAATAAAGATAAGGTACGCGCCATTTTCGATTGGATAGCCTATAATATCAGCTTCGATTGTAAGGCATCAAGAAATAATGGTAATGAAAAAAATACTTCTGATGACGTGCTTAAATTAAGGAAAACAAATGCAGCAGGTTACGCTGCTTTATTTCAGGATATGTGCAGCGTAATTAAAATAAGGTGTTTAACTGTTGAGGGGTATGTTAAAACCAAACTTGAGGAAATAAATCAAAAGCCGGATGAATTTAACCATACATGGGATGTGGTACAATTGGGGCAAACAGCTGATACCTGGTTTTATGTAGATCCTACACTTGGTAGTGGTTACACAGATGAAAAAGTAACGGTTTATACAAAAGCATATAATGACGCATATTTTTTTGCTGATAAAAAAACTTTTAATGAGCAACATTTTCCCAATAATATGGCTTGGTTTTTAGGAGCGGGTTCTAAAAATATAAAAGAATTTTTATCTCTTCCGCTTATTAAATCTGCCGCTTACGAATATAATGTTAGCGAGTACACGCCTGAAAAAGGCTTAATTAAATCAAATATTTTGAAAGACGTTCAATTTAGTTTTAAAGCTGCAGGAAACATAGCAATTGTGTCACTGGCAATAGGAGAAGAGAAAAGAAAAAAAATTAAGACAGTTGATTTTACTTTTGATGGTGGTACGGTTCGCTTTAAATATAAGTTTGAAGCAGAAGACAGTTACCCGGTTACTGTACTAATTAACAATAAACCTGTTTTAGGTTATTTTGTACAATCAAGTGAATAAAAATTAGTGCCATTATTTTATTGAGTTCAAATAAATGATATTAAAAATGACCGGTTTAAGCCGGTCATTTTTAATATCATAATTCCTGTTTCAAATTTTTAATTTGTGTATGCAGGTGCTGTAAATATGTTATTGATGAATTTACAGGGTAAAACAAAAATGAATCAGGCGATATAAATATTATTTTATCAACTCTTTAATCTTTGCTTCTAATTCTGCATCTTCTAAATTAATAGCAACCACCTTGCCTGTTTTATCTAACAAAAAAGTATTGGGTATTGCATCTACGCCATAAGCAACAGTAACAGGCGAGTACCAGCCTGCAGTATCATTTACCTGCGTATAAGTTATTTTATCTTTTGCAATAGCCTTTATCCAATCTCTTTTTTTACTATCAATTGAAACGCCGTAAATTTCAAAACCTTTGTTTTTATATTTTTGATAAAGCTTAACAACGCCTGGCATAGCAGCTCTGCATGGACCGCACCAACTTGCCCAAAAATCAATTAAAACTACTTTTCCTTTTAAGGAAGATAATGTGGTGGTTTTACCTTTTACTCCGGGTAATGAAATTTCAGGCGCCATCTGATCCACTTTAATTTGGGCACTTGTAATAAAACCAATAAAACTAAATGCTACTGTTACTATAAAACTTTTCATTGACAACAATTTTTTTTTCTAAATAATGATAAAATAAATTTTAAAAACTTTTTCATGTTAATAAATATTAAAAATATTATACTCCAATCTTATAAAAACTCCTTTTGTAAAATTACGCTGTAAATCGGTAATTAAACCATAGCGGTAACCTACATCTACTATTGCCCTGCTATTAATAACTACCTGTACAGCAGGTGCAATATCAAGGTATGTTTTGCCTGTTCCTAAATTGGTCTGCCCTAAAATCTCCAACATTAAATTTAAATTGGTTTGTTTGTAGTTGGTATACTCTTTAGGTAAAATTAATTTGCCGATAGAAAAAGTATAATTTAAAGCATTGCGATTGTTATTATTTAAGGGAAATTTTTGTGCACCGTTATTCATCGCATGAGTAATAGAACTGGTTGCTGAAAGAGCAACTTTATTTATTAATTGTGTAGCTACCAATCCTCCTTCGTACCCCGCATTAAAGCCGGTTAAGTCAATAGCAGCCTGGTTTATAATGCTGTTATTAAAAGCATACTTTCCAAAGGCAGACATTCTAAAATGATTGTGTATATCATCTACACTTAACAACCTGTATTTTAAATAAAAGCTGGCGCCATTTATACTAAACCTATTACCTGCTCCATTATTAATAAAAGTAGCCACATGCGCCATAGTTTTTCGGGATACCCCCCACATTATTTCCGGGTTTAAAAAGTAATTAATTTTATTGGTTTCATTATTTTTTAAAAAACCATTGTTAACCCTTAACCCTATACTTTTAGCAGCCATATTACTTGCCGGTTCTGTAAAAACAAACAACTCCTGAGCTACTAAAATTTTACTGCAAAAGAGCAGGGATATAAATACAAGTATTTTCATTTTTTAATTTATTTTTTTTTACACAGGTTTTAAATTTTCACTTTTACAATGCTGTCACTTATATTGTTGCATGAAAAATTCTGGTACCTTCTTTTACATCATATTTTTGACAACAAGCAGCAGCCATGCCAGTTTTATAACAATCCATTGTTGTTAATTTACTATTTGTTTTGTACATTTTTGCTGTAACAAATCCTTTATCCAAAAAATGAATTGTTTTATCACCATCTAAAACCTGATCCTTAACACTTAAAAAATGGAATGTGTTACCATCAATAATAGTATGGCTGTCGTTTGCAATTTGAACTTTATTAAAATGTATAGTGGCTGCAAAATTGGCAACAAAAAAACCGGCATCTTCTACTTTCTTTTTTATTTTATCAAAATCTACTGCAGCGCCTGGTTTAAAACTAATTTCAAAAGTAGAGGTCTTTATATTGGCAGTAATATCCTGCACAAAGTCAAGCGATTTTAGCGATTTATTAATGGCGTTACTGCACATGCTGCAGGTTAAACCGCTTGCCTGAACAGATACTTTAGTTACCTGTGCATTAGCTGATAATGTGCAAAATAATGCAACAAAAAAAATAATATTTTTCATAAATAAAATTAAATAATGAATGTAAATGGTTTTACTACAATTTGATTTTTTCAGGAGTTTCTGCTCCCTTTCTATCGTATCTGCAACATTTATCGAGTTTGTTATAGGCAGATTTTTTACCCTTAAAATCCCGGGTGTCGTAGCCAGCATTGGCAATGGATTGCTGTATTTTTTGTGAAGATGTTTTTAAACTGTTATAACTTAATTGAAGTTCTTTCGACTCTTCATTCCAGGATGCTGTTGAAGCTCCTGCAGATTTTGCAGCTTTTTCAATGTGTTTTTTGCAAGTTTCGCAATTGCCCCAAACTTTAACGGTTTCGTTTTTTAAAACCGACTGCGCTGTAACGAAAGTAGTAATAATGCTACCCAATAAAAGAGTTAGACTTAAAATTAAAGATTTCATTTTTGATAATTTAAACTTAAAAAATATTTTATATGTTTTGTTTTGCCAAAACAAAGAGTTTACTACTTGTTAACAGTAAACAAATAAAATAACTTTATAGTCTAAATACACAATTCATAATATAAGCCGGAGGCTTTGAGTAATATGGGGGAGAATGACTTTGAAGCGATTTGTATTCCTTTGAGACGTATAAATCGCAATCGTATTGAGAAAAACTAGTGAAAATTTTAAATGAATCTGTATTAATTTTACTTTCGGCCGCAACTATTTTGTGTGCGTCATTTAATTTATAAAATTGATGCTTATCGTGACAACATCCTTTTTTTTCTGACATGCCGCATTTACCGCAAATCTTTACTTCTGCACTATAAAATTCAACACCGCTTTGTTTTCCCATACAATAATGTATATCCATAGCAACCCCCGAGGAAGATGCTAAATACAATATTGCAATAATTGCGGTTATAAATTTTTTCATTACAGATGTAAAGTTATACCGAAATAATAATTAGACATGTTAAAATAATTGCACATTAAAATAACATATAATTATGCGGCAATAAAAAATAGGTGTTTAATAAATTAAATAAAAATATAATATGTGTTTTTACGATACCCGATTAATTTATAATAATTAATTTACAAAGCCCCATTGTATACCAAACCTAAAAATAAATCCCGGATAAACATAATGTGGTGAGCTAAAATTGTATTTGGTAAAACCAAAACCATCTGTAAAATTGATGGTATTTAAATTTTCTCCTCTTAAAAATAAAGTAAATGATTTTATTCTGAAATGAAGAAAGGCGCTAATATCGGGTCTGTTATTTATTGTTGTAGAATCCTGCGGCATAAACTGGCCCATTACCGGGGAATAATTGTAAGCTTTATAAGGAGTGTAATATCTAAATTCTATACCAGTACTTAAATTAAGATTTTTATAAAAAACGCCTTCATAGGCCAATCGGTTTCTGGTAAAAATAAAAGGCACTTTAATTGGTGCTGCTGGATCGGTTTGCTGCAAGGTTATTTCAGAATATAAATTCCAGCGCTTGCTTAATTTAAATTTTTTGGAGGCACTAACCTGTAAAAGATTTATAACATTTTTATATTGTACTGTCTCATGATAATTTTTATAATAAACATAATTGGTTATAAAATAATTGGCGGCAGAAAGCGAAACAAATGGATTGTCTGCCGCAGCTTTTAAAATAATTATATTTTCTTTACCATAACCACCTGTATTTCCAAAATTAAAAGAAGATAGCGGATTAAAAATAAAGGAAGGCGTTCTGTTTACATTGCTGAAATAGAGCCGTACATTTCCCCATTTTTTGTTTAAATAACGAGACAAAGCCGCCGTGGCTGAGTAATCGCCTATGTTTAAACCGGCAGTATAAAACTCTCCATTGGCTAAAATATCCCACAATCTATTGCGGGTTTTGTTTCTATATTCTCCATGAAGAATGATATTAAAAAAGTTTTTGCTTTTTGTTTTAAACGTACCATTTATGTTTTCAACCTTAACGCCGGCCAATAAATATTGAGCTGTATTTTTTGTATCGGGAAATTGTACCAACGAAAAATCATTTGAAATTACTTTCCATTTATCAATTACCACAATGCTATCGGTGCCTTTAATCGGGTCTTTAATTAAAGTAGTATCATACCAATTTTTGTATAGTGCAGAGTCTGCCACAATATCTCTGAATTGATAACTTGATGTGTTGTAAGAAAAAGTATGTTGAAAACGAAGTTTGGCGTAAAATAAATATTCTGTTGTTGAATCATTAATGGCAATGGAATCTTTTTTACCTATATCATAACTTTGCCTTAAAAAAAAGGTAAAATCTTTATAAGTATTTCCCGTATTTACTGTAGTATTAAAAGGATTAAAATTTAGTATTCGTCCTCCTATATTTGTTGGAATTGAGTATAATGGAAAATTTTTAGCGCTTAAATTTGAGTCGTTTTTTACCCCGCCATTTTCTGCACTTTTTATGAGGTTTCCCATAAAAATAAAGGAGGCTGCATATCGTTTGCGTTTGCTTTGATAATTACTAAAAAGCCGGTAGCTTTTGTTGTTACTATTTTGAGAAGAAAAATATCCCGGAGCACTGATGAGGCGATATTCGAAACCAAAGTTAAAATTAGGTTTAGGGTTTTGTGTATGCAGAATATTTATAAGTTGTTCTTTGGCAGATGCTAACTCGTACCCAATACGGGTAAAGGGCTTGGTAGTTCTATAAAATTTGGAATTTTCAAGTGTAAACTTATAAGCATCAAAGGCATGAAAACCTGCATCCCATCCGGCTTTTGCAAAGGGACTGAAAATTAAATTATATCCTGCCTTTCCATTATTGCCCAGGTATTGCTGAGATGCCGGAACAGAGAAATATTTATAAAAATCATTTAAGTTGGTATCTATCCTGATATTTCTTAACGAATCGAGAAATTTATAAGTAATGGTAATGGTATCTTTTAAATCATCTCTGTGTTCAAATCCTAAACCAAGGCTATCGCTTTTAGAAGATTTATTGCCGGATAAATTTCTGCCTGCATTGGAAATACCCTGAATGCCGCGTTGAGCCAAACCAATTTTAAAACTTACCAACAGTAAAATTGAAACAATTATTTTGTACATTTTTTTTAATTATATCCCTGCTATTCTATTTTTAATATTATGCTAATAATTTTTTTCTATTTAAAATTTTAAATGCCAGCAATAAGCTCTTTAAAAATTAATGTGAGTTTTGGTTCAGCTTCTTTAGCGGCTTGTAAAACCTCCTCATGGGTAATAGTGTTTTCCGTTTCTCTAATTCCTAAATCGGTTATAACACTTATTGCAAAAACCTTCAGGCCCATATGTACTGCGGCAATTACTTCCTGCACGGTACTCATGCCAACAGCATCTCCGCCTGCAATATGCAGTAACTTGTATTCTGCCCTTGTTTCAAAAGTGGGTCCGGTTACACCACAATAAACGCCTTCTCTTAAAATTATATTTGCAGCAAGCGCAATTTTTTTTGCTTTTTCAATAAGTATTTTGTTGTAAGGCTCGCTCATATCCGGAAAACGCGGACCAAGTTTATCAATATTTTTACCTATTAATGGATTTACGGCAAACAGGCTGATATGGTCTTTAATCACCATTAAATCTCCCACCTCAAAACTACTGTTCATTCCTCCCGCTGCATTGCTGATTAATATTGTAGTTATTCCTAAAAAGCGCATTACTCTAATTGGAAAAATAATTTCATCCGTAGAATAGCCTTCATAAAAATGAAATCTGCCGGCCATAGCAACTACTTTTTTACCTCCCATTTCACCAAAAATAAGCTTACCGCTATGCCCTTCTACCGTGCTGACGGCAAAATGTGGAATTTCGCTGTATGGAATTTCTTTTTCTATTGTCATTTCGGCGGTAAAACTTCCCAAACCACTTCCCAACACAATGCCTACGCTTGGTGTTGCATTATAAATATTTTGTATATATATTACAGCTTCCTCAATTTTATTGATCATTTTTTAGATTTTATATTGCCTGTTTGCAGATAGTTAATTATGATATACAAGCATTTTTGCAAAGAACGGAAACTATATGCAAGGATGAATTAAAAATATGATAAATATCCGGCTGTGACAGATTAGAAATTTTATCCCTGTTACAAAATACTGCCTTAAAAAATATTTTGAATAGTTTATCATTTTATAATTTATACAAAAACTAATTGATTACAATGAATAACGAATGCGTTACAGGCATAACTATTTAATTGGATGAGGGTAGATTAAAGCAATTTTTGCTGTAGAAATATGGGATAAGATATTGGTGCAACAGCTAATCTTTTTTTTTAAAATCGTATAGGAAATTTTACATTTCACTTAACTAATTGATGGTACCCGGTAACTTTATTCTGTTTAAATAAAAATTGTACTTCAATGAAATATACCACAAATAATATATCCTCTTTTTTTCGGGTTCACTTACTATCTTCGCAAAAAATTTTAATAGCATGAATCTTCACGAATATCAGGCAAAACAACTGCTTAAAAAATATAATGTACCGGTGCAGGAAGGAATTGCCTGCAATACACCTGCTGAAGCAGAAGAGGCTTACCGCCAGATACATACATTATATGACAGTAAGTTTGCGGTTGTAAAAGCCCAGATACATGCAGGCGGTCGTGGTAAAGGAACAATTATAGGTAAAGACCAGCGTGGTGTTGCTATTGGTAAAAATGCAGAGCAGGTAAAAGAAATAGCTCAAAATTTAATTGGTGGTGTTTTGGTTACCATTCAAACAGGCCCGGCCGGTAAGTTGGTAAACAAAGTTTTGGTTGCACAGGATGTTTATTATGATGGACCAAACCCGGTAAAAGAATTTTATCTGTCTATTTTAATGGATAGAGCAAAAGGGCAGAATGTAATTATGTACAGTACCGAAGGTGGTATGAACATAGAAGATGTTGCACACAATACGCCTGAAAAAATATATAAAGAATGGGTTAACCCCGGTGGTTTATTACAAGCTTTTCAGGCGCGTAAAATTGCATTTAACCTTGGCCTTAGCGGAGAAGCTTTAAAAAATTGCGTAAAATTTGTAACCAATTTATACAATGCGTATGTTGGTTTGGATTGCAGTATGTTAGAAATAAACCCTTTATTTAAAACAAGCGACGAAAAAATAATTGCGGTAGATTGTAAGATGGATGTTGATGACAACTCTTTAATGCGCCATGCAGATATAGCAGGTTTAAGAGATATTAGTGAAGAAGACCCTACAGAAGTTGAAGCAGGAAAATTTAATTTAAATTTTGTAAAATTA
>ENA-OBIO01001209-OBIO01001209.1-metagenomes-genome-assembly--contig:-NODE-1209-length-10837-cov-2.68716_pt1 | contig 10837 bp, 12 predicted proteins | sample MGYA00153383_OBIO01 | MGnify analysis MGYA00153383 | reverse complement strand
TGAATAAAAAAACCTTTTTCGCCGACTCTGTTAATGCTGTATTGAATGGCGAAAACAGAATTATGATAAACGACGGCATCAAATCCTAAACCATAGCCATATTGCACTTGTCCGTAAAAACTATTACTTGATTCGGTGCTGCCACCATTAGAAATTCCAGCATCGAAATGCGCAGAAAGATAACAACGGAAAGGAACATTCCGAAAACCTTTGAGCCAGTTGGGTTTAATGTACTTATCGAGTTTTATGTCGCGATTGTAAAGTTCGTAGTGAAGCGTATTTTTAGAATAACCAAAATCTAAACCATCAACCACGTACAATTCGTAGCCGCGAATATAATCGCTACCAAAACCAAAAGCGTGTGAAAAATTATACGGAACATTGTCTCTGATAAGCGACGTTTTAACTTTCCAAACCGTACTGGCACTCCATTTTCGAGAAAACTTAAAAGCTTGCGATACTTTCAATTGCAGGTTTAATAAATTAACATCATCGGCAGGTGTTAATCCGTACTTAACTAACGTTGCTGAAATGAGATGACCCGACAACGGGTACGGACCTAAATCGCGCGTATCGTGAATATAAGAATAATAAGCGTATAAATATTGCTGCCGTGTTGCGCCGTCGCCAAAATAATTAGGGTTTAAATCAGTGCCAATAATTTGATCCACATGATTAAAAGCATAACCAAGTGCGAAATAATGCTGCGTAAATAATTCAGGTTGTTTAATCAAACCCCATTCAGTGACAAACGATTTATTAATATTTTTGAGCGTATCGTTGAACGGAATCCATTTATTATTTATGGTATTGTAAAAAACCTCATGATTATTCGAGTAACCAATATCGAAGCTGACCAACCATTGCTGTTTTTTATCAATGTACGGAAAATCATAAGCCAATGCAATTTTTGGTGTATAACCCAACTGCATCGTTAAAATAAGCGGATCGCGATTGCCTGAGGTATTGACGTGCGAAAGCGAAATGCCATAATTTAATCTATCTAAACCGGCTCCGAAATCTTTGAGCCACACATTGATGTTTCTATCGGCAGGTTTTAAAATAATGCCTGGATAAATTGCCCATTTTTCGGTTAAGCCTACATCAACAGTCCCGTGTTGTAACGTAGAGTCACATTTGAATTTTAAATCGCAATAACTGAATAAATTGGTATTAAATAATCGGTTTCTGTTAAAAAGTAATTTTGAATTGAGATCTGCTATGTTAAGCGAATCACCTATTTTAAGGTTCATTTCGCGTTTAATGATGCGCAACTTGGTTCGGTCGTAGCCATGAATTTTAATACTGTCAATAAACAACAGAGACGACGCGGTTTGTGCATTCAATAATCTTGTACTGATGCACAAAAAAAACAAAAATTTTAATATTACGGATTGCATTGTGCAAATTACAGTCTATCAATCAATCGACAATACTGTTTTAACAAAATTTTAGTACAATCAAAAAAAATAACATTGGTAGTATATGTTTTAGGAAAATTTTAACCAATTTCTAATAAATTTTAACGGAATTTGAAGTTTAAAAAAAAGTTAAAAAGGTTTTAAGAAATTTATCGTCCATAAATTAATCCAATTATGAAAAAGGTAGTATTTTTATTTTTAATGGCTTATGTCGTATTAACACAAACAGCTTGTGCCGTCTATGCGCAACCGGGTTATTATGTAAATGTTCGTCCGAGACCCGTTTATATTGCGCCGCCACCGCGCCCCTATCCAAATCATGTGTGGATTGATGGCGATTGGGTGTGGGCGGGAAATGCGTATGCTTGGCATCCTGGTTATTGGGCAGCTCCGCGTCCAAGTTATAGATACAAAAGTGGTTATTGGGCGCAAACACGCAGAGGTTATTCTTGGAATGCTGGCGTTTGGATTAGATAAAAACAAAAACATCCCACAAATTCGGAAAAAGAATTTACCTTTAAGTTTCTAAACGCGGTGAAGAATTGCGCTTAGAAACTTATTTTTTTGTAATAATGATTGATTCATCCAAAAAAACTTTCGCCGTTCTTGTTCACGCTTGCGATAGGTATGAACTCCTCTACTCAGGTTTTGCGTATTTTTTTAAAAAATATTGGGATTCCCATATTCCGTGTGATTATTTTTTTGCCACAGAAGAATTAAAAGTAAACATCGAAGGTTTTGAAAATATACAATCTGGCAAAGGTGAATGGTCAACGCGATTGTCTTTTTTGTTAGAAAATAAAATTTCTGCCGATTATATCATTTACTTTCAAGAAGATATGTGGTTGAAAGATGCTGTCTCCGCTTCTTTTTTCGCAGCTTTGTTTGATGCGACGCAAAAAAATAATTGGCAACAAGTTAAATTGCATACCTCGAATGAATATAAAACGGAACCGGCCGCTGAATTTATTGAAGGTTTAAGTTTAGCTTTAATAAATAAAAAAACGTCTGGCTATCTTATGTCGCATCAAATTACATTGTGGCGAAAAGATTTTCTGCTCCAACAACTTCAAAAACCCGAACATCCGTGGCGGAACGAACGACGAGGCACAGAGCGATTGCGCAACAGCGATGCCGAAATCTATCAAATAGATTATTTTTTAGAAAACGGACAACCACCGAATAATAAAAATTTAGCACACGCGCCACATTGCACGTATTTCGGTGTGTCAGCCAATGCGATGATGTTTCATACTTCCAAAACATTTATAGAAGAGATGCTGACAGACGATGACGCGCAAATAAAATCGTACGCACTAAAATTGCACTTTAATTTTGAAAATAATATCACGCACGATGGTAAAAAACCTGCGCGCAAGCTGGATGTGTTTCAAAAAATAAAAAAATGGTTTCGGTAGGGTGGTATTCATATCCAACTAGAAAATTAGTTCGATCAGAGAACGAACCGAGCGTTGTAAATAAACCTCATCGTTTTTTTAATCCATTTTCGAGAGATAAATTCAATGCAGTTTCTAACAAACTTTTACTAATCCAAAATCCTGCTTTTGTTTTTAGTTCTTCAAGAGTTTCTTTTACGCTATCAATTATTCCCTCTTGTTTGGCTTGAACTAAAATACCGACTAAGCCGATAATATTAATATTTAATTGCTTAGCATACTGTCTGCCTTTTATCTCATCAATTATCAAAAGCGAGGCATTTTTCTCTTTTGCAACGTTATTGCCTCCGATTCGCCAATATCCAAATTGATTTATAAAATTTCTACGAACGAGCGATTTTCTACATTCGTAATAATTATTTAAGTCTGATTTCTAATAAACTCAATCGAGATATTACTTTCCTCTAATTTTTCTAATTCTCTGAAAACAGCTTTCGGAATCAGGATTTCCCGAATAGTTTCTCTAAGATGTCTAATTTATTAATCAAAAAAAGATTGCTAATTGTAGTTGTATCACTTACTACAACCATTTTATTTTCTAAGTTTTTTTATGGTTTCGTAATCCTCAAGTAATTCTGATGCTCCGTAATTGATTGGAACTTTATTACGCCCCAATAAAAATTGAAACTCTGCATAGTTCATGTGAGCCATTTCTGCGGCTTGTCCGAATCTTAATTTCTTTTTTTGATACAGCATGATAGCAATGTCCTCTAAAAGTTGACTTTCTGAAATATTAGCCCACTCCATAATTTTTTTATCAATAGTTATCATGACGTTGTTTATTGATTTAATTTAAGAATTCCGTTTTACAAAATTACGAAAATTTACGGATTATGACAAGATTTTAATTTTGAGATAGAACTAAAGTTATTGATTGCAATATTTGGTAGAACTTATTTATAAGCCAAATTTAAAACTTAAATTAGGAGTATTCAAATTATTTAGATTTTTTTTAGCCACTCATAAAAAGTGTTAATAAACGCCCGCATTCGTGCATTTATATCTCTTCGCTCGCAATAAATATTTCTAAAACAACTGAGCGATAACTCAAATCTCAAAGGCTTAAACCAAGTATAACAAAAAACAAAAGAGGTTGTGTTTGCACACAACCTCTTTATTTTAATTCTAGTAAAATTTAGAATTACTATTTTATTTTGAAAGCCTTTTTAACTTTATCTACAAAATCTAATTTCTCCCACGTGAAAAGCTCTACTTTAACTTCTTTAATTTTACCATCAGGCGATTTGAATTGCTTTGTAACAATTTCATTTGTTCTGCCCATGTGTCCGTACGCTGCGGTTTCGCTGTAAATCGGTGCGCGCAATTTTAAACGTTTTTCGATAGCGTAAGGGCGCATATCAAAAATCTCTTCTACTTTTTGCGCAATTTCGCCATCACTCATTTTTACTTTCGCTGTTCCGTAAGTATTGACGTAAATGCCCATCGGTTTAGCCACACCAATCGCATAACTCACTTGCACTAAAATTTCATCGCAAACACCCGCAGCGACTAAATTTTTTGCGATATGGCGCGTAGCATACGCTGCCGAGCGATCTACCTTGCTTGGATCTTTTCCAGAAAATGCACCACCACCGTGTGCGCCTTTTCCGCCGTAAGTATCAACGATAATTTTTCTTCCTGTCAAACCCGTATCGCCGTGCGGTCCACCGATGACGAATTTTCCCGTCGGATTCACGTGATACGTGATGTGATCATTAAATAAAGCTTGGAGTTCGGTTGAAAGTTTTGCTTTGATGCGCGGTACTAAAATATTTATAACGTCAGCTTTTATTTTGGTTTGCATCGCTTTTTCTTCCGCAAAATCATCGTGCTGCGTAGAAATTACGATGGTGTCAATGCGTTGTGGTTTATTGTCGTCGCCGTATTCAATCGTTACTTGCGATTTTGCATCGGGGCGTAAATATAAAATATCTTTCTCTTCTCTGCGCAATGCCGCTAATTCAATGAGCAGCATGTGTGCTAAATCTAATGCCAAAGGCATATAGTTTGCTGTTTCATTTGTCGCGTAACCAAACATCATTCCTTGATCGCCAGCACCTTGATCTTCAGGATTCACGCGCTCAACACCTTGATTAATGTCCGCCGATTGTTCGTGAATGGCAGAAAATATACCGCACGAATTGGCTTCAAACATATATTCCGACTTGGTGTAACCAATTTTACGAATAACGTCGCGCGCAATGCTCTGCACGTCTAAATACGTTTTAGTTTTTACTTCACCCGCTAAAACAACTTGACCTGTTGTTACTAAAGTTTCGCAAGCTACTTTCGAGGTAGGGTCGAACGCTAAAAAATTATCAATCAGCGCATCCGAGATTTGATCGGCGACTTTATCTGGATGTCCTTCTGATACAGATTCAGAAGTGAATAAATAAGGCATTTTATTGTTTTTTAGAAATTATTAAAATACAACTGCGTAGAAAACTATTAAATCTGACGCAAATATAATTTGCCTTGTTTAAAATGATTGCGTCGCTGCTATTATATTTAATTTTATCCGTTAATTTGCAGCAATTTAATAGCCATGAGCTATGAGATATGAGCTTTGAACAACGAAGAGAAGCACAAAGCCCATTACTCATAGCTCATCACTCACTACTTACAATGCTTTATCCAATACTCATCAGTTTAATTTGGGGTTTATTTGCCGCCATGTTGTTTCTGAATTTATACATTCGCGTAAAAGCCTTTAAATATTATAGGCTATTAGTAAAAGCGCGCGTAGAGTTTAGTGCGAGTCATATTTTTAATCGAAAAAAATTGGAACAAGAAATTTTGCCACGCTACCCAGCGCAGCGCGAAAATATTTTAGCTTTCGTCAATCACATTCACCGCAGCCTCAACATGGCAACTGTTTTAATGGTGCTAATTACACTCTTTGGTGCAGTGTTAATGTATTACAGGAAGACTTGATAATTGTTCGTTGAAACGCTCGACTTGAAGGGCACAAGTATGTGCCCCTACAAACGGTTGTCCCGTGATGTTTTTGTAGGGACATATTTATGCCACGCGATTAACAGAACAACTCACCATAACAACTAACAACTACAATGCGTTATTTTTTAGAGATTGCTTATAATGGAACACGGTTTTGCGGTTGGCAAAAACAACCCAACGCCATGAGCGTTCAAGCAAAAATTGAGGATGCCCTTTTTATGATTTTGCGTAAACCGATTGAAACTCTCGGTTGCGGAAGAACAGATACGGGCGTGCACAGCAGTCAATATTTTTTGCATTTTAATTTCGAGGAAGATATTAGTCCAGATTTTGTACAACGGCTGAATAAATTAACAGGAAAAGATATTGTGGTTCGGCGCTATTTTAAAGTGCCGCGAAATTCTAATGCGCGATTCGATGCCGAGCTGAGAAAATATATCTATTACATCAGTGCAGAAAAAGATCCGTTTAGAAAAGAAACAGTTTGGCATCTGCCACAGTTTGAAAAACTCGACACCGATAAAATGCAAGCGGTCGCGGGATTAATAAAAAAGCACAACGCGTTTGAGCCATTTTGCAAAACCAATAACGATGCGCTCACGATGCAATGCCTTATTTTTGAAAGCCAATGGATTTTTACGAAAGACGGTGCAGAGTATCACATCAGTGCTAACCGTTTTTTGCGCGGCATGGTGCGATTGATTGTTGGCGCGTGTGTCAACGCAGGTTTAGGTCAAATAAATATAGAAGAAGTGGCGACTGCTTTAGACAATCAAACTCCACTTAGAAAAAGTTACAGCGTTCCGCCCGAAGGTTTGTTTTTAACGGAAGTACATTATAACGATACTTTGAAATTGAAATAAACTCTTTGCTATTATTTTAAAAAACTTTGCGCTGAATTTTTTTTCACTAATAGGGTTTAAGGTTTAGTGAACCTACGTTTTTACGCAATAGCATAGTCTGTAAAAGGTCTCTTGTAAGGCGCATGAAAACCTAAAACTATATCAGTTTTAGGTATTCCTTTCAATTCTAGTTCGCCAACTAAATCAAAATCAGTTGCATCTTCCTGTACCCAAAGTTTTTCGTTTATAATGTCAATGTGGAAAACACAAAAATGCAGTCGTTTTAGTTCTCGCCAAGTGTTAACATACAATAGATAATGTCCGTTAGGTTCATCAAAAATTAACTGATAACCTGGATCATAGTTTCCTGCTGGTATGCGCGTTTTAGCATAATCAGCAAAAATTTCTTTTATAATTGAACGATATAAATCTATTTTATCCATTTTTCAATTGTTTTTGAGAGCGGATCGAAAACCAATAAATTAATACTTTCGTCGCTTATTAATTCCATGTAAAAATTTCGTTGTTGAAGTTCCGAAAATACATCCTTTGAGAGAGCTAAATATAAAACACGTTCTGGGTCAGTTTTTAAAATTCCGCGCCTGTAGATTCTAAACTGACCATAAGCTGTATGAAAATCATAAGTCAGAGATCGGTTTAAAAAACTTTTGACTTCTACTACTATTTTTTCTAAATCTTTCTCGGCACTTATAAGTTTTTCAGCACCTAAATCAATCTCAAGAGGGGCTGATGTTTCAATATTTAAATAATACGGATCATGGCTGATACACCAGCCGTCTTTAATTAATGCTTCTTTTACATGTTCGTGATAAAAATCTTTTGCCACTTTTTTTCACAAAAATACACATAATCCTGAAATCCTGCAAATTAATAAATAAGAACGTTCTTAAGTGTAGATATTTACTGTTCGTTTAAAGTATGCAGTAAATTGAATAATTTTATTCACCTACTTAATTTCATATAAAACATTATAAGCTTTTTCGTACTTATCGCCTGCGCGCCATTGCGGTTTTTTATCTCGGTTGGCAACGAGTCGTGCAGCATAAACAAGTTTGGTTAAATAATTTAATCGTATTCAATTGATCTATTTCCTATTTTTAAGGGTTGTCCTTTGCCGCAATAAACCTTGTAAAAATGTTTTTTGTAATCATCGTACAAAATTAAATTATTATCTTCAATTTTTTTTGGAAGCTCACTAACCATGCCGATTCTATAACGCCCGACTATTTTATTTTTGTCCGTCAAAACATAAATAAAATTTGAAGCGAGATGACTTTGTCCTTAAATTAATGTTCTTGTAACCATTTTATAACAAACATTATTTTCCAATCGAATCAGCCTAATGTAATTGAAAATATACTCCAATTTTCCATACTCTTTGTCATTTTTGAAATAAACTATTTCTTTTCCAATCTTATTAATTGAAACTACTTTTCTCAACATCTTATCATGAAAAGGCTGTCCAATTATAGAATTTGCCAGAATTGTTACAAGTATTAAAATCGTAGCACGCATTTAGGTAATCAATTTTTTTGCAACCTTGCTTTAAAGGTGTGATTTAAAAGTCTCAAATGTTGTTACAATACTTATTTTTCATTCGCTTTCAGCACGCGCAAAAAATTACCGCCTAAAACTTTAGTAATATCAGCGGCGGAATATCCTTTTTCGAGAAGTGCTTTAGTGATGAGCGGATAGGTTGTAACGTCGTCGAGTTTTTGCGGTGGCGATTCTATGCCGTCAAAATCGGAACCGAGACCCACGTAATCTATACCCACCAATTTAATGATGTACTCGATATGTTCCATCAAAAGTTCAAAAGGTGCGCGCAGTGCATTTGTTTCTCCGGTGTATTTATTAAACAAAAAAACGTCGGCAATGAAATCGGGTTTACCACTTTTAAGAATCGAATCGCGCTCCACTTTATGATTCGCTAAAAAAATATCTTTTCTTTTTTGAAAATTACTGTCTAAAAAACCAGAATAAAAATTCACTTGAATCACGCCACCGTTTTTAGCAACGGCGCGAATTTGATCATCTTTTAAATTGCGTTGGTGATGATTGAATTTATAAACGCTGCTGTGCGAAGCAATCACTGGTTTTTTTGTCGTTTTAATCACATCCCAAAAAGTTGTTTCACCCACGTGACTGATGTCAACAATCATTCCGAGTGTATTCATTCTATGCACAACTTTTTTTCCGAAATAGGTTAAACCTTTGTGTTTTAAATCTTTTTTAAAACGTTCATCGAATGCACTCGTCGCCCAATCCGTCGAATTGTTCCAAGTGAGTGTCATGTAGCGCGCACCGCGTTTATAGAGTGCATCAAGTTTATCGAGATCGTTTTCAATCATGTGTCCGCCTTCAACACCAAACATCGCTGCTATTTTATGTTGCCCAACAACGGCAAGTAATTCTTTGCTGTTCGCAACCTTTACAATTTTATCTGGATTTCGTTTCGCCACTGCGTCAACCGTATCCATTTGTCTGTTAGCATATTTGTAAGGATCTTTTTTACTGCCGTCGCAAAAAACGGAAAAAACTTGCACGTCTAAACCTCCTTGTTTCCACCGCGCTAAATCGGAATGCGTTTTACCGCGCAAATCGGTGTCGAAAACCACACCTTTTTCAACCGACTCTGTTAGAATATCGTTGTGCGTATCTACTACAATGGCAGCAGCGTGAACTTCTTGGTATGTTTGAGAAAATAATTGTAATGGCGCAAGCAATAGGAGCAAGAATGTTTTTTTCATACAGTTATATTTTACTAACGGAAGTGAATATTTAAATTAAAGAGCACAGCCAGCTAAGCACTACACAAAGATATAAAATTGAATCACTTTGCAAAGAATGAAAAGCACAAAAGAAATTGACGTTTTTTGAGTTTGTAAATTTCCTATTAATGCTTACCTTTCGGCTATGTGTATTCAATAAGCCAATCATAAATGAATAAAAATTCTAAACGCACAACTTTTGTCGCCGTATTTTCCAGTGTGATATTATTACTGAGTGTTTCGCTTTCCAAAGATTCTAAATCGCCTGTTAATGGCGATGTTAATTGGGATTCCTACTTGGGTGGTGACGATAGAAACCATTATTCTGAACTGACACAAATTAATGCGGGCAACGTCAATCAATTAAAAATTGCTTGGCAATATGGTACTTCCGATTCTGGTCAGATGCAAGTCAATCCACTCATTATTGATGGCGTTTTATATGGCGTAACGCCGACCTTACAAGCATTTGCACTTGATGCTAAAACAGGAAAAGAACTTTGGGTTTTTGGCGAAAAATTAAATAATTGGGCGAGTACAAGTCGCGGTGTAGCATTTTGGACAGACGGTAAAGAAAAAAGAATTTTGCACACTATCGGTTCGCCTTTAGATGCCAACTCAGGTAAGGCTATTTTGTCGTTCGGTGATAGCGGTAAAATTGATTTGCACGACGGTTTACCTGAAATTGCTAAAAATAAATTCGTGATTTCTAATACACCGGGTGCTATTTTCGACGATTTAATTGTCATGCCTTTAAGACTTTCGGAAGGTGCGGATGCTGCACCTGGCGACATTCGCGCATTCAATGTGAAAACTGGCAAATTAGCTTGGACGTTTCACACTATACCATATCCGAATGAGACGGGTTACAAAACTTTTTCGCCCAATGCTTATAAAAACGAAAACGTTGGCGCAGCAAACAATTGGGCAGGTATGGCAGTAGATAAAAAACGTGGCATTATTTACGTGCCAACCGGTTCAGCTGCGCCCGATTTTTACGGCGGTAATCGGCTCGGACAAAATTTATATGCCAACTGTTTATTAGCACTCAATGCGCGCACAGGAAAACATTTGTGGCATTTTCAGACCACGCACCACGATATGTGGGATAGGGATTTACCTGCGCCACCGAATTTAATTACCGTTAAAAAAAATGGAAAGCTGATTGACGCAGTGGCACAAGTTACGAAGCACGGATTGGTTTTTGTGTTCGATCGCGTGACGGGTAAACCAATTTTTGATGTGAAAGAAGTTGCTGCACCACAATCAGAACTGAACGGTGAAGTAGCGTGGAAAACACAACCTGTGCCGACAAAACCTGAACCATTTGCAAGACAAGCGTACGAACTCACCGAAAAAGATATTAG
>ENA-OBIO01001208-OBIO01001208.1-metagenomes-genome-assembly--contig:-NODE-1208-length-10840-cov-2.68326_pt1 | contig 10840 bp, 9 predicted proteins | sample MGYA00153383_OBIO01 | MGnify analysis MGYA00153383 | reverse complement strand
CACAATTCGCTTAAAGGAAGCTTTGTTAAAGCGTTTTAATGATAGAGATATAATAATAAGGCATGTTGATTTAAATAATTTTACAAGCGAAGTAGATAAAATAATGTCGGTATATAATGCTGCATGGCAAGATAATACAGGCTTTGTACCTATGACGGAAGCAGAATTTAAATACCTTGCCAAAGATCTGAAAATGATACTGGATAAGGATTTTGCATTAATTGCAGAGCAGCATGGTAAGGTTATTGGTTTTGCCCTGGCAATACCCGATATAAACCAAACCTTAATAAAAATTAAAAAAGGTCGCTTATTTCCCACCGGAATATTTAAACTTTTACTGGGTAAAAAGCGAATTAATTATGTAAGAGTATTAGCGCTCGGCGTTAATAAGGAGTTTAGAAAAGCTGGTATTGAAGCTTATTTTTATGCAGAAATAATACAAAAAGCAATTGATAAAAAACTAAAAGGTGGCGAAGCATCCTGGATTTTGGAAGATAATGAAATGATGAATAAAGGATTGTTGAAATTGAATGCAACGGTTTATAAACGATATCGAATTTTAGAAAAATCAATATGACAGAAAGGGTTTTAATAACTGGTGCCAGTGGCTTTCTTGGGTATCATATTATTCTTTCGGCACTTGATAAAAAAATGGAGGTTTTTGCAGCAGTAAGAAAAACCAGCGACATAAAACACCTTAAAGATTTACCGCTTACTTATGTTTATTTAAATTTCGAAAGCATAGGAGAAATGCAGGAGTTAATAAATAAGTATAAAATAAATTACATTATTCATGCAGCTGGTGCTACAAAAGCTTTAAACCAGGTAGATTACGATACTATAAATGCTACATATTCTATAAATCTTGCAAAAGCTGCTTCATTAAGTAGTACGTATTTTAAGAAATTGGTCTTTATAAGCAGTTTGGCAGCATGTGGTCCATCTACAAGTGCAACTGATTGCATTAATGAATTAATAAGTCCAAAACCTTTAACGGCCTATGGCAGAAGTAAATTGCTGGCTGAAATTGAATTATCAAAATTACCTTTACCACTTGTTATATTAAGACCAACAGCAATATATGGTCCCAGAGATAAGGATATCTTTATTATACTTAAAACTATAAATAAAGGTTTGGACCCCTATTTAGGTAAAATTTTGCAACAATTGAGTTTTGTCCATGCCCATGATGTAGCCGCAGTTGCAGTGCAGTCATTAGTTTTAAATAAGGTAGGTACTTACGTAATTACCGATGGCAATAGTTACAGCAGGTATACTTTTGCAGATATAGCAAAAAATATTTTACGTAAAAAAGCAATTAGATTTCACATACCGATGGCGCTTGTAAAAATATTGGCCGGTTCTCTGGAAATTACAAATGGATGGATTAAAAAAACAACCGTTATTAACAGGGAAAAATTGTTGGAACTCGCGGCACGAAATTGGTCATGCGATATTAGTAAAGCCAAAGATGAACTTAATTTTAAACCTATTTACAATTTAGAAAATGGTTTAATTAACAGTATTGAATGGTACCAACTAAATAAGCTGATTTAAAAAAGTAAATTTATTTTATATTTTAATTTATAAATTATGAAGCAAGATGTAATAGCTGCAACAGGTAAATTAGGTATACTTATACCAGGTTTAGGGGCTGTGGCCACCACTTTTATTGCAGGTGTTGAAGCCGTAAAAAAGGGCATTGCACAACCAATTGGTTCTTTAACACAAATGGGTAATATTCGTTTGGGAAAAAGAACTGAAGACAGATACCCGAGAATTAAAGAATTTGTGCCGCTGGCAGATTTAAATGATATTGCTTTTGGAGGTTGGGATATTTATGAAGATAATGTATACGAGGCAGCCCTAAATGCGAAAGTGCTTGATTTACCATTGTTACATTCTATTAAAACTGAATTGGAAGCTATTAAACCGATGAAAGCTGTTTTTGATCGATCATATGTGTCTAATCTTGATGGAACCAATGTAAAAACAGCAGCTTCAAAATACGATCTGGCTATGCAGGTTATTGAAGACATAGAAAATTTTAAAATAGAGAATAATTGTAATAGGGTGGTAATGATTTGGTGCGGCAGTACTGAAAAATACATTCAGGAAACTGATATACATACAACCATTGAAAAATTTGAGCAAGCCTTAAAAGACAATGAAAGTTTAATAGCGCCAAGTATGATTTATGCATACGCAGCCATTAAAACCGGAGTTCCTTTTGCAAATGGCGCCCCAAATTTAACTTGCGATATTCCGGCATTATTGGATTTGGCCAGACAAACCCAAACACCAATTGGTGGTAAAGATTTTAAAACAGGCCAAACTTTAATGAAAACCATATTAGCTCCGGGTTTACATGCAAGGGCGTTAGGCGTTAAAGGATGGTTTTCAACTAATATTTTAGGTAATAGAGATGGATATGTATTGGATCATCCGGATAATTTCAGAACAAAAGAGGTTTCTAAATTAAGTGTGCTCGATGAAATTTTCAGACCTGATTTAAATCCTGAATTATATGGCGATTTATATCATAAAGTAAGAATTAATTATTATCCGCCACATGGCGATAATAAAGAAAGTTGGGATAATATTGATATTTTTGGGTGGTTAGGGTATAGCATGCAAATAAAAATTAATTTTCTTTGCAGAGATTCTATTTTAGCTGCTCCAATAGTTTTAGATCTTGCTCTTTTAATGGATCTTGCTAAAAGATCTCAAATGAGTGGAATACAGGAATGGTTATCTTTTTATTTTAAATCGCCACAAACATTACCGGGCTTAAAACCTGAGCATGATATTTTTAAACAACTAATAAAAATGCAAAATACCTTGCGCCATATTATGGGCGAAGATTTAATAACACACCTTGGTCTTGATTATTACCAGGAGTTTGTTGATGCGCTATAAATAATGAAATTTCATAAAATTATAGCCTCCGTATTTGGTATTGGTTATATTGGAAAAGGTGGCGGCACCATTGCTGCAATTTTTTATGGATGTATATGGTTATTATTACCTGAAAGTTTTTGCATAAGTTATTTGCAGTTATTAATAGCTTTGTTTATTACTGCCCTTGGCATTTGGAACAGCAATAATGTAGATAGTATTTGGGGTAAAGACAGTAGTAAGGTAGTAATTGATGAAGTGGCGGGCATGGCTATTACTTTATTATACCTGCCGCAACATATTGAATTTATGATAGTCGGTTTAGTCGCCTTCCGGTTTTTTGATATTGTAAAACCATTGGGTATTAAAAAATTAGAAAATTTACCAAGGGGTTGGGGTGTAATGGCAGATGATGTATTGGCTGGTATTTATGCGCTGATAATTGTTCAACTCGGATTACAACTTAAATTGTTTTTAAAATGAAAACATTTATTAAAACCAATATTGCCTCAGTGTTTGCAAGTTTTTTAGATTACCTGCTAACCATAACCTTGGTTCAAGTATTTTATGCAGATAAAGTATGGGCTGGTATTGCCGGAACTGTTTTTAGAGGAATTATAAATTTTAGTTTAAACAGGCATTGGGTATTTAAAACAGTTCGTACTAATTTAAATTTGCAGAGAAAAAGATATTTCATTACCTGGTCCGGTAATTTAATTTTTAATGCGGCGGGTTTGTATTGCTTAATTAATTTAATTAATGTTCAGTATATGGTGGCTAAAATTATCACCTCTTTAATTGTAGCATTGTTTTATAATTATCCGTTGCAAAAAAGATATGTGTTTAAAATAAGTGATTAAAATGAAAATGCGTTCAATATTAGTTAAAATAATATTTTTAATTACCCTTGCCCTTTGTGCTGTCCAAATTTCAGCACAAACTATAATTAAAGGTTTTATAAAAGATGAACTTACAAAACAACCTATGTCTTTTGTAAGTATTTATTTTCAGGGAGGTAAAGGCGTAACCAGTAATGATGATGGCAGTTATTCAATAGAAACCAATAACCCGAAATTTACAACTATTGTATTTTCTTACGCAGGATATAAAAAAGTTATTAAGAAAATAAATCCTTCTACTGAGCAAACATTCAATATTGAAATGATTGTTTCTAACACATCAACTGATGTAATTATTAAAACTAAAAGGGGTAAATATAAAAATAAAGATAATCCGGCAGTAGAATTAATTGATAAGGTAATAGCGAATAAAAGTAAAAATCAAATTACTGCTTACGATTATGCGCAATACCAGCAATACGAAAAGTTAGAGCTTTCACTAAGTAATAAGCCCGATAAAATTGCAAAGAACAGGCTTTTTAGAAATTATAAATTTATATTGGAAAATGTGGATACCGTTAGTTTAGAAGGCAAAGCGTTAATACCCATTTATCTGGAAGAAAGGTTATCTCAGGAATATTACCGTAAAAATCCTGCAAAAACTAAATCTTACATTACCGGAGAAAAAAAAGTTAACTATGGAGAGTTTTTAGATAATAATGGAATTACTGAATATTTACAACGTTTGTATGCAGATATTAATATTTACGATAATAATATTAATATTTTAACTACCCAGTTTTTAAGTCCTATTGCAAATTCTGGTCCTACGTTTTACCGTTATTTTATTACAGATACTGTACAGGAAGACGGCATAAAATTAATAAAACTCAATTTTATGCCCCGTAATACCTCCGACCTTTTGTTTAGGGGTATTATGTTTATTACGCTTGATGGCAATTATGGTGTACAAAAAATAACAATGTCGGTTAGTAAAAAGGCTAATTTAAATTGGGCCAGAGACCTTAAAATTAACCAGACCTTCGAAAAATCTTCTGTTGATGGCCGTTACCATGTAACAAAAAGCAGCATGAAGGCCGAGTTTGCTTTACGCCAAAATGCAGCTGCCGGAGTAATGGGAGAAAGAATGGTTTCTTTTAAAAACTTTATTGCAAACCAGCCTGCTCCGGATTCTGTTTACAGTGGTAAAGATGAAGTAATGCAATTGTCTCCCAACAATGCTGCAGATAGTTTTTGGGTAGCTAACCGTCACCAGCAGTTAACAAATGTAGAAGCTAAAGTATATTCTAATATCGATAGTTTAAAGAACATGAAATCTTTTAAAACAACCCTTGAAATTGCTACTGTAGTACTTTCAGGATATAAAAGGTGGGGGGCTTTTGAACTGGGCAATACCAATACTTTTTATAGTTTTAATTCGGTGGAAGGGTTTAGAATTAAAGTTGGTGGTAGAACTACTCCTCAATTTAGTAATCATTTTTTTTTAGAGGGTTATGGAGGTTATGGCTTTAGAGATAAAAAATACAAATATTTAATAGCAGGCGCTTATTCTTTTAATGGAAAATCTATTTATACTTTCCCTCTCAATTATATTAAATTTTCCCGCCAGTACGAAACTAAAATTCCCGGACAAGAACTTGTATTTGTATCTGAAGACAATTTTTTTCTTTCTTTTAAGAGAGGAAGAAATGATAAATGGCTCTATAACGATATTTATAAAATAGATTATGTTACAGAATTTGGTAAAAATTTTACCCTTCGTATGCAATATTTATTTTTAAAACAAACGCCGGCAGGCAGCATAATTTACGAAAAAAATACTGCTGCAGGGGCTTACATAATTCCCAATATAACCAGTTCCGAAATATCGGCAGAATTAAGGTGGGCACCGCATGAGCAATTTTACCAGGGCAGAAACTTTCGTACACCAATAATAAATAAATATCCCAAATTTACCCTGCGTTACCAGCAAGGTATAAAAGGTTTATTTAAGGGAGAGTATAACTACCAGCAAATAACGTTGGCCGTGGCTAAAAGATTTTATCTTTCTCAATTAGGTTATGCCGATGCCACTATAGAAGGTGGTAATATATTTGGTCAGGTGCCATTTCCATTACTCGATATTCATCGGGCAAATCAAAGTTATGCATACCAATTAAATTCTTATAACCTAATGAACTTTTTAGAATTTGTAAGTGATCATTACGTAGCACTAAATTCAGATTTTTATTTTAATGGTTTTTTCTTTAATAAAATACCCTTGTTAAAAAAATTGAAACTACGCGAGGCAGCAAGTTTTAAAATAATTTATGGCGGAGTTAGAGAAGAAAACAGGCCATCATCAAACGGTAATGTGTTTAATTTTCCAAAAGATAAGTTAACTGGCCTTCCAAGTACTTTTGCTTTTGATAAAGCGCCGTATATTGAAGCAAGTGTAGGTATTGCAAATATTTTTAAAGTGGTTCGTATTGATGTGGTAAAAAGATTATCATACCTTGATCATCCAAATATTTCAACATGGGGTATAAGAACAAGAATCAGAGCAGATTTTTAATATAAAAATACGGAGATGGCAGAGGGTTCGTTAAGAGATAAAATACAAAGCAATATATATAAAGGTATTAATCCTTTGGTAAGAGGTTTAATAAGGGTAGGTTTTACTCCTAACCTTGTAACCATTACCGGATTAGTTTTAAATATTGGTGTGGCTGTAATTTTTATAAAAGGCGGCGAACAAGGCAATAGAGGAGAACTTTCGTACATAGGTTGGGCAGGTGCTTTAATTCTATTTGCAGGTTTATTCGACATGCTTGACGGGCAAGTTGCAAGGCTTGGTAATATGACAACAACTTTTGGAGCACTTTTCGATTCTGTTTTGGACAGATACAGTGAATTAATAATGTTTTTTGGTATTTGTTATTATTTAGTTGCTCAGCATTATTTTTTTAGTTCTTTGGCTGCCTTTATTGCAATGATAGGCTCTATGATGGTAAGTTATACAAGGGCAAGAAGTGAGGGTTTGGGAATTATAAACAAAGGTGGGCTTATGCAGCGCCCTGAAAGGGTTATACTTATTGCAGTTGCAGCCATTACTTGTGGTGTTACCAGTCATTTTATTGGTGGAAATTATAAGTATTTTATGCCCGGCATTCCTTTCCATATTTTTGAAACCTTAACAATTTTTACTTTACCAATAATAGTAATGGCAGTATTAACAAATATTACCGCCATTAAACGTTTAATTGACGCAAAAAAGGCATTGGAAGCTTTAAATAAATAAGAATTAGTAAATGAATAACCGTTTTTTTTATATTTTAATATTTCTCTTTGTACCTATAGTATTTAACTTTGTAAAAGCACAGGTTAAAATTTTTCCGGTGCCACCAGGTAATGCAAAGCAATTATTTTATTTGCAGCGTACAACTAATACAAACACCATTATTTATGAATTAAATTATGCAGGTAATGTAATTGATAAAGATGATCCTGTACACGCATATTGGATAAGGTATAGCGAAAACGGGCAAACAGAAGACCTGAATTATGTACAAAGGAAATTTGCTTATGGTATAAACTCAAAAGAAATTGGTACAAATAAATTTGAACTAACTTTTGTTTCGTACAAAAAATATAAAATGTACCTGATGGTAGGTAGCGACAAACAATACCATGTTTATACAACAATTAATAAACGTCAAATTATTTTAAATAAAATTTTTATCCAGGTAAAGGGTGGGTCTTTTTGGTCGCCCAATATTGAATTTGTAGAATTAACAGGGTTTGACACAGTGACCAATTTACCAGTTAAAGAACGACTAATAATTAAATAATAATTAGTCTGAAATCAATTATATATGAAAAAAAATTATGTTTCTAATTCGGAAGATTCAATTAGAATGTTTAAGAATGATTTTATGGAAGGGCTTTCAAAAGTTCATTTTGCAGTACCTCTTTTTATATTTATACCTGCAATAATTATTTTTACTTACAAGTCTTTTGTAGCCGGTGTAAGCATTAGTAATTACGCTTTATTTTTTTTAATTGGTGTTGCGGTTTGGACCGCCACGGAATATTTAATGCATCGTTTTGTTTTTCATTTTCACCCTACATCCGAAACTGGTAAAAAGGTATTCTTTATAATGCATGGCGTGCATCACGATTACCCGAGAGATAAAATGCGTTTGGTATTGCCGCCTTCTGTTAGTATCCCTTTGTCTACTGCATTTTATTTTTTGTTTAGCAGCTTTTTACCAAGTCAACATTTATTTGCATTTTTTCCTGGTTTTTTATTAGGGTATCTTGTTTATGATATGCTTCATTATGCAATGCACCATTATAATTTTAAAAGTGGTTTAATGAAAAAAGTTAAACAACACCATATGTTGCACCATTATCAAAACCCCGATAAAGGTTATGGAGTAAGCAGTTCTTTATGGGATATAGTTTTACGGTCGGGTTTTGAAAAACAACCAAAAAAAGTTAATGACAACCTTCAGGTACAAGACTAATTTTTATTCCATAAAAAATATTGGGATAATTGCCGGTATTGTATTAATGTATTTCTTGTTGTCTTTTTTATTAATTGGTTTTAAAACAGACCAATTGGTATTAGCTTTTATTTTTTGTCTTGCTTATTTTGGAAGTCCTGATAGTAGAAAATTTATAATTGCCTTTTCTATATTTATCGTGTATTGGATAATCTTTGATTACATGAAGGCTTTTCCCAACTATAAATATACTGCTGTGCACCTGTCGCAACTGCATAATATTGAATTGTCTTTTTTTGGCTTTCATCAAAATGGAAAATTAATTACTCCTAATGAGTATTGGCTGGCGCATAAAAATACTTTTCTCAATGTACTAACCGGTATTTTTTATCTATGCTGGATACCCGTGCCACTTGCCTTTGCAAGCTTTTTATTTGTAAAAGACAAAACCTTATTTTTACATTTTGCTATTAGTTTTGTACTGGTTAATATGATTGGGTTTATAATTTATTATGTTTATCCTGCAGCTCCACCCTGGTATTTTCAAAAATTCGGTGATAATTTTATAGCACAAACAGCAAGTGACCCGGCTGGTTTACAACAATTTGATGCTTATTTTAATGCAGGAATTTTTAAAGCGATCTATGCCAAAGGTTCCAATGTTTTTGCTGCCATGCCTTCCCTGCATTCCAGCTACCCGGTTATAGTTTTATATTATGGTATTAAAAAAAGAATGGGTTGGGTTAACCTGATTTTTGTTATTGTAATGTTGGGCATTTGGTTTGCCGCAGTTTACAATAGCCATCATTATGTGCTGGATGTTTTAGCAGGTATTGTTTGTGCCTTACTCAGTATTTTTATCTTTCAAAAATTACTGCTTAAAACCAAATGGTTTAATTTTTTTTTAGCTAATTATCGTTTAAAAATTTAGTTTTAAGCATTTATCCCCCCCCCTTGCAGTTAATCAACAAATAATTGTGGCTTTTAAAGGCTTTTAGCTTTTTTAAATTCATTAGGGGAGACTACAGATTTATTGAACTCTACAGTTTACTTATTTCTCTATGATGGTAAATTTTCAACATCTTGTATAATTAAAAAAATGTATAGGAGGGGACTTCAAATGGTTTTATAGCTTTAGAATTTCATGAAAATATTTACTTTTTACCCTATTCTATTTAATAAAAATTTATTAATTACTTTTTAAACATTGACCTCCTAAAATTTACCAATTGAATTTCTTTGGCTGCAATGTGAATTAAATTTTTCTATTTATAATGGAATAATTTATTATTTAAGGTATAGCTAAACACCGCATTTAATGGATACAGGCAATTATGTTTTATTTAAATTTTATTAAATGGTATAAGATTGTAATTAACTATTAAGATTAACATACCGGAGATACTCAATTTTTTATAATTATTTATTTATCACTTTTTATAATAAATCTTTTTAGCTTACATTAATAAATATAAGATTATAATATTGATGTTTTAAAGCTTAAAATTAATATTCAGGCAGTTTTGTTATTCAATAAATATGGTGCAAATAATTATTGTTTCAGTATGTTATTGTATTTTGAAAAATAGGTTATAAAACTTTTATCTCAGTAATATTGCTGCTTTATTAACCATGGTATAAATTAAATATAGTGCAGATAAAAATAAAGCCGTTGATTTAAATCAACGGCTTTAAAATAATTATGAATTATAGAATTAATTAAATAAAACATATAGCATCAATTACAATAGCATTTTTTCAATTTCTTCAACCAGTTCGCCCTTGGTAATAGGTATACCCATTATTTTATTATATGGTTTAGCATCTACAAAATAAACATCCCTGATAATTTTTACTAACTGGCCATTGTTAATTTCGGGTACCAAAACATGATCAAAGTTTTTTAAAATATCACCCAGGTTTTTAGGGAACGGGCGAATATATCTTAGGTGAGCATGGGATACTGATTTACCCTGATTCTGCAATTCTAAACAAGCACTTTTTATTGCCCCATATGTACTGCCCCATCCAAGTACCAATACTTTACCTTTTGCTTCGCCACTATCTAATTTTTGTTCAGGAATATGGTTGGCAATTAAATCAACTTTTGCTTGTCTGGTTTTAACCATGTGCTGATGATTTTCAGGATCGTAACTGATATTACCTGTAATATCCTGTTTTTCTAAACCGCCTACTCTATGTTCTAATCCGGCTGTGCCGGGAATGGCCCATGGACGTACCAATCTTTCATCTCTTTTATAAGGTTGAAACTTACCATGGTCATCAGTGTCACCGGCAAAATTCTGCGAAGCAAAAGAAACTTTTATTTCCTGTAACTCATCAGCCGTAGGAAATTTCCATGGTTCTGCACCATTGGCAATATAACCATCACTTAAAAAAATAACTGGTGTCATGTGCTGAACACTAATGCGCACGGCTTCGTAAACCGCAGCAAAACAATCGCTTGGTGTAGATGCAGAGATAATGGGCATGGGACACTCGCCATTACGGCCGTAATAAGCCTGCATTAAATCGCTTTGTTCGGTCTTGGTAGGTAAACCAGTACTTGGGCCTCCCCGCTGTACGTTTACAATT
>ENA-OBIO01001207-OBIO01001207.1-metagenomes-genome-assembly--contig:-NODE-1207-length-10841-cov-4.75579_pt1 | contig 10841 bp, 10 predicted proteins | sample MGYA00153383_OBIO01 | MGnify analysis MGYA00153383 | reverse complement strand
CGCGCCCACGGCTTTATGCTGAATTCGATCGATCCAACTTCAAATACTTCATTAGACAGATACGATCGTCAAACTTGCTCTTTAAAATCTATAAATTGCCGATGTTCCATCCCGCTACAGCCTTTGGTGACAAACAAAACATCTCCACTTGGCAACCAACATCGAGCAATTACACAACTATCGCTCTATAGATATCCATCATGGACATTAGCAGACGAGATTTACTCAAGACGACTGCAACTTCAGGGCTAATTGCTGGCACGATCGCTTCGGAAGGACTTTTCAGACACCTGTTAGCTCAGGAAGAACCAGTCGAGCCATCGCTGGTAGCAGATTCATTATTAGCCCGTACCCCCGATAGCACCAAAAAGGGTGAAATGCTCTATCGGCTGCTAGGACGCACTGGACAGCAAGTCTCTAGAAGTCCCCCAGAATTGGGGGATTTAGGGGGCACCGAACCGTATTGGGTGTGGAGATCTGAGGGCTGCTATTTCTGTGACTCTCGCTCTCGCTCTGAGGTTATTAGCGACCAAGCTCGATCGGTAGAAATATCTAAAATTGACTGGTGATAATCGCTCAAGCTTTCCCGATGTCCGACACTCAAAAATGTCATGCCAGAATCGCGAAGCTGTTGATATAACTGTTTTTCGTTTTGAGCATCTAGGGCACTAGTTGCCTCATCCAAAACCGCGTAACGAGGTTTGTCGATTAATAATCTTGCAAAAATTAACCGCTGTTGTTCGCCCAAAGATAACACCTGCGCCCAATTTTGTTCGGTATCAAATCCTCCGTGTTGTCGTTCCAAATCTGGTAAATTTACCTGAATCAAAATTTTACTTAAATAACTATCTTCAATTGATTCGTCCATGTGTGGATACAGCAATTGATCTCGCAGTGTTCCCAAAACCATGTAGGGTCGTTGGGGTAAAAACAGCATTTGCTCCAGTGGCGGTCGAATAATTTTGCCTGAACCTGCATCCCACAATCCGACGATCGCTCTGAGTAAAGAACTTTTCCCACAACCGCTCGGCCCTCTGATCAGCAAACCTTCGCCTGTTGATAGCTCGATAGATAAATCTTTAATTAAAGTTCGTTCGCGGTTGGGTATTTGCAGTGTCATGTGTACCAATTCTAACCGCTGTGCTGTTGGCAATTCGCTACCACCAATAATTTCAGTCTCGATCGTCGTTGGTGTGCCTTCCGTATTCACAACCGGAGTTTGGAGATCTAAAGACTCCAGAAAACTATATAGACGTTCGACACCTGCACCAAAAGTAGTTAGAGATTGGAAGCGTGCCACAATGAGATTGAGCGAGAAAAAGATCCGAATGAAAGCTCCTTGAGCTTCTGTAACTTTACCAACTTCTAATTCACCTGCAAAAATCCCAGGCGCGACCACAATTGCAGGGAGAATAAAGGGAATAAATTCGTAGGCGTTAGTTAAAATATTGAGATTTAATTCCCAAAAAATTAAGCGTTTGAAGTTATCAAAAACTTCGGCAAACCTGCCTTTAATCCGATCGGCTTCGTATTTCTCCCCTTGATAAAAGGCGATCGCTTCAGCATTTTCGCGCACTCGTACCAAACTAAACCGGAAATCAGCTTCGGTTTTGAGCCGCTCGAAGTTCAGCCGCATTAACGGCTGTCCGAATACCCCAACCGTCGTGAGGGTGCCAATGACCGCATAAATGACCAAAAATAAGATCAGAGGTTGGGAGATGCCCCACAGTACGCTCGTAAACGCTATTATTGCCAGCAGCGAATCGACTACCGCCAGCAAGAGTGTCAGCGATTCGTGAGTAAAACTTTTGATATCTTCAGCAATCCGCTGATCGGGATTGTCGATATTGGCTTCGGCATAATTGAGATTGTAAAAGGCTCGATTCTGAAAGTAGCGATCGATCAGATGGCCAGTCAGCCATTGCCGCCACTCTATACCCAACCGATCGCGTAAATACACATAGCCAGCATAAAGGGGTGCATAAACAACTAATGTCCCTGTAAAGACAAGGATTGTTTGCCAGAATCTAGCTTCATCATGGGCAGAAAGAGCGGAGATCAGTACGCCTCGCTTGTTGTTGAGCAGGACACTCAATCCGGTGTATCCCAATGATAGTAAGATGACCGCTAGTAATAGTCCTCGCGCCCGCCACTTTTCGGCACTCGACCAGTAGGATTTGGCGATCGTCCAAAACTGGCCGAAGATGACTAAATTAAATCTTTGCATTGCTTTTGTCACTTACAGCCGCGATTATTTCTTGCATTGTACCGATTATCGATCGACTGCATCATCGATCGGTGGTTAGAAAAATTCGCCCTCTAAAAGAATAGACCTCTTGTGCGAAAGTAAAAACAAAATCTCTTGGCGTTCCTGAATCCAGGTATGATTCACTCAGCGAAACAATCTCCAAAATGTAGAGTAGGGGCAAATCATACCCTAAATCAGCAACGCCAATCTTTTTTAGTATTGTTTTCGTCTACAGTTACCCCTAAAGCCTAAAGCCTAAAGCCTGACTTTCGCAGGAGGTCTATTGCGATCGATTGGATCTTCAGCCCGATCCAATCGATGTAGCAGTTGCTACTGTAGAATAGTTTTCGATACAATTCTGGTTTTTTTCTTGTCTGCTTCCGAGAGATCTTCTCCACCTTGAAGGATGGTAGCGTTGGATTGGAGCACGGTAGCAGCATTAGTATCACCCATTTGGAGTGCAGTTTTAGCAGCAGTTTGGAGCAGAGTAGCTGCGCCTGCGCGATCTCCTTGTTGGAGCTTTTGCTCGGCGAGTTGGGTTTGACGATATTTGGCTAGAGCGAGTGTCTGTTGTTGGACTTTGCTTTCCACTTGTGGTTGTGGATTGCGGGTAACAGTCACATTCACAGCCTGCGGTGGCGTTAGGAGATTGGTCAGACCTTTGGCAGGGTCATCATAGCGGATTTGGATGGTCGCGATCGCTTGTTCGCCTTCAGCTAGTTGTCCGATATAGGTATTGATCAGAATTACGCGAGACAGACCCTTCATCAAGTCACCGAGGCGGACGATGTGGAGATTACCATCATCTTCGACAGCCAGTTCGATGGTATCGGGCGCAACTTGAGCGACTGGTTTGAGTTCGGCGAGTCGGACTTTTGGCTCTAATTCTAGTTGGAGATAAGCATTTGTCAATCCGACTGACTGCATCCGATTGAAGATCCGTCCAAATTCACTCACGGCTTGAGCTGCTTCGGCAATGTAGGCGAGGGTTCCTGCGGCTGTATCGGCGATTTGTTCGAGGATATTTTGATTCCAGTTTTCGCCAAATCCCAGGGTATTGAGGGTGATATTACTCTCGGTGGCAAATCCAGCTAATTTAATACACCGAGCATCATCACCGTGTTCGTTTTCCCCATCGGTGAGGATAAATCCATGCGATACCCGATCCTGTCTACCTTCGAGTAGCTGGGTGATGCCCAATTTGATCCCAGCATCGATCGCTGTACCGCCAGCCGCTTGCAGTTTGTCGATCCGTGCAAAAATATCTGTAGGATCGGTGACTTGTTGACATGGGACAATAACTTCCGCCTGATGATCGAAAGCGACGATCGATAATCGATCCTCAGGTTTCAACCCGTTAATCAATTCCCGCGCCGCTTGTTTGACAGTACTCAGCGGTGTCCCTTTCATCGATCCGCTATGGTCTAAAATCAGACATAAATTCAATGGCAATTGACGATCTTCAGGCTCCGCCAGGGCTGATACCTCGATCGATAGCTGGCGTTGAGTGCTACCTTGGCTGATATCTACCTGCGGATCGCTGATTACAGTTTCGAGCGCAACTTGCATCGGATTCAACTCCTCAATGGTGAATGGTGGATGGTGGATGGTGGATAGTGACAGGAAAAACAGATTTGGCGGTTAAATTTTGGTGATTTTAAATTTTATCTTCATTCAACCATATTCATACCTAAGTTGTACAAAACCCCATCCACCATCCACTAATTTACAACCCCTCTAAAGGTACTCCCAAAAACTTGGCTAAATCAGCACCTTGGGTTTCTAACTCAGTCAACGAAATGGGTTCGCCGACACGAGTGAGGGGGATTTCCCGACGACCTTTGATCCGCACGTAGAGGGTACGGCGAGGGCTGAGTCCATCTTTGATATCGACTCTGACTGCTTGAGCGTCAGCTAGATCGCTTTTGAGTTCGATGCGACGATTTTTGCCTGGAAAACCATTCCGAAAAATCGTAATCTCGCCAGCTTCTCGATCGAACTTATTATAGCCGCCGCCGATATCGAGACTAATTGCCACCCACAGATAGGTGGCGAGTAGAGTACCAGCGACACCATAGAAAGTCAGCGCGATCCCTTGAGGAATGAAGGCGAGGACGATGGGATTGCTCACAGGTAGCAAGTTAACTTTGAAATAGCTAGAGAGTCCAGCAAGTAGAAATCCAATCCCACCAATAGAGACAACTACCGCCCAAAAAAAGTTACTAAAACGGCGCGAACCCAATACTGGTTGGGACAAAACTGTCCGATTTTCGGTGACTGCTGTAGTAGACATTTTAAATAAATTAGTTTTGGTATCCGTTGTTCGCGCTGTCTATGCCAAGCACAATCGCGAGTATCTCTACCTACTATTACCGATCGATCGGCAACTCGATCGAATTTATCCGCAATTTTTACGCTTCTTCATTTATCCCCAGGTAGGGGCAATTCATCAATTGCCCCTACCTGGGCACACGATCGACTAGACTCTATCCCAGCGAAACTGACGACCGCCTGAGCTAATTGACACGTCATTGATACTGGCAAACCGTCGCATCATTAGCCCATTGGGAGCAAATTCCCAGTTCTCATTACCATAAGCCCGATACCATTCACCAGCATCATTGTGGTACTCATACTCAAACCGCACTGCAATCTTGTCATCCATAAAACACCAGAGTTCTTTTTTGAGGCGGTAGTCCAGTTCTTTTGCCCACTTACGGGTAAGAAACTCTTTGATGCTCGCTCTACCGCTCAAAAATTCCGAGCGATTCCGCCACTCTGAGTCTTCGGTGTAAGCTAATGCTACGCGCGCTGGATCGCGACTATTCCAGGCATCCTCTGCCGCCTGTACTTTAGCTGTAGCGGTTTCTAGGGTAAATGGTGGCAATGGTGGTTTAGTTTCCATCGGTTTTTTAGGTAATATTATCTGTGACTGTACCGAAATTTTGGCAAACTCTGTGGCGATATTCTCCCATTTTGTGCCTCCAAAGCGATCGACTTAATTGCTGGTGTTTTTTTGGGAGCTATTTGCGAGCGCAGAGCCGATCGCAGTCTAGACTGAGAATGGCTTATTTCTAGAACCGATCGTGTCTAAAATTACTAAAAACCTGATTAAAGTTGATTCGCTAGAGTGGTGCTATCGGGAATTGCCAGTCAGCGGGGAACAGCCGCAAACGGTCATCCTTCTACATGGATTACCCGCTCAAAGTTTGATGTGGCGGGGATTGATGCCATCATTAGCCGAACAGGGGATGAGGACAATCGCCCCAGATTGGATTGGCTTTGGGAATTCTGGTAAGCCGGAAAAACGGGATTTTGCCTACACTCCAGATGCCTTTGTAGCAGCTTTTGCTAGGCTGGTGGATAGTTTGAGTATCGATCGCTTTTCGCTAGTTATCCAGGGCTTTTTAGGCACTGTAGGCATCCAATATGCGATCCGTTATCCCGATCGCATAGACAAGTTAGTAATTCTCAATGCACCGCTGACGACTAGTGCCAAGCTACCGTGGAAGTTAGCACAATTGGGATTACCGATCGCGGGAGAAATGTTAGTTCAAGATCCACTCTCAGTCGAGCGTACATTGGAAGCTGGCTCTAAATCTGCGATCGACGATGAGTATCTGGAGATATATCGTAAACCATATCTCAAAAGTTCTGCGCCTGGTCGATCGTTATTGGCGACTATTCGCAATCTCAGACTAGCTCAATCCCTAGCCGAAATTACGACGGGACTTCCACAACTAGATCTACCAATCCAAATTATCTGGGGAATCAATGACCCTTGGCTCGATCTCGCGCAAGCCCAAGCGAGTGTTAAATCCTTGAAACAAGGTGAGTTGGTCACTTTATCAACTGCTGCACATTATCCTCAAGAACACTGTTATGCTGAGATTAAAGCATCACTACTGCCATTTTTGCACCGTCGTCAAAATTAGTAAATGTTTGGGGTTTGACGCTGTTGGATGGGAATTCAATCCAAAATCCACAATTATCTCAGTCAGGAACCAAGTACCGATGGTATATGGTACTCTCAATGAGAGTCGATAGTTTATCGCTACTAATTTTACCCGCTCACTGCTATGTCTGACCTGCCTTTCACCCTGGATCAGTTACGGATTCTCAAGGCAATTGCTGCGGAGGGAAGTTTCAAACGCGCCGCTGATAGTTTATATGTGTCTCAACCTGCGGTCAGTTTACAGGTACAGAATCTCGAACGTCAATTAGATGTGCCACTATTCGATCGCGGTGGAAGACGAGCGCAACTGACGGAAGCCGGACACTTATTGCTCAGTTATGGCGAAAAGATTATCACACTTTGTCAAGAAACCTGTCGCGCGATCGAGGATCTTCAAAATCTCCAAGGTGGTAGTCTCATTGTCGGTGCATCTCAGACTACAGGTACCTATTTACTCCCTCGGATGATCGGGGTATTTCGGCAAAAGTATCCCGATGTCTCAGTTCAGTTGCACGTTCATTCTACGCGCAGAACGGCTTGGAGTGTGGCAAATGGACAGGTAGATCTAGCAATTATTGGTGGGGAGGTTCCAGCGGAGTTACAAGAATCTCTAGATATTTTACCCTATGCCGAGGATGAATTTGCCCTAATTTTACCCACCAATCATAGTTTTGCCCAGATGAAGAGTATCCCCAAAGAGGATCTCTATAAGCTGCAATTTATTTCACTAGATTCCCAATCTACAATCAGAAAAGCGATCGATCGAGTCTTAACTAGATGTGGAATCGATCCCAACCGCCTGAAAATTGAGATGGAACTCAATTCGATCGAAGCGATTAAAAATGCCGTACAAGCAGGCTTAGGTGCAGCTTTTGTCTCTTCATCAGCGATCGAAAGAGAAATCGAAAATGGTACCTTACGGCGTGTATATATCGACGGCGTAGCGATCGATCGAATGCTGTCTGTGATCGTCAATCCTAACCGTTATCGCTCTAAAGCCGCTGAAGCTTTTGCTCAAGAAATCTTACCTAATTTCACTACCTATCCTTGGGATGCAGGTAAACTTTTCTCCAAGCGAGTGAAACCAGAGATTGATATCGATGAGGATGGGTGAATTAATTGATAATTGATAGTTGGGTTGTGCTGGTGAGACACACCTTTGACGATGAGTAAGCAATTATGAACTTTTGCCTAATGAGATTGACATGGAGCCAGCGACGACAAGAATTGCGCCGAGCAATCCGAGTGAAGTAATATGTTCTGGTGTGACTAATCCAGGTAATAACCAAGCAGTAATGCTCATCGATACAATTGTGAAGATTGGAGCTAAAGCCAAAATCGCACTAACTTTTGAAGCTTCTAAATGTTGCAGAGATTCAGCAAAAGCTCCATAGGCAATTACTGTATTCAAACCACAGAAAATCAGTGCTATCCACTCGATCGAATTAAGCTGGGTTAATGTTTGAGGTTTAGCCATCGCTCCAAAAAATATTCCACATCCACCATAAATAATCCACATGATGTGTGTAGAATCTAATTTAGTTAACAACTGCTTTTGAATCAATGCGTAAATTGCCCAACTGATGCCAGCGACGATTAACATGATACTACCACTGATATATCGATCGCTTTCAGTGGCTAATACTTTTAATTGTTCGTAAAAGAAGCCCATAAATCCAGCAATCAAAACGCCTACGCCCATCCATTGATAGCGAGTATAACGTTCTTTGAAAATTAGTAGTCCTCCCAAACTCAAAAATACACCTGCTGATTGAATTAAGACTTCAGCATGAGAAGGAGAAGTAGCTTTCAATCCCATCACAAAAAAGATATAGTTACCAGTCAAACCCAGAATTGCGATCGCAAATAAATATAGCGGTACCGATCTCAATCGCTCCAGTTTAGGTAGATTTCCTTGTTTTACTAGGTAACAACCTAGTAAAATAAATGAAGTAGCAAACCGAAACCAGTTAATTGTATAAGGATCTAACTTGTTGAGGATAATAGCTAGTGCAACTGGTACTAGTCCCCACAAAACTACAGTAATCAGTGATAATCCCAATCCCAACCGCCAGTTACCCGTCGTCCGATGAAGTTCCATGAATCTAGGTATTAGTTAGTAATTTGAATATGATTATTTTCGATCGCGGAGACATATATCAATCCCAAATGAAAAGATAGGTTGATGTAGGGTGTGTTGGGCTGCTGCCGTAACGCACCAGTATTCGATCGCAGGGATCTGATTTAGGATCGCCGTAGCAAAAAAATAGATTAATGGATAATATAAATTTAATTAAAGTCATTGCCGATCGGATCGATAATTGCCCACAGCAACGGATTACTTTTGCTGACTATATGACATCGGTATTGTATCATCCTCAGCATGGATATTACGCTAGCAATGCCGAGAGAATTAGCGAAAGTGGTGATTTTTTGACATCGCCTCATTTAGCTGACGATTTCGGTGAGATGTTGGCAATTCAACTATATCAAATTTGGCAGATATTGGGGGAGCCACAGCTATTTAGTATTGTTGAAATGGGTGCTGGGCAGGGATTATTAGCTGCTCAAATTTTAGATTATGCAAGTCGAGTATATCCCGATTTTTTTCAATCGATCGACTACATAATTATCGAAACCGCGCCAGCGATGATTATAGCACAACAATCTAAATTAATAGATTTGCCCGTCCGCTGGTGTGAATGGACAGAAATATCCGATCGATCGATCGTCGGTTGTTTTTTATCGAACGAACTAATCGACGCTTTTGGGGTACATCAAGTCGTAGTTGTAGAGGATAAACTGAAAGAGGTTTATGTAACTATTGGCGATAAAGAGCGAGTATTTAATGAGACGATCGACGAACTATCTACAGCTAAATTAAATGAATACTGGCAACTAAACCAGATAAACTTACTAAGTGGTAAATATCCAGATGGATATAGAACAGAAGTAAATTTAGCAGCATTGGAATGGTTGGAGCAGGTTTTTAAAAAGTTGCAACGGGGCTATATTATCTCGATCGATTATGGCTATACAGCCAATCGATATTATAATCCCATGCGTACTCAAGGTACTTTACAGTGCTACTATCAACATGCTCATCATCACGATCCGTATATTAATATCGGCAATCAAGATCTTACCGCTCATGTAGACTTTACTGCACTTCAAAATCAGGGTGAGTTATTAGGATTACAAACAGTTGGATTTATTCAGCAAGGGATGTTTTTGATGGCATTGGGTTTAGGAGAGAGAATCGCGACAATTTCTAGTAGTGGCGGCGATATTCAATCCTTACTCCGTCGTCGTCAAAACTTACATCAATTAATCGATCCGATGGGGTTGGGTAAGTTTGGGGTATTAATCCAAAGTCAGGGATTGATAGCTAAAGAACAACAAATTTTATTAAATGGGTTATCTCCAAATTCCAGCAATTTGGGTTATTAGAAGGTACTTCTACCATTCACTAATCCCCTACGAGCTGCTGAACTTTATTCAATAATTCCTGACTCAGTTTTACAAATGCTTTAGAACCAGCCGAGCCAGGATTTTCGATCGCTACAGGTTGAAAACTATCGATCGCTTTAGCGACATTTACATCCATCGGAATCCGAGTTTGAAATATTTTACTCGCATCAAAGTCTTGGGTGACACGTTCCATCACTCGATCGTAATAACGAGCAAATAAAGTACTACCCGAAAGAATAAAAACTATCCCAAGTAAGCTACTTTCTAAACAATTTTTATCATCTTCATGAGTTTCACGCAGCTTGGCGATTCGTCGTTCTAGCAACTGCATTCCGACTAGAGATAGCGGTTCGGGACGGGCAGGCATGATATAAAAATGACTCGCCATAATCCCACTTCTAGTGAGGAGATTGTAGCCAGGGGCACAGTCGAGGATGATAAAATCATACTCATCAATTACCGGAGCCAAAATATCTTTGATCAGAGATCCTTCAAATCCATTCCAGACATCAATAAAATCTGTATTGGGATTATCGATCGTTTCTTGATGAAGTTTCTCTGATACTAAGAATTCATCATAGATATCGATATCTCCCGCTAATAAGTCCAATCCTTTGACCCAACAAACATCGGGAGTAATTAGATCTTTAGTATCAAATTTGTATCGGGCATTTGGTTTGAGGACTTTAGCGATCGAATAACTAATTGTCTTTTTTTCGCGCCGAATTTTAGCAAAGTCTTGAGGTGTGACTAGGCTCAGAGTAGCACTAATCTGAGTATCGAGATCTACGACTAGTACGCGCTTCCCATGCAATTTGGCAAGACAAGCAGCTAGATTAACTGTGAGGGTGGTTTTACCGACACCTCCTTTCATATTTACAGTGGCGATGACTAGTCCCATGATTTATTAAAAATAGCTCTCTGACCTGAGTGTGAGGTATAAGCAGCAGCAAGTACCGCTAAATATGATAGTCGGTTTCGATCGCACTTCTACGGTTTGAGTAAGATAATTTTACCCAAGTAAAGTGTCGATGGCGGACTAAATCTCTTCTACTTCAAGTTTGTAGTAAGCTTTCAACGATCGTCGCTAACTTGTCCGCAGCACCTGCTTCGCCGCGCACCCTACGTAATTCCGATCGCATGGTAGCTAACTTTTCGGGATGCTGG
>ENA-OBIO01001206-OBIO01001206.1-metagenomes-genome-assembly--contig:-NODE-1206-length-10842-cov-4.32947_pt1 | contig 10842 bp, 8 predicted proteins | sample MGYA00153383_OBIO01 | MGnify analysis MGYA00153383 | reverse complement strand
TTCTCCACCGCAATAAATTGGAGTCCAAAGTCCGCTTATGCGGACTAAGACAAGATTTAGTCCGCATAGGCGGACTTGGCAACATTAGCCGTGATTTTAATCGCAGGCATCCTTTGAAATTACAACAATTTAAACTTATGACCACATTCCCGATCGATCTCACCAAATACCAACGCATCAGCCTCGATGCTAGCAATCCCACGCTGACAAACGAGCAAAAAACCAGCCTCAAAGATAATATCCAACTATGTCGCGATGCGATCGTGTTCTTCACTGCGACTGGCGCAGCCAGAGGCGTAGGCGGACATACAGGTGGCCCATTTGATACTGTACCGGAAGTAATGATTCTCGATGCCCTATTTCGCGGTGCGGCTGAGAAATACGTGCCGATTTTCTTTGATGAAGCCGGACACCGTGTGGCAACTCAGTACCTCATGTCCACCCTCAATGGTGACTTACCAGCCGAACGGTTGATGGAATACCGCGCCGCCCATTCCCACTTACCTGGACACCCCGAACTCGGCTTTACGCCTGGTGTGAAATTCAGTTCTGGTCGGTTGGGTCACATGTGGCCGTATGTCAACGGTGTGGCGATGGCGAATCCTAATAAAATCGCCTTCTGTTTGGGTTCCGATGGTTCGCAGCAAGAAGGTAACGATGCTGAAGCCGCCCGATTATCTGTCGCTCAACAGCTCAATGTCAAACTGATTATCGATGATAATGACGTAACGATCGCAGGTCATCCTTCCAAATATCTCAAGGGTACAACTACCGCCAAAACCTTACTCGGTCATGGTTTGCACGTCCTCGAAGGCAATGGCGAAGATATCGACGACTTGTATGCACGAATCTGTAAAGCTGTCAATACTACTGGGCCGATCGCAGTCATCAATCATCGCCCGATGTGTCCTGGAATTGTCGGTCTAGAAGGGCAAACCCACGGACACGACGTAATTCCGGTCAAGCTCGCGATCGAATATCTCGAATCCCACAGTCAACAAGCCGCCGCCGACCACCTCAAAGGCATCAAAGCACCCAAAAACGAATACACTTTCATGGGTTCGAGCGACAAATGGGATGCCAACCGCAACGTCTTCGGCGATGCTGCTGTCGCCATCCTCGGACGGATGAGCGCAGCCGAGCGGCTCGAAAAAGTCAAGGTCATCGATAGCGATCTCGAAGGCTCCTGCGGTCTGAAAAAGATTCACGATGCCTATCCTGAAGTCTTCATCTCCTCCGGCATCATGGAGCGCGGTAACTTCTCCGCCGCTGCTGGCTTCGGGATGGAAGCAGGCAAACAAGGGATTTTCGGCACCTTCAGCGCGTTCCTAGAAATGTGTATTTCCGAAATCACGATGGCGCGGTTGAACAATTCCAACGTCCTCAGCCACTTCTCCCACTCTGGGATCGACGATATGGCGGACAACACTTGCCACTTCGGTTTGAACAATATGTTCGCCGACAATGGTTTGAGCGATGGTTTTGCCACCAATCTCTACTTCCCCGCCGACCCCCATCAAATGCGCGCCTGTTTGGAAACAATTTTCCACAATCCAGGTTTGCGCTTTGTATTCTCGACTCGTTCTAAAGTCCCTGCTATTTTAGATACTAATGGTCAGGATTTCTTCGGCGGCAATTACAAATTTATCTCCGGTAAAGATGAAGTAATTCGTGAAGGTACTCAAGGCTATATCGTCAGTTTTGGTGAAGCTTTATACCGATCGTTAGATGCAGTCGAACGCCTCAAACAAGAAGGCATTGATATCGGTCTGATTAACAAGCCAACATTAAACTCGATCGATGAAGAAATGATGGCGAAAATTGGTAAGTCACCAATGGTACTAGTAGTCGAATCTTTCAACCGCAAAACTGGTTTAGGCAGTCGCTTTGGTTCGCAGTTATTGGAGCGCGGTTATAAGCCTAATTACAATCACCTGGGAACGCACATCGAAGGTTGTGGCGGTCTGTGGGAGCAGTTCCCACATCAAGGTATCGATCCGGCTGGGATTATGGCTGCGGTTAAGAAGTCGATCGGTTAGAAGGTTAGGTTTTGAGATGCACGAGTTGGAATTTTATTCCGGCTCGTGCGTTATTTTCTGTATAATAATAACAATGGGAAAGTCGATAGCTAAATCTAAACGATTTAACCAAACAAAAATATATGAATGATGAACTTAGCTGGCGGCTTTAACGTTTTCTAAGTACTGTTGAGCTTGTATTCGATCGTGATTGGGACTTTACACAAAATTTAATTCTAAACGAGGACTTTATCAGTAATAATGGAACATTTCTAGATCCCTTTCCTGGAGAACACTTTACTGGTGGTGCAGGAGATAATTGGGCTAATAGATCCTCCTTTCTCGCTGCCTATCGTGAACTAAAAGCATTTGCTATTAGTGAAGGCTTATACGATCCTGATGCTGAACCTTAGAATCAATAGTCTAATCGAAGATGGCAACGTTCGATCGATCGGTTATTGGTGGGTGAGGGCGGGTTTGATTTAGATTTTGAGAATTATTCGGAATCGATGCAAACAAAGCCCCTACGAACCCGTACAGGGGAATGTGTGGGTGGGGATTCGATCGATCGTATTGATGGTCGGATCTGTAGATGGCTTTGTTTATGCTAGAGATCATCGCCAAATTCCAGAAATTGTGAACGAACCCGCCCAACCCCACCAGCCAATATCGATCGCGATTCAATCGTCTATGGATGATGGCATTCGATCGATCGTGAGTATTCGTGGATGGTAACGATCGATTACCTACGGTAGGCTATGCCAACGATTATTGGTGGGTGAGGGCGGGTTTGATTGAGATTTTTTGAATTAGGCGGAATCGATCGCATAAACAAAGCCATCTACAGATCTGTGTGGGTGGAGAATTGGTTTTGATTATTTTTATCTGCATCCCAATTACAGGGATTATTGATAATATATTGTCTGACGCGATCGAGTTCTAATTCATTTCTGATAATGCGATCGTAATAATTTCTCTGCCAAACTGGAACGCCCCGTAAACCACGTTCCTTATTAATTGCCTTGGCTGAAAATGTTTTAAAACCTCGAATAATTTCTGAGATTGATTTTTTGTAATCCATCGATGACTCTAAAACAATAATGCCATGTAGATGATTAGGCATCACGATCGATTCATCCAGGATAATATTTGGATGATATTGTGATAATTGTTGCCAATAATATTGAGCGATATCTCCAAATATATTGAATTCCATCGTTTCGTTGACGATATAACCAAATAGATATTCTCGATCGTGCGTACAAATGCTAATAAAATAAGCCCCAGATGCTGAATAGTCATATCCTTGAAGTCGGATCGATTGCCGATGATGGAAATCTGAATTATGTTGCATTAAATCTAAACAATTCAATTATGCACATTGTATCCGAGTAAATTAAGAATTCGATAGCATTTATTATCGGATCTGTAGATGGCTTTGTTTATGCAAATAATCATCGCCAAATTCCAGAAATTTTGAACGAACCCGCCCAACCCCACTAGCATATATCGATTGTGATTCGATCGATCGTTGGGATTCGTGGATGGTGACGATCGATTACCTACGGTAGGCTATGCCAACGATTGTTGGTGGGTAAGGGCGGATTCAATCGAGATTTTAGAACATTCGGAATCGATCGCATTCTCAATAAATCAAAATATTGCGAATGCACTGTCTATCGCCAAAATAGACTAAATCGTTAGAAAGGTTGATATGACAAAATTGTGTTTCTTATTCTTCTTTACGCGAACGCGCAAGCGCACCCCCAAGGGTGGTCGAACTAGCGGAATGTGGGCTATAAATAGTTGCATTTACCTACTTATTGCTTCAACAAGTAGGTAAATGCTTAATTAGGGGGCGTTACTAAATTGATGTACGATCGTGGATGTTTAAAACCAATCTAGCCCTCAGTCCCCCAGTCTCCCAGTCCCCCACTTCCCTACATCAATTGAGCAACGCCAATTAGGGCTTACTCGGATCGCGATCGTCTCCTGGCGACTTAACTTGAAGCTCATAAGTAGTTTGGACTTGAGCATTGGGTTTCATTTTGCCAGCAAACTTCCATCGCAGGTAATTATAAGCAGTCGCAGGTGCTGCTTCGCCACCCACCATTGGTTTAGCAACAAACGTTTTGCCACCATCGATACTAAACAATAATTGGGCACCATCAACCGCTGTGGCTGAATCTTTCAGATAATTAGTTCCCCTCGGAATGGGTTGTTTGAGGACGAGATTTCTAAGCAAACAACGACTATTATTTTTAGCGATAACTGTATATTTAATAATATCTCCAGGCTTAACTGATGCTTTACCAGCAATGGGTTGGTAGATAGTTTTGCGATCTTGTAACACTTTTTTATCAGCTTTAAGAGTCAGAGCAACTCGTTGGGATATCGGTTGGGGATCTACACAAGCCAAAATCTTTTGCGGTCTAGCAGCTACGGAAAATTGAGAGATAATCAATGTAGCCACGATCGTACCAGTGCTACTTAGAATGACGATCGGGTTGGACATGGCGATGTTTGACTAAACGGGATAGATATAGGTTCAAGACGATCGAACAGTGATAAAGTTGCCTCATTAACTGTTGCTACAAGATGTAAGTTTGTCGGCGTGGCTCCAGGAGCGATCGAATCTGATATTCTAGAAACACACACTTCGCGATGATTCTCCTCGAACAGACGTTGTGCCAACGATCGAACATCAACATATAGACAATGACATTAGACTGGATCGCTCCCGCCGAACGCCTCCAATCACTCCCCCAATACGTATTTGCTCGGTTGGAAGAACTCAAAGCCAATGCCCGCAGTCAGGGAGTAGATCTGATTGACTTAGGCATGGGTAATCCCGATGGTGCTGCGCCAGCACCTGTAATTGCCGCCGCCAAGGATGCCTTGGATGAAGCCAGCAATCATGGTTATCCTCCATTTGAAGGGACTGCCAACTTTCGAGGCGCGATCGCCAAATGGTACAATCGCCGCTATGGTGTCACCCTCGACCCCAATAGCGAGGCTCTACCCTTGCTCGGCTCCAAGGAAGGCTTGGGACACCTAGCTCTAGCTTACATCAATCCTGGCGATACAGTCTTAGTACCCAGCCCTGCCTATCCCGTTCACTTTCGGGGGCCAGCGATCGCAGGTGCTAAAATCCATAACATCATCCTCAAACCAGAAAATGATTGGGAAATCGACCTCAATGATATTCCTGAAGATGTCGCCCGTAAAGCCAAAATTTTGTTCTTCAACTATCCCAGCAATCCCACCGGAGCAACTGCGTCTCGATCCTTCTTTGAAGATGTCGTCGCCTTTGCTCATGAATACAAGATTTTGTTAGTTCACGATCTCTGCTACGCCGAACTCGCCTTTGATGGCTACAAGCCCACCAGTCTGCTAGAAATTCCTGGTGCTAAGGAGATTGGTGTCGAGTTCCATACCCTCTCCAAAACCTATAATATGGCGGGCTGGCGCGTCGGCTTTGTAGTTGGCAATAGTCAGATCATCCAAGGACTCCGTACCCTCAAAACCAACCTCGATTACGGGATTTTTGCAGCCATCCAAACGGCTGCTCAAACTGCACTGGAACTACCCGACGAATATGTTACCCAGGTGCAATTACGTTACCGCGAACGTCGTGACTTTATGATTAAGGGGTTAGCAACATTGGGCTGGAAAATCAAACCCACTAAAGCAACCATGTATCTGTGGATTCCCTGTGCTGTTGGTTGGAATTCTACAGATTTTGCATTGATGGTACTCCAAAAAACGGGTGTCGTTGTCACGCCTGGAAATGCCTTTGGGATTGGCGGCGAAGGATATGTCAGAATCAGTCTGATCGCCGATCTCGACAGGTTGGGTGAAGCAATTCAACGACTCACATCTGCTGGAATTCGCTATGAGTAATAAACTGGGCGTTGTCGATCTAAGGTTAAATTTTGAGCTGACCAAATATCGAACCTTTTGAATACTTAATCACGATCGAGTTGTGCGATCTGTAAACTTGAAATATGTCACACCAACCTGTTTGGGAAAAAGAACTAAGTAATGTCTTTACCTTGATTGAATATCCAGAGACATCTAACGCACCCTACTGTCTCATTATTGGTGGAGATAAATCTGGAGCAGGTTCAGCGAAAACCCTGTCAATTTTTTTCCAAACTTGGGGACTCGATCGAGAAACCATTACTAATCTCCAATGCTCGATTGTTTTTCAAGCCGTACTTGAAGTTGGAATTGTCGATGAGATGTCTGGATTTACTTTTAAGGACGCACTAGCATGGGCTAGTGATTAATTGTGGTGCAGCTAATCGATCGTACCAATTCCTAAAATCGAGGGTAGGGGCAATGTCTTGTCTCGCTAAACCCTCGGCAGAGCCGAGCCGCTTCATGCAATTGCCCCTACCCTCGATTTCGACTGCCATCCCAATAAGTCTAAAGCCTAAAGCCTAAAGCCTAAAGTCTTTGTTAGCGAAATCGATCGGGATTCAATTTTTTGGCATCGCTTGTAGTTGAGTTGGGAGTTGCGCCAGGAGCGCGTAGTTGAGTAGCAGTACCACCATCTTTTGTCGATAGAAACGGACGAAGATCGATACTATCTCTATTTCTTGGTGCGGGCTGTAAGTTAGGACTATTACCGCCTAGATTGCCGAAAAGATTGCCGAAACCACCGTTCCCGCCATCAGCAAAGGTATTGACACCCGTGGTTCTTTGACCGCTATCTGCCATTGTGAGATTGCGGAAGACTGAATCTCTAGTCGCGATCGCATCTTGTCCGCGTGGTACAGTAAATACCAGCCGACACTCGCGATCTCGTTCGGTCGTCACACAGACAGTATCATACTGATTTTTGACCTCGGTTCGCAGTTCTTTGAGTCCATCACGGCGGTATTCTTCCAATCTCCGCGCGATTTCGGTACAGCGTTTTCCGGCATTCCAATTGCTCCCCATCGTACTGGGAACTGCCCACGCATATCTATCTCCAGGTCGATCGATCGGGCGATAAGTGACTGTAGACTGATTATCCATCGATTCACACATGAAGCGGGCTTGATTTCCACCCGATGGCACGCTTGTCTGGGGCGTAGGCGGGCCATATTGTGCCCCAACGCTACTCGCTGTCAACACAGCACCTAAGACTGCCCAGATCCAAATTTTGAGGGATGTTTTCATAGGTTTAATTTCACTCTGGGGCAAGGTTTTAGTGCGGGTATTTGAAGGTTTAATTCTAATCTATCAAGACAAAGGATCGATGGAAAAAGTTCCATCTTGGTGTATCGATCGCTTTCGCAGGAGGTCTATTATTTAGACTTTGTACATCCTGACGATCGCAGAGTAGTGATGTACCAGCTTCACTTTCGCTCGATGTCCAAAATTTATAATAATTTTTCTAGCCGTTTACGCATTGCTTCGAGATCGATATCATTATTAACTTCATCCTGTGGCAACTGTTTCTTCCCGTCTGGTTGCCAATCCGTTTCTTCTAAACTCTGAGTAGGTGGTGTCACCAACATTTCAGCAGTGACGAGGATGCAGTCATAGTCAGAATCTTGACAAAATTCTTCGATTTCTTCAGGATCGATACCTTCTACCGTCGGTTTGGGGAAATCTTCCGCTTCCAATTGATCGGCATAACGCACAGCATCATCCTCTTGTTCAAACATTAAAATCACATTTCGATCGCCAACCTGAGTTGAATAAATCCCCTCATTATCAGTTCGCGCATTAAATAATAAGACAAAAACACTCATGGAATTTGTGGTTGGCTATGTGTTATTGGTTCGATCGCTAGCTATTAGACTATTCTCCCATAATAAGCTGGAATGGGATGCTGGGGATCGCTTTGGTTATTTAACCACGCCCAAAGTTGATCGCCGATCGAAAAATGCCACCATTCATGCGGATGTCGAATCAATCCAGCATCAGTCATAACTCGATCGAGTAGTTGACGATTTTGGTGATATTGTTGCTCTACTGGAGCGTCAGAGTTGGCAAAATATCCAGGTTGCGATCGATCGGACATTTCATCGATCGGCGAACCCATATTGACTAAGTTACCACGCTCGTCGATCAGTGTCAGATCGATCGCCGCTCCCGTACTGTGCGGCGGCGGTGTCAACAGATCGAAACTCGGAATCGCCCAAATCTGATACACATCTTGCCAGATTTGCGCTGTTTGGACATCTGAGAGTTGCGCTAAATCTAATTTTCGGTGAGCGACTGTCTGTCGAAAAGTATAATCCACCATATACTGTTGCACTTCGACTGGACGATACGCATCAAAAATCTGGAGCCGCCAATCGGGATGTAATTGCTGCAATCGCACTTGTGCTTGAATAACGCGATCGATTACTCCCTGACGGAGATAATAAGGCGAGCTACCATTGTAATCTGCTCCACATTTAAGATATGGATGTGGTGTTTCGATCGCAAATAACTCTAATGGAATTGCGACTAGTGGTTCGCCACATTCTTGGATTGGGACTTGACGATAAGGTTTCATGCGGGGCTGGGTTAAACAGTTGACAGTTGACACTATGCCTACGGCAGGCTAACGCCAACAGTGCAAGCAGTTGACAGTTGACAGTTGACAGCGGTAAATCGGGATCGATTTTAATCCAAAATCAGTCTGGGCTAAAGACTTCAGGGACGGGATCGTAGCCACCAGGGTGGAAAGGATGACAGCGACAAATCCGCATGGTGGCTAAATAACTACCTCGGATCGCCCCAAATCGATCGATTGCGTCGATCGCATATTGGGAGCAAGTCGGCGTAAATCGACAACTTGGTGGAAATAATGGAGAAATGAATCGTCGATAACCTCGGATCGATCGAATTAAAGTTTTTTTCATGACATCATTTTAGAGAGCTATAGCAATCCTAAATGATTCATAAGATTTATTCTTAGGTGCGTTACGCTATCGCGATAACACACCCTACCCTCTACCCTCTACCCTCAGCGACTCCCTATCCCAAGTATTCTAATAACTTCCATCGCTCCAAATGCAAACATTTTTCGCCGAATCTAGTTTATGGTTACGGATTGCTACAGTTCCAGTATATGTTGGGGCGATCGTACTGATTTCCGAACTTTTACATCGCTACACAGATACCAATCCCGAACAAGTCCGCAAAGTAGTACATATTGGCACGGGTAATGTCATCATCCTAGCGTGGCTGCTCCAGTTACCTGCTTGGGTGGGGATTAGCTCTGGAGTTTTGGCAGGGATAGTAACACTTGTTTCTTACCGTTTACCGATTTTACCAGGAGTAAATAGTGTCGGGCGCAAAAGTTTAGGCACATTTTTTTATGCTGTAAGTATTGGAATTTTGACAGCAGTATTTTGGAATCTAAATCTCCCCCACTATGGCGTTATCGGTATTTTAATTATGGCTTGGGGTGATGGATTAGCAGCGATTATCGGACAGAGATTTGGCAAACACCCATATACTATTTTCAGCAATACCAAAAGCTGGGAAGGGACATTGACGATGTTGGTGGTGAGTTATGCGATCGTGTCGATCGTCTTATTGAGCGTCAATGGTAATATTTGGCAAACTTGGGTAGTGGGGATACCAGTAGCAATTGTCGCCACCGGAGTAGAATCGATCGCGCAATGGGGTTTAGATAATCTGACTGTTCCACTTACCAGTGCGGGTTTAGCATTTTTGGTCGATCGATTTCTGAGCAATGCCCCTCTGGGATAGCTTAGTCGCGATCGAAATGAAAGATCGGCGCACGGGTGTCAAACGGCAACCTTCCGCCTTCTGGCAATAAGAACGCATAAGCGCGGCGCACAGTCAAATAGTCACACATCCCATCGGTAATAATCAAGATCGGCGCATCTTTGGGAAAATCAGTAGCCGATTCTAGTCGCTCGATCGCAGGCATCAACACTGTACGACCCCGACCTTTGACTTCCACGGTTTCTAACAATCGCTCTGACTCGACATAGCCCATATCGTGAATCCCCGCATCACATTGGATTACCCGTACCTGAGGTACTTCCCGACTCAGCGCGTAACTAGCGATCGCGCCCAATCCTCGTGCTAAAGTGCGACTATCCATCGAGCCAGATGTATCCAACACCACCCCAAAAGTTCGCGCTGCTAGTAGCTCCAGGGGTTTGATATACACAGCACGGGGAATATCGGGAGTAGCAGACTGACGGCGACTCGCACGCGCAAAGCTCCGCCGTGCGGCAATCGGCGGAAAGTAGTTATCTAGCCATTGTCCGAGTTTGACATCCCACGGAATCGGCGGTTGTAAGATCGACTTAATTTCTTCGACTAGATCACCGGGCAAAAAACCGCGCTGAACCTGCACCATATGCAAATCTAACCCATCAGCAAGGGCGCGACGATAAAAACTATCCAGATCGCAACCTACGCCCGTCCACCACGAGGGAGGCTTGTCTCCGAGCATGTCGCTTTTGCCAATCCCGCGTAGGGTGCGTTCCTTTTTCAATCGACGCATTAGTCGTAGATCCTTGACAATGCGATCGTACAAAGCCTCAGCAGATTCATGCTCGAATCCCAATCCCAAATCCAGCATCAGTGATGGCGTAGGTATTTCACCAATACCCATCTCTACCAGCCAAGCATTTATCACATAATCACAGGCAATATTCCACAAAAACGGATCGCGCCCTTGTTGTCGCGCCTCATGGCGCAAGCCCACATGTAGTAGCTCATGCGCCATCATAAACTGAAGCTGGGGATAAGTCCAGGGGAATTTGGGATTGATATAGATCCGTTGGATTTCGGTATTAACCGCAGCCAAGGAAATATCAATCTGCTGGCACAAATCGGCATCTTCAACGATCTC
>ENA-OBIO01001205-OBIO01001205.1-metagenomes-genome-assembly--contig:-NODE-1205-length-10842-cov-5.20775_pt1 | contig 10842 bp, 10 predicted proteins | sample MGYA00153383_OBIO01 | MGnify analysis MGYA00153383 | reverse complement strand
GGTGCACGGCCGCTCGGCCGGGCCAGCCGCTCCGGTGGCCCCTCGACCCAGCGGCCGCCCCCCGCGGCGGGGCGGGAAGCGGCCATCTGCCCAGCCTGTCAGGTGCTGACGGCCCCCCGAACCCGTACCGGCGCCGAGGACAGCCGTCACCGCCCTCCGGCCACGAGCAGCGGCACGCCGAGCACCTGCCCGGGCCTCCGCGGGCGCACGTGACCCGCCGCGAGCTGCTGCCACTGCGGTGCTCGTGGTCGTGCCCCGGGGCCTACTGGTCGGGGCCCGGGCGCGGTCCAACCGGGTTCCTGTGGCTGCTGCTGAGCCTGTTCGCGCGTGCGCGACGACGCGGCCCCGTGGCGAGGCTGCTCCACAGGACGACCCGGCGCGGGCTTGACCAGAGCTCAGCATCTACCGTCGCCGTCGTGACCGCTCCTGCGCCGAAGGTTCACCGCCTGCTCGCGCCGCCACGTCCCGGCCGCCACGGGGCCTGGCTCTACGCGCTGCGTACGACGAATCCGCCGCCCGGCCGCCCGATCGCCGAGCTCGACGGGGTGACCCGCTGGCTGGTGGTGACCCGTGCGGCGGTGCTGCCGATGACGCTGTTCGGCGGTCTGGTCGCTGGTCTGCTGGCGGTGCGCGCCGATGGGTTCTCGGCCGGCCTGTGGGCCCTCGCGACGCTGGGCATCGTGCTGGCGCACACCAGCAACAACCTGCTCAACGACCTCGCCGACACCGATGTGGGGCTGGACACCGAGAGCTACCCGCGGGCGCTGTACGCCCCGCACCCGTTCCTGTCCGGCCTCGTCACCCGCCGGCAGCTGCTCGGCGCGCTGCTGATCATCAACCTCGCCGACCTGGTGATCATGCTTGTGCTGTTTGTCCAGCGCGGCTGGCCGGTCATCGCGTTCGCGCTCGTCGGGCTGTTCCTGTCCTACGCGTACACCGCCCCGCCCCTTCGGCTGAAAAAGCGCGGCCTGGGCGAGCCCGACGTGCTGCTCACCTGGGGGCCGCTGATGATCGCCGGCACCTACTTCTCGGCGGTCGGCGAGCTGCCGTGGCAGGTCTGGGTGGCCAGCGTGCCGTACGGCCTGCTCTGCACCACCGTGCTGATGGGCAAGCACATCGACAAGATCCCGTACGACGAGCCGACCGGCACCCGCACGCTGCCGGTGCTGCTCGGCGAGCCGCGGGCCCGGGCGTTCACGCAAGGGCTGCTGATCTCGTTCTACGTGACCACGGTGATCGCCGTGCTGATCGGCGCGCTGCCCTGGCCGGTGCTGCTGGTCGCCCTGGCGCTGCCGACGTTGCGTCAGGTGCTGGTGGCCTTCCGTGCAGGTCGGCCGGAGCAGCCGCCTGAGGGCTTCCCGGTGTGGCCGCTGTGGTTCGCCGCCGTGTGCTTCGTCCACGTGACGCGGGCCGGCGCCGCACTGGTCGGCGGGCTCGCCGTCGCCGCGATCTTCGGCACAGGGCTGCCTCTGTGAGTTGCCCTCTGCCAACCGGACTTTGTGTGCTTGATCGCCGACCTTCGACACACAATGTCCACCCTGACGTTGCCTTGCCGAGCGTGGCTGAGCGGGCTGGGACGGTACTTTGTGTGCTTGATCTCAAGATGGAGCACACAATGTCCTGGGGCGGCCACTGATCGGCACTCGGTGGCGCTCTGCCCTGTCGACGGTCGGCACGCCACGGGCGCCCGCCGGAACTCGTAGAACTCACCGTGGACGTGGACGTGGACGTGGACGTGGACGTGGACGTGGACGTGGACGTGGCAGGTGCCTGTGAGTGACGCGCTGCTCTCGACCGGCGCGGCACTGCTGCTCGCGGCGGTCGTGCTCGCCGGCCTCGGGGCGCTGACGCTCGTCCCGTTCGTCGTCACGGTCGGCCTCGCCGAGCGGCGGTCCTGCGGGACGGCCCGCTGGGGCCTGGCCAGCGCGGTGGGCAGCCTCGTCGGTCTGGGCGCAGCGGCCGTCGCTGTCCGGCACGGTCTGGGGCTGCCGGTGGCGGCGCTCGGTGCAGCGGCGACCTGGGCGGCCCCGCTCGCGCTGTTGCTGCTCGGCACCGGCGGCGGCCGGCTGGCCGGTGTACGCGGCCGGCACGAGTAGACCTGCTAGCGCGTGTCGACGACCCGGAAGCCCTCCGCCAGGCGCCCCTCCGGCAGTCCGGCGAGATGCGCGTTACGGGCCAGGAACCCGCGCAGCAGCCCCTCGAGGTCGTCCATGTGCGAGGTCTGCGAGACGTGCTGTCGAAGTGCCGCCACCTTGCGGTCGAACTGGTCGGTGATGTCGACCCAGGTGTCTGCCCCGGCGCCGGCCGTCATCACCCAGGTCTCCGACACCGACCAGGCCTCGAGCCCCTCCGCCGCCAGCTCCAGGTGGGTGTAGGGGTTGCGGGCGTCCGGGTAGACCGCGGCCAGGGACGCTTCGCCGGAAGCCCGGTGGTCGGGGTGCGACGCCCCGATCCGCTCCCAGTTGATCTCCGGTGACTGCATCAGCAGCCGCTGTGGCCGGACCTGCCGGATCACCCGGCTGATGTCGCGCCGCAGGTCGAAGCTGGCTGTCAGCCGGCCGTCCGGGTAGCCCAGGAACACCACGTCGTCGACGCCGACCTCCTTGGCCGCCGCCCGCTGCTCGCCCTGCCGGATGCCACCGATCTCGCCGCGCGGCACGGCCGGGTCGAAGCCGCCCGCGTCACCGTCGGTGCAGATGCAGTACGTCACCGCGATGCCGCTGTCGGTCCAGCTCGCGATGGTCCCGGCCGACCCGAAGTCGACGTCGTCCGGGTGGGCCACGACCACGAGGGCCCGCTCGACCTGCTCCTGCGTCACTGCTGCTCCTCTTGTCGATGCTGCGACGTAGGACATCATGCGTCGGGTGGGCGGGCGACCGGACGTGCGCGGGGGCCGGGCCACCCGCGGCTTCCCGCCGGGGTCCGCGCAGGCCCTCGTCGCGCTGGTGCTGGGGCTGGTCGCCGGCGTCGCCGGTGTACGACGTGGTCAACCCGGTCTGGCGGTGCTGTTCTTCGCTGTCGCCGCCGTCGGCGCCGGCGCCCTGGCCCGGCTGTACCGGCGTCGCTGACGGCCTGGCAGGGCGCGCCCATCCGCTACCCGGCGGTCAACATGCTGCAGGGCTACACCAGGACACCTGGCGATGTGGGGCAACCGCCGGCCGTACCGGCTGACCTCCCCGGAGGCCGCCGACCGGGTCTTGGCCGCCGGCACAGCCCCGCCTGCGGTCGTGGTCTGCGTCGACGCCTGGACGCAGTACGGCGGGTCGCAGCCGCTACCCGCGACCTGATGCCGGCCGGCGCGGGAGACCGTTCCGACGGCCCGTTCCGGTAGTCTCGAACGCGTGGGCGATGTGCTGTACGACGACTACGCGCCCGCCGTCCTCGCCCCCCGCGCGCCGTCGGCGGAGCGGCTGCTCGAGGGGCTCAACCCGCAGCAGCGCGAGGCGGTGGTGCATACCGGCAGCCCGCTGCTGATCGTTGCGGGGGCCGGGTCGGGCAAGACCAAGGCGCTCACGACGCGTATCGCGTACCTGCTGGCGGCCCGCGGGGTGCAGCCCGGCGAGATCCTGGCGATCACCTTCACCAACAAGGCCGCCGGGGAGATGAGAGAGCGGGTCGCCGGTCTCGTCGGGCCGCGCGCCCGGGCGATGTGGGTCAGCACGTTCCACTCCGCGTGCGTACGCATCCTGCGCGCCAACGCCAAGCAGCTGGGCTTCACCAGCAGCTTCTCGATCTACGACCAGGCGGATGCGCAGCGGCTGATGGCGCTGGTGTGCCGCGAGCTCGACCTGGACCCCAAGCGGGTCCCGCCGCGCGCGATGAGCAACCAGATCAGCGACCTGAAGAACGAGCTGGTGGACGCCGAGGCCGCCCACGACCGGGCGGTCAACGGCGCCGAGCTGCAGGTCGCCGAGGTCTACTCGCGCTACCAGCTCCGGCTGAAGCAGGCCAACGCCTTCGACTTCGATGACCTGATCATGACGACCGTCGACCTGCTGCAGGCCTTTCCTGACGTCGCCGAGCACTACCGGCGGCGCTTCCGGCACGTGCTGGTGGATGAGTACCAGGACACCAACCACGCCCAGTACACGCTGGTGCGCGAGCTGGTCGGCGCCGGCGTCGGCCGCGAGAAGGGCGGAGTCAGCACGTCCGCCGCGACCGGTGAGCTGTGCGTCGTCGGCGACGCCGACCAGTCGATCTACGCCTTCCGGGGCGCCGACATCCGCAACATCCTGGCCTTCGAGGAGGACTTCCCGGACGCCAAGGTTGTGCTGCTCGAGCAGAACTACCGCTCCACGCAGACCATCCTCACGACCGCCAACGCGGTCATCGCCCAGAACGATGGGCGCAAGGACAAGCGGCTGTGGACCGATGCCGGCGACGGGGAGCAGGTCGTCGGCTACGTCGCTGACAACGAGCACGACGAGGCGGCGTTCGTGGCGCAGGAGGTCGACCGACTCAGCGATGAGCACGGCGTCCAGCCCCACGACGTGGCGGTGTTCTACCGGACCAACGCGCAGTCGCGGGTGTTCGAGGAGGTGTTCATCCGGGTCGGTCTGCCCTACCGGGTGGTCGGCGGCGTGCGCTTCTACGAGCGCCGGGAGGTCCGCGACGCGCTGGCCTACCTGCGGGTGCTGGCGAACCCGGCCGACCTGGTGAGCCTGCGCCGCATCCTCAACACGCCTCGGCGAGGCATCGGCGACAAGGCCCAGGAGTGCCTGACGTCGTTCGCCGAGCGCGAGCGCATCGGCTTCGCCGACGCCGTACGGCGGTGCGAGGAGGTCCTGACGCTGGCTCCGCGGTCGGCCAAGAGCATTCGGGAGTTCGCCGACCTGATGGACGAGCTGCGCACCCTGGTGCAAGGCGGGATGCCCCCGGCAGAGGTGCTGGAGGCGGTGCTGGACCGCACCGGATACCTCGCCGAGCTGGCCGCGAGCCCCGACCCGCAGGACGAGAGCCGCGTCGAGAACCTCTCCGAGCTGGTCGGGGTCGCCCGCGAGTTCAACGAGCGGGTGCCCGACGGCGGCGTCCCGGAGTTCCTAGAGCAGGTGTCGCTGGTGGCCGACGCCGACCAGATCCCCGACGCCGACGGGACCGGCGGCGTGGTCACCCTGATGACGCTGCACGCGGCCAAGGGTCTGGAGTACCCCGTCGTGTTCCTGACCGGCCTCGAGGACGGCGTCTTCCCGCACCTGCGCACGCTGGGCGACGCCAAGGAGCTGCAGGAGGAGCGCCGGCTGGCCTACGTCGGGATCACCCGGGCCCGCGAGCGGCTCTACCTGTCGCGGGCCGCCGTACGCAGCGCCTGGGGGCAGACGTCGTACAACCCACCGTCGCGGTTCCTGGAGGAGGTACCGGCGGCGGCCGTGGACTGGCGGCGCGCCGAGAGCACCGTCACGAGCACGCCGGCGCTCAGCAGCCTGGCCACCCGGATGACCGGCAGCGCGCGGGCGGTGAGCGCGGGCCCCGGGCTACGCGCCGTGCCCTCGCTCGACGTCGGCGACCGGGTCAACCACGACGCCTTCGGCCTCGGCACGGTCACCGCGACCCGGGGCGGTGGCGACAGCGCGCAGGCGGAGGTCGACTTCGGCGCCGGCACCGGCCGCAAGTGGCTGCTGCTGCGGTACGCGCCACTGCAGAAGCTCTAGCCCGGTCCGCCGTCGAGTCCTCTCTACCCGGCGCCCGGCGTGGCCGCGTACTGTCCGAGCGCAGGTACGTCCCCCTCGAGGAGGCCCCGTGAGCACCGTCGCCCCGGCCCAAGGCCGGATTCGCGTCGTCGTCGCCAAGCCCGGCCTGGATGGCCACGACCGTGGGGCCAAGGTCGTCGCCAGGGCGCTGCGTGACGCGGGTATGGAGGTCATCTACACCGGCCTGCACCAGACGCCCGAGCAGATCGTCGAGACCACCATCCAGGAGGACGCCGACTGCGTCGGGCTGTCGGTGCTGTCCGGGGCGCACATGACGCTGTTCACCCGGGTCATGGCGCTGCTGCGCGAGCGCGGTGCCGACGACGTCGTGGTCTTCGGTGGGGGCATCATCCCCGTGGACGACATCCCGGAGCTGGCTCGGATCGGCGTCGCAAAGGTGTTCACGCCCGGCGCCACGACCCAGTCGATCGTGGAGTGGGTACGCGCCAACGTCGGCGAGTCGGCGCCCGCGCAGGGCTGAGGCGGCGCCGGGGCACCCGACCCGCGGCTGCCGCCGGGGAGGTCGTTAGCCTGCGTCGACACTGTCGTCGAACGGACTGGAACCCCTGTGGACCTCATGGAGTACCAGGCGAAGGAGCTCTTCGCCAAGCACGGCGTGCCCGTGCTGCCCGGCGAGACGGTCGATACCGCCGACGCCGCGCGCGGGGTCGCCGAGCGCATCGGCAAGGCCGTCGTCGTCAAGGCCCAGGTGAAGACCGGCGGCCGTGGCAAGGCCGGCGGTGTCAAGCTGGCCGAGACACCCGACGAGGCCGTGGAGAAGGCCCGGGGCATCCTCGGCCTGGACATCAAGGGTCACGTCGTGCACAAGGTGCTGGTGACCGAGGCCAGCGACATCGATACCGAGTACTACGTGTCCTTCCTTCTGGACCGGGCCAACCGCAGCTACCTGGCGATGGCCAGTGTCGAGGGCGGCATGGAGATCGAGCAGCTCGCGGTCGAGCGCCCCGAGGCGCTCGCGCGGGTCGCTGTCGACGCGGTAACGGGCTGCGACGAGGCCAAGGCCCGCGAGATCGTCGCGGCCGCCGGCTTCCCGCCCGACGTCGCCGACCAGGTCGCCGCGGTCCTGGTCAGCCTGTGGCAGGTCTTTACCGGAGAGGAGGCCACCCTGGTCGAGGTCAACCCGCTGGTGAAGACCCCCGACGGCCGCATCGTCGCGCTGGACGGCAAGGTCACCCTCGACGCGAACGCCGAGTTCCGGCACGCCGACGTCTTCACGGCGTACGCCGACCCGGTGGCGGCTGACGACCTGGAGGGCCGCGCCAAGGCCAAGGGCCTGAACTACGTCAAGCTCGACGGCCAGGTCGGCATCATCGGCAACGGAGCGGGCCTGGTCATGTCGACCCTGGACGTGGTCGCGTACGCCGGCGAGGCGCATGGCGGCGTGAAGCCCGCCAACTTCCTCGACATCGGCGGCGGCGCGTCGGCGCAGGTGATGGCCGACGGGCTGGAGATCATTCTGTCCGACCCCGACGTGCGCTCGGTGTTCGTCAACGTCTTCGGCGGCATCACGTCCTGCGACGCGGTGGCGGACGGGATCGTGCAGGCGCTGGCGATGCTCGGCGACAAGGAGACCAAGCCGCTGGTCGTACGTCTGGACGGCAACAACGTCGAGGAGGGGCACCGCATCCTCGCCGAGGCCGCGCACCCGCTGGTCACGGTCGTCGACACGATGGACGGCGCCGCCGACAAGGCCGCCGAGCTCGCGAACGGCGGTCGCTGACATGGCCATCTTCCTGACCGCCAGCAGCAAAGTGATCGTCCAGGGCATCACCGGGTCCGAGGGCACGAAGCACACCCGCCGGATGGTGGCCTCCGGCACCCAGGTCGTCGGTGGCGTCAACCCGCGCAAGGCGGGTTCCGATGTTGATGGCATCCCGGTCTTCGCCACGGTCGCCGAGGCCATGGCGACGACCGGCGCCGACGTCAGCGTGGTCTTCGTACCGCCGGCGTTCGCCAGAGCCGCTGTCGTCGAGGCGATCGATGCGGGCATCGGGCTGGCCGTCGTGATCACCGAGGGCATCCCGGTGCATGACTCCGCATGGTTCTGGCAGTACAGCCAGGGCCGGAGCACCCGCATCATCGGCCCGAACTGCCCCGGTCTGATCAGCCCCGGCAAGAGCAACGCGGGTATCATCCCGGCGACCATCGCGCCGAACCCCGGCCGGATCGGGCTGGTCAGCAAGAGCGGCACGTTGACGTATCAGATGATGTACGAGCTGCGCGACTTCGGCTTCTCGACCGCGATCGGCATCGGCGGTGACCCGGTGATCGGTACCACGCACATCGACGCGCTCGAGGCGTTCGAGGCGGACCCCGAGACCGATGCGATCGTGATGATCGGTGAGATCGGCGGCGACGCCGAGGAGCGGGCCGCCGATTTCATTGCGGCCTCGGTCAGCAAGCCGGTCGTCGGCTACGTGGCCGGTTTCACGGCCCCCGAAGGCAAGACGATGGGTCATGCCGGCGCCATCGTCTCGGGCTCGTCGGGCACCGCGCAGGCCAAGCAGCAGGCCCTGGAGGCCGCCGGCGTCAAGGTCGGCAAGACGCCGTCGGCCACCGCCGAGCTGATGCGCGAGATCATGCAGACGATGTAGCCGGGTCGGCCGGCAGCGGCCTCGATGCCCCGGTGCCCGCGCGGCAGTGTTCGGCGAGCCGCGCGGGCGAGGGCGGCGCCGGCTGGGAGACTGCCTGCCGATGACCGACACCGTCTCCCGCCCTGCCCGGCCCGCACGTCCGCCGTCCCGGAGCCGGGCCGGGTCTCGCCCGGGCCTGCTGCGGGCCGGCCTGCCGGCAGCCGCCTGGGCGCTCGGCGCCGGGCTGGTCGCGGTGGCTGTACCCGTCCTGCTGGTCTGGGCTGCCGACAGCCGCTCCGGAGCCGGTGTAGGCGCCGCGGTCGGGATGGTTGCCCAGATCTGGCTACTGGCGCACGGGACCGGGCTTGCGGCGACCGGGGGGATCATCGGGCTCGTGCCGTTGGGCTTGTTCGCGCTGCCCCTGCTGTTGCTCGAACGGGCTGCCCGCCACGCTGCGTCCCAGCACGAGGTCACCGCGATCCCGGACGCGGCCCGGCTCGCCGCGGGGGTCGCAGGGCCGTACGCCCTCGCCGTCACCGTGGTTGCCGGGCTGGCCCGCAGCGCACACGTCGAGCCCGCGGCGGCGCAGGCTCTGGTCGGCGCCAGCGTGATCGCGCTGATCGGCGCGGGAACGGGCGTGCTGCGCGGCGCGCAGCTCGGGCCGGCGCTGCGGGCTGCAATACCCACCCGGGTAGGTGGCGCGCTCGCGCCGGCCGCCGCGGCTCTGCTCACGCTGCTGGGAGCGGGCGCGCTGCTCGCCGGGGGCTCTCTGGTCCTCCACCTCGGCGAGGCTGCGGACCTGGCGGCGGCCTCCTCCCCGGGCGTCGTCGGCGGCTTCGGGCTGCTCCTGCTCGGCCTGCTGATGGTGCCTACCGCCGCCGTCTGGGGTGCTTGCTACCTGGCCGGTCCCGGCCTGGCTGTCGGGGTGGGCACCGCGTTCGGGCCGTTCGGTGTGACGACCGGACCACTTCCGGCGGTCCCCCTGCTCGCCGCCCTACCCGCTGCTTCCTTGCCGATCGGAATGGGGCTGCTGGTCCTCGCGATCCCGCTGCTGGCCGGGGTGATTGCGGGCCGGCTCGCCGGGCGGCGCAACGGTCGGCTGTCCGACGCGTTGCTCGCCGGTCCGCTGGCCGGTGCTGCGTTCGCGCTGCTCGCGGTGGTGTCGGGGGGCCCGCTCGGCGGCGGCCACCTCAGCCAGGTCGGCCCGTCCGGCTGGCGGATCGGGCTCGCCGTGGCCGTCGAGGTCAGCGCCGGCGCCGCGTCGTTGGCCGGCGTCCAGCGACGGTACCGGCGGCGGCAGTCTCGGGCTTCCTCAGCCGCGCAGCCGCACGCGTAGGCGCAGGCTCGGGCGCGCACGCCGGCGCCGGCGCCGGCGCCGGCTCGGCTCGGCTGCCCCACACCCGCGCGACCTCACACGCAGTGGTGGTCCTAGCCGGAATGCACCCCGGGGCCGCATCACCCGCCGCGCACCTGCCCCGTGGCAGACCCGAACCCCCGCTCGACCGGCGTTCCCGCCCCGAGGATCCAAGGCCGGTGATTGCGGTCGCCTCGGCCGCTTTCCGGTCACCCGCGCCGTCGGATCCGGCGGCAAAAAAAGCCAGCCCGGTAGCACCGGCATCTGACAAGGCGCGTCAGTTATCCACAGTTTAAACTCGTCGCGGACGTCTGCCTTATACGTCGAAAGGCGCGCCCCAACGCGGTAGTCTTCGAACATGCGATCGACACCGGTGGGGGGTGGCAGGGCATGACGGCAGTGCTGTCCGCGCCGCTCGGGCTGCTGGTCGCTGGGGTCGCGGCGGTCCGCGGCCAATGTGCGGTGGAGCTGTCGGGCGCGCAGGCGCTGGCGGAGGCGGCGGTGGTGTTGGCTGAGCTGGAGAAGCTGACGGCGGTGTCGTTGGCCCGGGTCGCCGATGTGCACAGCCGGGGTCTGCACGCCCTGGCCGGGTCGCCGTCGACGTGTGCGTGGGTCGCCGCCCAGCGGGTCGGTCTGCCGGCCAGCTTCGTGGCGCTTGCCAAGAAGCTGGAGGCGGTGCCGGCATTGGCCGCGGCGGTCGCCGAGGGCCGGCTGGCGTTGCCCTCGGCCGGCAAGGTCGCGACTGCGCTGGACAAGCTCCGCCGGCACACCGACCGGCCGGACGGGCTGGTCGACGGCCAACCGGGCGAGCTGGCCGTCCGTAACGTGATCGTCGACGGGGTGCTGGCGATGCTCGCCGAGGCCCGCGGTGGCCTGGGCGACGACGACCGGCAGCTGCCCGCGCTGCTCGCCGAGTTGACCGTCATCGCCGACCTGCCCGGCTCGCAGCTCGGCCGGCTCGAGCTCGCGCTGCTGCTGCTCGCGCAGCACCTGGAGCCCGGCCAGCTCGAGCAGGCCCTGGACCGCCTGGTCGATGCGCTGCTCCCGCAGCAGCTCACCGACCGGTGCGAGTCCGCCCACGCGCAACGCGCCTTCAAGATGATCCGGAGCTACGACGGGACCGGCTGGCAGGTCAGCCGCGGTCAGCTCGATGCCGAGTGCGGGGAGCTGCTGTTCACCGTCCTGGCCGCCGCCCGCGCGACCGACC
>ENA-OBIO01001201-OBIO01001201.1-metagenomes-genome-assembly--contig:-NODE-1201-length-10852-cov-2.37751_pt1 | contig 10852 bp, 2 predicted proteins | sample MGYA00153383_OBIO01 | MGnify analysis MGYA00153383 | reverse complement strand
TTGTCATTTTCTTCCTTTGCACTAGTTGGTTTGCTGATAATATTGGAAAACCAAAATACAGGAATTTTTGTATTGGCTGTAATGGAGCCGTTAAATGTAAAAGTTATGGCTTCACTTGCTTCTAATATTGGGGCTTTACTTGTGGTTAAATCTCTTTGGTTCGCACTGTTTTCGCCGGTAAGCGCATTGTACATAAAATCGCCTTTTAACCCAATGGTTCCAGTTATTTTTAGGGAGAGGTCTAATTTTACTTCTGCAAGCTCACCCAATAAATCGATGATGGCAATAACGGCTTTACAAATAGGGTGTTTGCTTGCTATTAAACCTAAAATATCAATGGTTAGGCTTGCACCAATTAGCGGGTCAAAATTAAGGCCGCCATGAAAAACATAGCCTGCTTTAAAATCACGGTGCAGTTCTTTGGCTTTTGGGGTATTGCCTTCGGCCATTTCCCAGGTTAAATACAGCATCATTGATGGAGGTATCAATTTTGCTGTGTACGGTTCCCGTTTAGTTGCAGCCTCCACCGCACTCAATAACGTTCTCTCTTCCCTATTATTTATATGCTTATTGCTGTTAATTAATCTATCAAATGCTATCCATAAAATTTCTACTTTCTTCATTTTATCTTCCCAGTACTCCTTTACGTATTCCACAAAGTCGACCTCGTTATTATAAGTATCAACGCCTGTACGCTTATTATATTCTGCTTTAAGTTTTACTGCTATTTCAACTTTATGTACAGCAGCGCCTTCAATATATTTTGCAAGCCCTTTAGGAATTGCAAAGTCGAAAACAGCTTTTTGTATTTTTGTGACCCTATGTTCAATACCCTCCATTATTTTACTTTTTTGAGGCCCTTTTTCTACACCCAAATTAAGGCCTACACTCAGCGTAAATTTAATATCCGGGTATAATCTAAGTTTTACAACACGGGTAATACGACAGGTTTGTATGGGTATTTCTGTATAGGGAATAAGTGCGTAGGGCAATGGCAGAAGGTATTTTATCATGTGCCTGGCAGTTTCTCTTTTTAGGTTTGGCGGTATTTCGGGGTATGGGTAACTAAGGTTTAATACAAGCTCTTTATCAGTAGCTGGCACCGGAATTTTAAACTCCGGAAAATTATTTGGAAAAGGACTTTCAGCCGTATTAAACGGAGAAATTTTAATGGGTTCAGCAACTTTAAAAAAATTCATTCCATTATATTCATCCGCCTTTTTTATTAATGCGCTATTATTAGAATTTATTAAATTTGGAACAGTTATAACATGGTTGGTATGATGTGGATTGAATTCACACGACAGGGTTTCAATACCATCAAGGGAAATAATTATTTTTTTTCCATATTCTTTTGCGCCTAGTACAATATCAGTATAACCATTCTTTCTTAAAAGATCTTCTTTTTCATTATTTGTACCATTGTAAAGTATTACCTCCCTTGTTTTATTTTCAAAATCCTGGTTTGCTTTTATAGTAAGTTTTATTTTATCGAATTTACACTGATTAAAATCTGAAGCGTTGGTATGTAGTGTACCTGTTACAACCGGGGTATTTCCGTCCATATCGTACGCTGGCAAGGTTTCCCCATCAATTTTTAAAGATAAATACGCATCTATTGGCTTAAAATTACTTTCTAAACCTGCTTCCTTTATTAGGGGATATATATTAAGGTGGTGGCCGGCATTATCGCCATCCTGATTTATTTTCATCGCCCAAATAGGATCTAAATAAACAGTAAGCACTGTTTTTTGCACATAGGAGAGTTTTGATTCCCCCGAATCGCTAATTATCATTCTTTTATTTTCATCTCTTTCATCATCTAATAATATAAATACGTCCACTTCTCTCGTAAAATAATTGTAGTGATTATTTGCGCTGCTTTGTTTCTCTTCCTCTTGGGCTTCTTCTTCTGCTGCTTCTTTTTTTGCAATGGAAGGGTTCTCTATTAAAATCTTTTTTTTATTTTCTTTTTGAGCATTCAATTTTAATTCGCTTTCTACACGCCGGTGATGCTCCAGGCGTTTTTGCTCAATAGTTTTAACAGATAATTTATCATCAGGATCCAGCATAAAGAAATCATGATCCTTTAATTTAATTTCAATATCCTGTCCGTAAAGCCCCTCTGTGTAGATATGTAACTGAACTTTTTGATTAAACTTCTTACTCTCCGTTATTTTAGCACCATCGTTATTGACGCTGTATTCTCTCCACTGTGCAGATAATATTTTCGGCTGGCCTTTTAAAGAAATAAATATTCCGTTTGGAGGTTTATTAACAGGTTCGCTATTTATATAAAAAGGTTCAAGCCACATCAATCCCCCACCTTCGTATACCTGTAATATTGCAAACTCTGCTGATATTGCTCCTAATAACAATTTATTATTATCGGAACAGGAGAAATTAGGTTTTCCTTTAAAAGTACTCCAAATCCATGCAATATTTATAGCATCCTGTCTATCAGCACTTTCTTGTTTACTTATTTTTGCTAATAACTTATTGTGTTCTGAATTTTTTTCTTTAAGTGCTTTTGGGGTAGAATGCTGATGGTCATGGTGCTTTATTTCATTGTCATAATGGTTTAACTCTTCATAATATTTTTCTACTATTTTACTCCTTGCTATGTTAGCTGTAAAATGTCGGAGAGGGGCTTTTTCGTTGATTTCTTTATACGACAGAACCAAGGCATAATTTATTTTATCAATAATATCCTCAGGCTTTAAAAGTTTTTCATCAATTACTAATTTAAGATCAGGCATATATAATTTTATGAGCGGTTAACTGATTTTTATTATCATCCTGCGTTTTTATATTTACCAATGGGTTTAGCTGGCTCTGTACATCGCTGCTGGCTTTATCTACTTGTTTTTTTGTGGTATCTGCAACCTGACCTCAGGCCATCGTAATTCCTAAATATCATCTCTATTTCGTAATGAATTTTTTGCTGTTTTTTATCATTGCCAAAAATAAAAATAACGCCATAAGTTCTTTGAAACCTGGTGGAGGCTACCACTGTACGCGGACTTTTATCAATAATAGGTTGGTTGTTATTTAAGAAGTAATCAGGCACGGTTTATAGGTTAAAAGGGTTTTTTTCTGGTTTGCTGCACCGTATTGCGTTTTCAAAACAATAAACGATGTTGATGAATGTTTTTAATCAGTAAAACCTAATCAATCATTTATGAGAATATTCGCTTTGAAATTTAGTTTTAAAATAATTTCAATGGCGTAAATAGCTCATGCATAATGGGTGATTTTTTAGTTAATATATTCTTTATAACTAAGAATAAAAGGAGCATTGTTTGGGTTACTGATTAAAATTTATCAAGGGTAAAGTTAGAGATTATTTTCAATTAATTAATTCAATAATTTAAAGGTAAGTTTCTTAATATATTGATTTATATGTATGTTATACTTACCTTAAATACGCCCAAAAGTATAAAGCATTTATTCCTCCATTATAGAAAGGGCTTTGTACCTGATAACTAATTTATATGCAGAAAAATGGTGACCGATATCTCATTAATAAAATTACTAACCACATCCAATATTTACCAAATTAAAATATCCAATTTCAAAAAAATATATAAATGTTACTGAATTGACTTGCCCAATAATGTTTTTTACAATTGCAAAATGCAATAATAATTACTACAAAAGGTAAAATAGTTTTGAGGGTTTATAATCTTTGTGTGGTATAAAGTTCATAACTAAAAAGAAAAAAGTTTTTTCTGAATGTGTAGGTGGTTAAAATGAATTGCAGGTATGCTTTTATAAAAATTAGTTAGCTGGTGGCATCCTATAAAATAAAATAGTTGCTTACTTAACATGAAGTAAAAAATTTAATTAAAAATATTTGTGCGTGTCCGCCGAGGCGGCGGCCGGGCTATACGTTCCAATCTTTTTTTGCCGGGGCGGACAAAAAAAGTATTTCCACTCCTATCCCTCACGCGGTATCAAATTCGGTAGCGATAAAATCTTAAAGATTTAGCTTTTAAAACTTTATAGCTTTAGTTTTTAAGACCTGTAAGGTTTAGCTTTTATTCGGTAGCGATAAAACCTATAGGTTTAGCTTTTTTAACCTTATAGATTTAGTAGCGATAAAACCTAACAAGTTTAATTACAGCTTTTGCTCTTGAGAAAAAGGCGTGTCAAAATATTTTTTTGCCACTTTAAATAATGTGTGTAATTTACACATTAAATAATTGCCATATGAGAAAGATCTTTCTTTCAATCAGTACTATACTTTTATGCTTTGCCGTAAATGCACAACTATTGTCCTGGTCTCCACAATTTGCTTCGGATGTTTCAAGTATTACCATTACCGTAGATGCCACTCAGGGAAACCAGGGTTTATTGGGAGTTACAACACCGGTTTATCTTCATTTTGGTTTAATAACAGGTGCCAGCAAAGATGCAAAAGATTGGAAATATACCGCAACCACCTGGGCTACAACTACCGCCCCTGTTGCTACATCGCTTGGTAATAATAAGTGGTCTTTTACCATACCAAATACACGAACTTATTTTAATTCGGCAAATGGCGGAGTACCTGCCGCAGAGAAAATTTTAAGTATTGCCCTGCTTTTTCGTAATGCAGATGGTAGCAAAGTGCAGCGCAACGCTGATGGCTTAGATATGTATGTACCTATTTATACCGTAGCTTCCAATCATATTCAAATTATTAATCCTAAAATTATTCCTAATTATATTATTGCCCATGAGCCTGTAGTTGCCACTATAAATCAAACAATCGCTGCTACAGCTGTGGCTTCCAGCAAATTGGGCACCCTAAATATGTATTTTAACGGAACAAAAGTTGCCGGTCCGCTAACAGCGAAAGATACTATTTCTGCCAGTCCGGTTATTACTGTAGCTGGCAATCAGGTATTGGTGTCTGAATTAGTAATTGCCGGTATTAGTTATTACGACACCGTTAAATTTTATGTTAACCCCGCTGCACTAATTGCTCCATTACCAGCTGGTGTTGCAGAAGGTATAAATTATGGAACAGATTGTACATCGGCCACCCTTGTTCTTTTTGCGCCTAATAAAAGTTCGGCTGCGGTAATTGGTGATTTTGCAGGTAGTAACTGGGCTGCGCAATCTCAATTTCAAATGAATAAAACACCTGATGGTAATTATTTTTGGTTAACCATTACCGGACTTACTTCGGGTACAGAATATGCCTATCAATACCTGGTAGATAATGCCATTTATATTGCTGATCCGTATGCAGAAAAAATATTGGATCCTTATAATGATCCATCAATACCTGCCGCTACTTATCCTAATTTAATGCCTTACCCTGCCAATGCAAATGTTTCCGCTGGTAAAAATGGTATTGTTAGTGTGCTGCAACCCTGCGCAACTGCCTATACGTGGAAAACAACCAATTATATGCGTCCTGAAAAACGTAACCTGGTAACTTACGAATTGCTGGTACGTGATTTTGGTGCTGCCCGCAATTACCAGATGCTGATTGATAGTATTGGCTATTTTAAAAGCCTCGGAATTAACGCTATTGAATTAATGCCGGTTAACGAATTTACCGGAAACGATAGCTGGGGCTACAATCCAACTTTTTATTGCGCGCTGGATAAAGCTTACGGAACCAAAAATAAATACAAAGAATTTATTGATCTCTGCCACCAAAACGGCATTGCAGTTATAATGGATGTTGTGTACAATCAAATGGATGCCTACAGTAATCCCGAAGGTAAATTGTATTGGGATGCTGCTGCAAATGCTCCTGCAGCAAACAGCCCCTGGTTTAACCAAAATGCCCCACACCCTTACAGTGTTTTTAATGATTTAAATCATACATCCACCGCAACACAATATTTGGTTGAAAGGTCGATGGACTATTGGTTATCTGAATTTAAAATTGACGGGTTCAGGCTGGACCTTGCTAAAGGATTTACCCAAACGCAAAGTGATGGCAACACAGTTGAAAATTATGATGCAAGCCGCGTGGCAAACTTAAACCGTTATTACGATCACGTAATTGCAAAATATCCTGATACGTATATGATTCTTGAATTTTTAGGAACCCAGCGCGCAGAAGAACAAGCTTATGCTACAAAAGGATTTTTACTTTGGGGCAATAATAATCCTGCTTATAACCAGGCTACCATGGGGTATGCAGATAATTCTAATTTTAGTAAAATAGTTTATAACGATCCGCAACAAGCTTTTACAACACCTGCGGAAATGGGTTATATGGAAAGCCATGATGAGGAAAGACTGATGTATAAAAATACGCAGTACGGTAATGCTGCCGGAACATACAGTGTAAAAAGTTTGCCAACAGCTTTGCAAAAAGAAGCGGCAGCGGCAGCAGTTTTCTTTACCGTTCCGGGGCCAAAGTTATTGTGGCAGTTTGGCGAAAGAGGTTACGATATAAGTATTAATGATGGGGGAAGAACGGGGGCTAAACCTCCGCATTGGGAGTATATGGCAGATGCTAATCGCCTCGCTCTGTACAATGTATATGCTAAGCTTATTAAATTAAAACTTGCAAATTCTTCTGTATTTAATAATTCAAAATTTAGTTATGATTTTAATGATAACGGTGGTTTAGTAAAGCGTTTTCAAATTGCAGATTCTATCGCCGGAGGTATTAATGTTACTGTAATTGCCAATATGGATGTAACTGTACAAACGAGGTCTGTAACTTTTCAAACAGCAGGAGGCTGGTATAATTTTGTAGCAAACGGCGCTGGTACAGGTTTAAATGGTGCAAAAGATAGTTTTAATATTAGTGCTGCAACACAAAGTATTACATTGCAACCCGGTGAATATCATGTGTATATTAGCCTGGCGGGATGTAATGCTGTTACCCCTGCAACCAGTTTAACTGTTACCAATATCACTACCAATAATGTAACCTTAAACTGGATTAATCAAAATGGATTATTTTATACATTAGATTATAAACCAACCGGAACAACCGTATGGATGAATGCAATTAATAATAGTACTGCAGGTACGGTATCGGTTTCTAATTTAATCGCTGGCACAAATTACGATTGGCGGGTAAGTTCAAATTGTACTGCAACACCTTCAATAAATTATGTTCAATCAACTTTTACAACAGGTTTTAATATACCTGCTATCAGAAATTTAAAAGATGGATATGGAATAAAAATAAGTCCAAACCCTGTTAGCGGGCAGGCAGTAATTGATTATTTTATTGGAGGTACCGGTATGGTAAACTTAACCTTGGTAAACCCTCTGGGGCAGCGCCTTAAAGTTCTTTTTAGTGCAATGGAAACACCTGGCCAGTACCAGTTGGTTTTGCCAAATCAATTAAATGATTTAACCAACGGAAATTATTTTATTTGGCTGGAGCAAAACGGAAAAGGTAATGCTGTGCATTTTATAAAAAATAAACAATAACGTTATATTATATTTAATTTTTACAGAATAAATTATTTCAATACAATTAATACAAAAGCTTTTTTACTATTGCTCTTTTAGATGCTCAAAGTAAAAATGAGTGTTTTATTATCAGGCATAATTATAAATTTTTGTATTTTCCATAAGGTTTAATATAATAAGCATAAAAATAATAAGTTGAATTTTAAAACGTTATCTCATGCTGACAGATGAAAAATTAGTACTATTAAAAACCGTAAAAACCTTACAGGTTATACAATCGGAGGTAGAAAATATCAACAGAATTGCACTATCGGTTGATTGTATAATTTTTGGTTTTGATGAAAATAAATTGAAGGTTTTATTAATAAGAAGTGATTTAAAAAAGTACTCGGGAAAATGGTCTTTGCTCGGCGATCTTGTTTATCCAAAAGAAGATTTAGAGGCAGCAGCTTATAGAATATTAAAACAACGTACGGGTTTAAGTGATGTTTATTTGGAGCAGGTACATACTTTTGGTGCTGTTAACCGCCATCCTGCCGGAAGGGTGGTAACGGTTACTTATTGTTCGCTAATTAATGTACAGCACCATAAAATAAATATTCTTGATAATGAATTGCATTGGCACGATGTAAAAAATGTAACAGACCTTGCTTTTGATCATCAACAAATATTTGATATTTGTTTAACGCAGTTACAAAAAAGAGTGCAGGAGCATCCGCTGGGCTTTAACTTATTACCAAAAAAGTTTTCGCTGCGCGATTTGCAAAATTTGTACGAGGCTATTTTAAATTTAAAAATGGACAGGCGAAATTTCCGGAAAAAATTCTTTGCCATGGATTTGCTGATTGACCTTAATGAAATGGAACAGGATGTACCACATAGGCCCGGCAAATTATATAAATTTAATTATGAAAAATATTCCAAAAGAGAAAAAAAATGGAATGGAATTGATTTTTAAATTGTAATTAATTATTAGTTACGGCTTAAAATAAAATGAGCTGTTAATGACAGTTCTTGTCTTTATGCTAAGGGGAATTTTACCTTTATTTTTAAAGTATTTAATAAATTATATACCATTACACATAAAATTGTTACACTTTACAATATTAAATTTTATTAATATGCAGCAATTTGCATACATATAAGGTCCTAAAATAATATAAATTTAACAAATGTTTATTTATTAATTAAACACAACTACATTGTGTAAAATTTACATAATAGCATAGTGTAAAAAATACACATCTAAACAAGTTTTATTAAAACGATTATAAACGCTTAACAGGTACAAACGAAATGCTTCATATGAAATTACTCCATTCCCATTCGTGTAATGACATCTTTTCTATCTGCATTTCAGAATTATTTCACAGTTATTTTAAAAACGAAACCAATGCATAATATGAAAAAAAGGATGACATTAATTCTCCGTTATTTTTCGGGGACAGTTGCAGCACTGCTTATAACGATGTCGGCAATTGCACAAAACCAGCTTACCGGAAAAGTAAGCGATTCCAAAGATGGGAGTCCGGTATCAGGTGTTACGGTAACCGCAAAAGGTACAAAGGTATCTACACAAACTAGTAATGATGGTACTTATAAAATTACTGCGCCAGCAAGTGTTACTACTTTAGTATTTACTTCTGTTGGTTTTGCCCGTCAGGAAAAAGCAATTAACGGAGCAAGTATGGATGTTAGTTTTGTTAGCAGTGGCATACAATTAAACGATGTTGTAATTGTTGGTTACGGTTCGGTAAAGAAAAAAGACCTTACCGGTTCTGTTGCTACAGTTTCAGCTAAAGATTTTAATCAGGGTAACTTTGCATCTCCCGAGCAATTAATTGCAGGTAAAGCTGCAGGTGTTTCTGTTATTTCTAATGGTGGTGGTCCGGGTACAGGCAGTTCAATCCGTATTAGAGGCGGCGCTTCTTTAAATGCAAGTAACAATCCATTAATTGTAATTGATGGTGTACCTGTTGATGTGGAAGGTGGCGTTAAAGGCGCACCAAGTTTTTTATCTACCATTAATCCAAACGATATTGAATCTTTTAATATTTTAAAGGATGCTTCTTCAACTGCTATTTACGGTTCAAGAGCATCTAATGGCGTTATATTAATTACCACCAAAAAAGGTAGAAAAGGAAAGCCGGTCTTTAATTTCAGCACCCTTGCTTCGGCATCTAAATTAGTAAAAAAAGCAGCGGTTTTAACAGCCGATGAATTAAGGACACTTACTACTAACAGCCCTGACGGAAAAGCATTTATACCTTCTTTGGGTACTGCAAATACAGATTGGCAAGATCAAATTTATAGAAATGCTTTAGGTACAGATAATAACTTTAGTGTTAGCGGAGCATTGGGTAATATGCCTTATCGTGCTTCTGTTGGTTATTATGCACAAGATGGTATTCAAAAAGACAATAGCCTTAAAAGAGTTGCGGCTTCGGTTAATTTAAGTCCGCGTTTTTTAAATGACCATTTAAAGGTTGATATTAATCTTAAAGGGTCCAACTCAAATAGCAATTATGCGCCTGATGGTTTGGTAAGTAATGCTTTAAGTTTTAACCCTACTCAACCCATTTATAGTGGTAATAGTCGCTATGGTGGTTATTATCAGGATTTGTTGGCTAATTCTTTTACAGGTTTAAGAAACGGCGCACCCAACAATCCGGTTGGTTTGTTAAATCAAAACAGTCATACTGCAGTTTCTCAACGCAGTATCGGTAATGCAGTTATTGATTATAAGTTTCATTTTTTACCTGATTTACATGCTACCTTAAATGTTGGTTATGATATTTCAAAGGGAACAGAAAATTATTACTCATCTGATAGTGCTGTTAATAGTTACAAATTTTCAGGAAGTGTTAGTCCGATAGATGGCAAATTTCATGGTGGTAACTTAAGCAAAGGGCACGAAACAAGTACCAATAAATTATTGGAGTTTTACCTTACTTATGGTAAAGACCTTAAAGCAATTAATAGCCGTATAGATGTAGTGGGTGGTTATGCTTTTCAAAATTTTGTAAAAACCGTTTATAATTACAGAGGTTATTATTTAGATGGAACACCTACCGGAACAGGCGCCCAACCTGCTTTCCCGTACGATAAACCGGAAAATACCTTATTGTCTTATTATGGTCGTTTAAATTATGCATACAAAGGGCGTTATTTATTAACCGGTACAATTCGTACCGATGCTTCTTCCAGGTTTCCTACCAATAACAGGTATGGCGTATTTCCTTCCGGTGCCATCGCATGGAAAGTTAAAGAAGAATCTTTCCTGAAAAACTCAACAGTTTTATCAGATCTTAAAGTACGTGTTGCCTATGGCATCACAGGTCAGCAGGATGGTTTATCAAATTACTCTTCTATAATTAATTATTATGTTACAGATGTTAGTTCTCAATATCAGTTTGGCAATAGCTTTTACAGAGGTTATACTTTAGGCGGCTATAATACCAATATTAAA
>ENA-OBIO01001200-OBIO01001200.1-metagenomes-genome-assembly--contig:-NODE-1200-length-10856-cov-2.9351_pt1 | contig 10856 bp, 10 predicted proteins | sample MGYA00153383_OBIO01 | MGnify analysis MGYA00153383 | reverse complement strand
ATTAATTAGTTCTATCATCTCTGCTTGAGTAGTTTGTCGGCGCATTCTATTCAAAACGGAATCATTCGCATGCTGTAACGGCAAATCCAAATAATGGCATACTTTAGAATTGTTCAACATCGCATCGAAAATTTCTAACGGAAATTTAGACGGGTAGGCATAATGCAAACGAATCCATGCGATACCTTCAACTTGTTGCAACGCGTCGAGAAGTTGCGGTAGTTCGCGTTTTTTATAAATATCTAAGCCGTAATAAGTTAATTCTTGCGCGATTAAAATGAGTTCTTTTACACCCATGCGCGCCAATTTTTGTGCTTCCATCACTAAACTTTCAATAGTGCGTGAAACGTGTTTACCACGCATGAGCGGAATGGCGCAAAAAGAACACGTGCGATTACAACCCTCCGAAATTTTTAAATATGCAAAATGCGACGGTGTACTTAAAATGCGTTCGCCTAAAAGTTCGTGTTTATAATCCGCGTTGAGCGTGGCGAGTAATCGCGGCATTTCTAAAGTACCGAAAAAAGCGTCTACTTCTTTTATTTCTGCTTCTAAATTATCTTTATAACGTTGAGATAAACAACCAGTAACATACAACGATTGAATTTTTTTCTTACGTTTCAGCTCTGCGTATTCTAAAATCGTGTCAACCGATTCCGCTTTAGCTAAATCAATAAATCCACACGTATTTATTATTACTACGTCGGCAACTTTAGAACTGTTGTGCCGCACATCAAAATCGTTCGCCACTAACTGACCCATTAAATTTTCTGAATCAACTGTATTTTTACTACAACCGAGCGTAATGACGTTTACGCGCTGCTGTTTATGACTTTTAGTTCTCAATGAAAAATGTATTGAATGAATAACCTCTTACAGAGTGGCTATAAGAAATTGCAAAATTAACAAGTTTGCAACCAAAATTGGGACACGGTCTTTATTTATATTATTTTGAAGCAAAAAACGATTTGAAAAAACCAAATTAGTGATTATATTCACAAAATTTTTAGAAATGACAACTGTACTAACGCTTAATTTGATGGATCTAAATTCTCAATTTGTTTCAGATTTAAAACGAAAGAATAATAAGTCAACGAAAATGGAAATTTGATTAGACGAAATTTCACCTTCAGATACTTTTTTCTCGGAGCAAAATTTTTGGGAAATTATCAATTTAATTGATTGGTCTCAATAATCTTCTACAGAAAAAGTCTCTGTGCTAATTCAAAGGCTCAGTGCTATGCCGATTTCAAATATTTACCTTTTCGCAGATAAACTTTCCGAAAAATTATACAATTTAGACACAAGAGTGCACGCACATTACTGTTCAAAAAATGAGCCCGATAATTTTATTTCTGTTGATAGTTTTTTATACGCTCGCTGTGCGACTATAGCTGAAGGTAAACTACATTATAAAACTGTTTTGAATGATGCCTCTAAAATGCCTAATGACATTGAGTTTGAACCGTTACTATTTTTAGCGGATAGAGCTTTCAAACTTAAAACCAGAAAAGATTTTAACTATCGTCCAGTCTTTAATTATGAGACTCACGCTAATAAAATTCGGTTGGAAGTAAAATGGCATTCGCCCGCGTGGAAATTTAACTAATTAAAATAATTGTTATCAACGGCTTTTTTTTAAATATTTAACACAAAACACTGAAGAAAAATATATTGAATATTAACGCAAAATTAATTAAGTCAGACAATCATCAAACATAAATCATACTATTAAAAATACAAAGAAATTCAGCACAATGTTTTAGTAAATTTCATTACTTTCAATTTTTTCTGAAACTTTAATAAATTTATTTTCATTTAAAAATTTTTACTAAAGTACTGATAATTAAATACTTAATTATTTTTATAAAAACTTCTAAAAATTATTATTGCTTAATTTGCTATTATTGTTCAACAAATATTTGGATAACGTTAAACAGCGCATTACATTTGTATCATCAAAGTGAAACATTGTTTAAATTAAAAAGTATTCCTTTACCAATCTGATTAAATTTACGAAATATGACAGCATTAGAGTTCAATAGGAATTTCAACCAAATGACAAACTTGTTACAATCTTTCGCATACAACCTAACTAAAAATATGGAGGATGCAAAAGATTTATTCCAAGAGACGGCATTCAGAGCAATTACAAATCGCGATAAATTTAGGCCTGGCACAAACTTTAAAGCGTGGTTGTTTACAATAATGAAAAATATTTTCATCAACAATTATCGTAAACGCGTAAAAGCTAACACAATTATTGATGCAACAGATAACCAGTATTTCATCAACTCTATCAACGTTTCAACACCTAATCGCGCTGAAAGTGAAATAATGATGAAAGAACTAACTTATATGGTCAATGAATTGGAAGAATCTATTCAAGTGCCTTTTGTAATGTACTACCAAGGATTTAAATATCAAGAAATTGCAGACGATTTGAATTTGCCACTGGGTACAGTAAAAAGTCGCATATTTTTTGCACGCAAGGAATTAAAAGGTAAAATCAATCATCGCTACGATAACTTAGGTAATATTTATGAGAAGAATACGGATGCAATGGCATTTTCTGAAAATTGAAAGATTTAGTTTCCATTAGTTTTATTTTGAAAATAGAGTGTATTTCAGAGAGGCTGTTTTTCAGCCTCTTTTTTTATGAAAACTATAACTTTAGACAATCAATTTTTCATTAGAACTAACGTTTAGTAAATAATGAAACAAATAGGTGTTACTTTTTTAGCGACATATTTTTTATTAGGTGCTTTAATTTTGCCTAATGGAAATTTTATGTCGCTAACAGACTTACCTAAAATGTATCAACACTGTAAAGCAACTGAAGATAAAGATATGTCGCTTTTCGATTTTTTCACTGACCATATCCTAAATTTGGATTGCTTGTTCGATGCACATGAGAACGATGAACAAAAACCGCACAAACCTTTTCAGACGACGCAAGTTGAAAATAATTTAAGTTTATTTTGCTCAAAAACTACACCTCAAATAATTCATGTTGGCATAGAAATAATTTCTCTGCAAAAATTAGAATCAACTAAAATTCCTCCTGTTTTTTATTCTAATAATTATTTATCTACTCTCTTCCGACCACCAATTTCCTAAATTTATGATCCGTTCAAGAAAAGTTTTTATCATAGATTTAAGTTCATTTAATAAAAAATATTCATGAAAAATATTCTTTTAATAGTCGCACTCTTCGTGTCGCTATCCGTTGCTCATGCACAAAAAGGTGTACCAGCAACTGCACTTTCCGATTTTAAAACAAAATTTCCGACGGCTGAAAAAGTAAGTTGGGATAAAGAAGATGGTAGCTTTGAAGCTGAATTTAAAATGGGTACAACAAAAATGTCTGCGACCTATTCAGCAAAAGGCGAGTGGCTCGAAACAGAAACAGGCATTGCTGCAACTGAATTACCCGCAAATGTTGTTATGGCTTTCAAAAAAAATCATACTTCGGCGACCATTAAATCGGTTTACAGAATTGAATCGGCAAAACCTTTGGCTTACGAGTTGGAATACAAAGACGGCGTAAAAACAAAAGAAGTTATTTACGACGCAAAAGGTGCTGTTCGCAAGTAATTTCTAAAGTTTGAATTTCTGAAATCACCCTTCAGGTTTTACAAATCTGAAGGGTATTTAATTTTAAAAAGTATAGAATGATAAAATTTTTGACGACAGTCGCTATAGTTTTGAGCATATATATTTGCAACGCCCAAAAAAATATTCCCATAATAGCACTTTCCGATTTTAAAATTAAATTTCCTAAAGCTCAAAAAATTAATTGGAATAAAGAAATTAATGGTAATTTTGAAGCTTCATTTCAACTTGATGACAAAAAAACGACAGCTAAATATTCCATTAAAGGCGAATGGATCGAAACCAAAAAAAGTATTTTAGTTGCTAAAATTCCACCAGCAGTAGGCGCATCGTTTAAAAGAGAACACACTAAAGCTAAAATTAAGTCCATTTATAAAATTGAAACCGCCAAGCAATTCAAATATGAAATTGAATTTAAAGACGGTTCAGAAACGCAAGAAGTTATTTACGATATTGATGGGGTAGTTGTTAAATGAAGAAATGAAAAATGGAGAAATTAAAACGCAATAGGCGTGACCAATTTGTAACCATGTCATTTATGGCATGGAAAAATGAATAAGTAAAAATGACGAAAATCAATTTTATACAAAATCTTCAAAACCGTTTTCAAGAAGGTCTACCTGGTCGCTCGTTTCAAATTAAAATGTCGTTTTCGGCGCGCATACAATTTATGGATGTACCAGCAAATGCGAGACAGTCGGCGGTGTTGGCGCTTTTATTTTTTGAAAACGATGCTCCGCATATTTTGTTAATGGAGCGCAGTGGACAAAAAAATGATCCACACAGTCGGCAAATAAGTTTTCCAGGCGGTAGTTTAGACAAAACAGATGCGAGTTTAGAATCGTGTGCACTCCGCGAAACATTTGAAGAAGTGGGTATCGCATTCGAAAAAATAAAAATCATTGGCGCGTTAACGCCTTTGTACATTCCCGTCAGTAATTTTAAAGTTAATCCTTTCTTAGCATACACCACTGAAAATTTAACTGATTTTATTTTATCTCATGAAGTTAACGCGGTTATTAAAACGCCGATTGCACTGTTGTTAAATGATGAAAATACAAAACGCGAAATTATGCGCGTCGGTCCCGATAAAGTTTTATTAGAGACACCGTACTTCGATGTACTCGGTCATAAAGTTTGGGGCGCAACCGCCATGATGCTGTCTGAAATTTTAGAATTGTTGAAGTAAATTAATTTAGATTGACATTCAATTCAACTCGGCTGGCGCTTAATTATAATATAAATACAATTGGCGGAGTTAAAAATAAACGAGAACAGCCTTGGATTAATTGATAATAACTTAGAAGCGAGTATTCTTTTTGAACCTTAGAATTACTATTTTCTTAAAGTGATAAAATTATTAAAGCGAATAATTTTATTTTAGATAAATAATTTTGAGTATCGCCCAAAGACATTTATGCTCCTTAAAAATTGAATAATAACTCGCTAAATTGTAATTAAGTTCAAAAACTACCGCTTAAACGTTTTACTTTTGCACGTTTTCAATAGTAAGTATCAGAAATAAAATTTATGCACGTCCTAAGCGAACAAGAAATTGTGCGACGCGAATCGCTCAAAAAAATAATTGAACTCGGCATTGATCCATATCCTGCGGCGTTATTTCCAGTGAGTAATAATTCGGCTGAAATTAAAACTAATTACGAAGAAGTTATTTTGGAAGACGGCACGAAAGACCGTAAAAACTTTCACCATGTTGTGCTGGCTGGCAGAGTGATGGCGCAGCGCGAAGCGGGAAAAGCTTTATTCATGAACATTCAGGATTCTGCGGGATTGATACAATTGTATTTGCGTCGCGAAGAAGTGATTGAAGGTAAAACGCCAGAGTTTTGGGATTTATTCATTAAAAAATATCTCGACATCGGCGATATTATCGGCGTGGAAGGTTTTGGATTTAAAACTAAAACCGGCGAAGTATCGGTGCACGTTCAGAAACTGACTCTGCTTTCTAAATCTTTGCGACCGCTACCGATTATCAAACGCGATGCAGAAGGTAATATTTACGATGCTTTCACAAATCCAGAATTGCGTTATCGCCAACGCTATGTTGATTTGATTGTGAATCCTGAAGTGCGCGAAATTTTTATTAAAAAAAGTAAACTCATCAGTTCGATGCGCCAATTTTTTGACGCGCACAATTGGCTCGAAGTTGAAACGCCGATTTTACAACCTATCCACGGTGGTGCAGCGGCTCGACCATTTAAAACGCATCACAATACACTCGATGTGCCGATGTATATGCGCATCGCGAACGAATTGTATTTAAAGCGTTTGATTGTCGGCGGTTTGGATGGTGTGTATGAAATCGGAAAAATGTTTCGCAACGAGGGCATGGATAAAACGCACAATCCAGAATTTACGAACGTAGAAATTTACGTGGCGTATAAAGATTATTTCTGGATGATGGAAATGGTCGAGCAATGTCTTGAACACGTGGCGAAGGCTGTTACGGGTAGTTCGACGGTGCGCATTGGCGAAAATGACGTGGAATTTAAAGGTCCGTATCGTCGCATCTCGATGTTTGATGCGATAAAAGAATATACGGGCTACGATATAAACGGCATGGATGAAGCGCAATTGCGCTCGGTTTGTCGCGATTTACACATCGAAATTGATCCAACGATGGGTAGAGGGAAATTGATTGACGAAATTTTTTCGGAAAAAGTAGAGAAAAATTTTATTCAACCGACGTATCTCATGGATCATCCGGAAGAGATGACGCCACTTGCGAAAAAACACCGCAGTAAAGCAGGTCATGTGGAGCAATTTGAATTATTTATTAACGGCAAAGAAATTGCGAATGCGTATTCTGAATTAAACGATCCGATTGATCAACGCGCGCGCTTTGAAGCGCAACTCGAACTCGCAAAACGCGGCGACGAAGAAGCAATGGCAACAGATGAAGATTTTTTGCGCGCTTTAGAATATGGAATGCCCCCAACATCGGGTCTCGGCATCGGAATAGATAGACTCACGATGATGCTGACGAATCAAACAACGATACAAGAAGTTTTATTTTTTCCGCAGATGCGACCTGAGAATAATTAATGAAGGAATGAAAAATGAAGAAATGAAAAATGAAGAAATCATTAGATTGCTTCCAAAGAAAGAATGGAATGATAAAACCATTTTAGTTTTTTTCAAATCATTATTCATTCCTTCACTCCTTCATTCCTTCATTATTTCTCTTTATGTAATCGCTATTCCTTTCAACCGCGGTTTGGTTTTACCTTTTGTCGGCGAAAAATTGCAGTTACCAGAATTAGTTTTTTTATTTTTATCAGTTGCGAGTGCACCCTACTTTTTTAAGCTATTAACTACACTAAATAAATCGCGCTCGCGAACAGGACTCAAAGCTAATAACTCACAGCTAATGGCTCAAGGTTTACTAATTTATTTTTTAGCTGTCGTGGCTTCAGCTATTTTTCATCCGACGCGCGCCGCTTTTTTAGATGTTGCAGGACTCATTTATCTACTCACGCTTTACGCCATCATTAATGTTTTTTTTATTTTTCAAGAGTCCGATAATACGCGATTAAATTATACTATCCCTGTTTTGGCAACGCGATTTACTGTTCTGTCATTATTTATTTTGAGTAGTATTGGTTTGCTGGGATTTTTACTTTTAATTTTCGGAATTCATACCTCTCTCGTTGCTTATTATCCAAACTATCCATTTTTTGGAAACGTGTATCGTGTTCGCGCCTTCACGCAAGAACCTGTGATGATGGCAAGTATTTTGAGCGTTTTTATTTTGATTGTGTTGGCTGGGTATAATTTAGAAGATTTTACAAAAAAAGAAAAACAATTTCTGCGACTTACTTTAGCCTTGGGTTTTTTAGCTTTGGCTTTAACGCTTACAAAATCGGCGGTAATAACTTTTGCGGCAGCGTTTTCAATTTTTTCTATTCGACACACGTCTTTAAAAAAATTTACTCCCTTTATTTGGATCTTTTCGATTGTCGCCTTATTATTTTTTACACATTTTGTTATCGTAAAAAAAGAAAATTTTGATAGCAATCAATCGTATCACGGTTTAGTGGATGCGCCGAGTTTAAGTTTGAGTGATTATTATTTAGTCGAAACGGATTACGGTAGTTTGAAAGAAGCCGCTTTTATAACAGGCAAACGTTTTTGGTTGACGGGTATTGGATCGGGTAATTTTGTAGATTATGTGCCCACTTTAAAAAAAGAAGGATTGTACCCAACGAAGTTTCAAGACTACGATCCGATTTCAACCTATTTTGGTGCGTTTGCCGAATTGGGTATTTTTGGTTTGTGCGCGCTACTTTTTTTTTATCTACAAGTGTATCGGACTTTACGTCAACTTAAAACACAAAATCCAAATGGATAGCTTCACTGATGTCTATTTTTGGATTTATGGCGTGCGAAAGTTTTGTAACCGACACCATGAATTTCAGACATTATTGGTGGATTTTAGCGTGCGTTGCAGCGTGCGTGCGCACTACTGAAACTTATAAATCGAATACACCGCAGTAGAATCTATTTTAGTGAAACCCAAATGAATGGGATGCGCGTTGTCGCGAATAACATAACCAATTTTATTTTGTCCGCAAATTTGCGTGAGCGTTGAATCGCTCAGTGCATTAAAATTATTATTGGCAATCGGTACAAGTTTAAACCCTTTTTCTTTTTGGTCTAAACTTAAACCGTAAACACTTTGAATGCGATTGTACCACGTTTTGTAATATGCATTTTCGTGCAGCGTTGCTTTAAAATCTATAAAATTACTTCGCTCACTGTAAAATCGAAACGCATCGAAACTTGTAGGCGTTATAAATAGCGCATCGTTGGGTGTGGTTTTTTTAGCGTGCCGAGAAATTTCTATCACAGCATCCGTATAATTTAAAAACGGAAACATATAGTAGCTGCTTTTGTAATTTCTTGCCAAAGGTATAATGACAAGCGCGCTAAAAATGCCGAGTGCGAATACGCTTCTTTTAAAAATTGTATCGTCCAAAAAATATTTTACAAACCGAAAACGCGGTGACAGATAATCTAAAACTTGTCGCATAATCAAAAGCGTTCCCCATAATTTCACCCACATTGTAATTCTAAAAAATTGTGTATTTAAAATGAGACTACTTTTTAGAACGTACACACCGAACGCATAGACCACACAGCCTGCAACAATAAAAAATGTCCAAATTTTTTCGTTCGTGCTACCGTACGTATAAACAGCAACGACGCAAATAATCATAAAAATATAACCCAAAAGGCTAAAGCTGTGCGGAAAATAATGATGGTTTGCCCGTAATTCTATAATCTGAAAAATAAATTTTGTTTCAGTTGGCGTAGAAATTTGATACAAAAGCGAATAAATAAAAATACCAGCAGTAGAAGCGTAAAAAATAAATGAAGCTATGAGCTTTGAGCCTTGAGCTTTGAGCACTGTTCTCAAGTGGGGCTTAAATCTCAAAGTTAATAGCTCATAGCTATCAACTAACTTGAGTAACTCGGAAGAAAAAATAATTAATGCGATGAGTATTCCAATGAGTGGTTGAAAAAGTGTAGCAACAACCAGAAGTGCCGTTGCCAAAAAAATCCGACGAATCGAAACTAAAATAAAAACCCAAACGATTAAAACATTAGTAATGTAACTTGGATTAAGGGTGTTGTCATAAAGTTCGGATGCACCCGTATTGATGCCGTACAAAAAGAAAAAAGAAAAAAGAATGGCGAACCACGTGGCACTAAAACTCTTAAATTGATTGCGCGCATAGATGTAAATTCCACACACTAAACCTATCGTACATATAACATGCAGAATAAAAACGCCGTAGCTTAGGTTTCCCGAAAACAAACGAATAAACTCTACGAAAAACAATCGCTCGTTAAAAGGTTTTTGAATGATGCTTTGAAGAAAAAAATCGGAAGGATATAGGTTATGATTATTGAGCCATAGTACATAAGGCAGAGTCTCGGATTGATCGCTCGAACCAAATACATAACCGTGTCTCGCGTAAAGAATACAAAGTGCAAAAGGCAAAAACCAAAGAGGAAAGGGTAAATTCAAAAAGGAAAACTTTGCTATGTGCCAGTTGCTATTTGGTTTTTGCGCTCTGACATTTGTCATTTGCTCTTAGAAGATTTGGGTTTAGTAAATATTTTTCAAACGTTGCATCGCTTCCATAGGGTTGGCATCGCCAAAAACAGAATTACCCGCCACCAAAACATCGGCACCCGCTTTGAGCAAAACTTCCGCATTCTGCATTCCTACGCCGCCGTCCACTTCAATCAATGTATTTAAATTGCGTTGGTCGCACATATCGCGCAGTTTTTGTACTTTATTTATACTTTGATAAATAAATTTCTGTCCACCAAAACCTGGGTTGACGGACATAATTAAAACCATGTCAGCGAGTTCGAGAACATCTTCTAAAACACTGACGGGTGTGCCAGGGTTTATTGCCACGCTTGCGCGCGCACCAGCATTTTTAATTTGTGTAAGTGTGCGATGAATGTGCGGACACGTTTCATAATGGACAGAAATGGAATTTGCACCAGCTGCGCAAAAAGTTTCGATGTATTTTTCTGGCTCTAAAATCATTAAATGCACATCAATGGGTTTGTGGCACATTTTTTTTACAGCTTCCAAAACCACAAAACCGAACGTGATATTCGGTACAAACCGTCCATCCATCACGTCAAAATGCAACCAATCTGCTACGCCATTGTTCACTAAATTTATTTCCTGTTGCAGGTTTGTAAAATCGGCTGCAATGAGCGAAGGTGCTATTAAATGTTTCAATTAATTAATGGTTAGTGGTTAATGGTTAATGGCTAATAGTTAATGGTCAATCTCGCTTGCCATTAATCATTAATAATTAAAAAGGAATATTCTCATCATCATTCATGCGCGATTGTCGCGTGATAATAGAATTGGCATCAATGCTACCAAAATTAAAATCGTCCGGATCTTCAAACTTCGCGTATTCGCCTCTGAACCGCATGCGTATATTTTCGAGCGAACCGTTACGGTGTTTCGACACAATTATTTCCGACATACCTTTTGTGGAGTTACCGTCCTCGTCTTCTGTTAAACCGTAATACTCGGCGCGATAAATAAACGCTACAATATCGGCATCTTGTTCAATCGCACCCGATTCGCGCAAGTCACTCAATTGCGGTTTACGTTGACCGCCACGCGTTTCAACCGCACGACTAAGTTGCGAAAGCGCAATAACAGGAATATTTAATTC
>ENA-OBIO01001197-OBIO01001197.1-metagenomes-genome-assembly--contig:-NODE-1197-length-10885-cov-2.68449_pt1 | contig 10885 bp, 11 predicted proteins | sample MGYA00153383_OBIO01 | MGnify analysis MGYA00153383 | reverse complement strand
CAGCCCATGAAGATTATATAAAAACAGTCATTACTCAACAACTTGGAATTAATCGAATTGGCACTCGTATCGAAGCTAAATTTTATAAAGTCTTCTCTTTAGGAGAGAAGAATGGAGAGTGGATAAAACGAGGGGGTTTTATTTGGCGAACTAATCAAAAAATTGAAAAAGCCAGAGATAGAAGCTATTTACCAGAAAAATATCGACAAATTGAATGGATTTCACCTGAAGAAATACAATTTACATTAAAAAATATAGTTGAAGAAGGGCGGTCTATAGACAGAGTTGAACTAATGAAGGAAACTTTAAAAATTCTTACCGGAGGAGTACGTTTAACGCAAGGCATTGAATATGTAATTGCTAAGGAAGTTGATAATTTAATTTTAGCACAAACTTTTATTTTAAACGAAAATATTATTAGGTCAAAAAAATAAAGGTGGAAATAAAGAAAAATTTAAAAAACCATTTGCAAATAATAAAAATGGACAATTCTAAACTTATCTCATCCCTACAGGATATTGACTTTTGACTGCAAAAGTTCTAATGGCAGATTGGACATTTGAGGGTTTAACATCGCCCGTAGCGAGTTGTAGAACTTCTTTTTGCAATTGTAATTTGGATAAAAAATCTATAAATTGTAACTCTGCTACATCCGATTCAAATTCATGGGTACTCAAATAATCGTTTAAAAAAGCGATCAAGAAATCTAATGTTTGTGCTTTATGTCTAAATTCTTTCTTGTCATCTTTATTTGACATAGTAACAGATGTATAAATCAAACCAGTGAGCTGCTCAAATTCATTTTGAGTAATTTGATTATCCTTTTCTAAGTTTTCTAATGTAAGTGTCATACTCTTACTTCTTTAAGTGTTATGATTGTGTAGAGTCCGTTATTTGAAACGTGAATAACCTTGAAAGAACTCCCTCTTTTAAAGATGAGTTCTTGTTCTCTCTCAAACTTAGACACTTTTTCAATACTTTTTGCATTTTTGCTATAAATTCTAAATAAAATTTTACCAAATCCAAGTGCAATTATTTGTGATTTAGTGGCTGAAAGAAAATGATATTCAGTTAATAGGGTTGTATCGTTCAGAGCATTGATGTAAAGTTCTACATCACAATATTCTTCTTTCACACCTCTAAAAACCAAACCGCTGAAAGATTCTAATTTTGCTAAACAATTTTCCAGATGAAGTCCAAATTCAGATATTTCAGTTCCTTTGCTTAACCAAAGCAAATCATTCAATGCTTGATGTTGATTGTTTGATGTGTCCGTGTAGGCAAAGATAATAGTTTTTTCATAAATTGTCAACTCAGGTAGAACATCAACGCTCTTGCTTCTCCGAATTTTTAGTAAAACATCAGGAAAGTTAACATTAACGTATTGCTCTAAATCTATAATTTGCATTGTTTCGTTTTTCGAAGTATGTTTGCTCAATATAAATTAAGTATTACCTTTGCATCATTATTATTCCCGTTAGTTCTTGAGATAACTCAAACTATCGGGTTTCGTTTTTTATAGCCTTCCATTATTTTTTCCTGTAAAAATATAAAAGTTTCTTTGTCTGTACAAATATGTTTTTAAAACATAGAAACTTACACCTTAAAAAGAGAATCCAAAGTTTTATTTACGTCAAGAATTGCAAGAGACGTTTGTCACTTTTTCCTCAAACCACACTCTTAAAATGCCGATTCAAATCCCTTTAAACTTCACAAATTTAGGTAAATCAAAAAGATGATGATTGAATTTTGTTAAAAACAAGATTTTGTCTAATTACTCGCCAGCTTCACACTTCAAATAATCATACTAAATTTTAATTTTTTCTGAAAATTGAATACAACTACATTAATTTTGTCGAATTCGATAAGAGCGCGCAATTTTGCGTGTACGATTTCGATGAAACCGCGTTTGAGAAACGAGCGGGTGTTTAATTTAAAAGTAGAACGAGGTGTCTTTAATAAATTTTAAGAATGAAGTCTTGGTGCGTGTTTATTTAGTCACGGTTTTTATTTTAATGGCAGCGTTAGCCATTTTTTTTAAGGGCGTGCAATTGGTTTTTGTTGAAGGCGCGAAATGGCGACAAAAATCGGTGGAAAAATACGTATCGTACCGACCTGTTTTGGGTGAGCGCGGCAATATACTTTCAAGTGATGGCGCACTCTTGGCGACTTCTATCCCGTATTTCGATGTCTATTGGGATTCGCGCGGTGCTGATTCAACAGAATTTATAAAAAATTTAGATTCGCTCTCTTATTTTTTGTCTGTCAGTATGGGTACAGAATATACGGCGCAAGCGTGGCGCGATTTCCTTTTCGCACAACGCTTTACTTATCACACGCAATACGTACCGATCGTAAAAGGTTTAACGCCTTATCAGTTGCAGCAAATAAAAACGTTTCCTATTTTCAAAAATCGCGCTGCGGATGGTGGCGTAATCGTCGTACGCGATAATAAACGCGAGCATCCGTTTAAAATGTTGGCTTTGCGAACGCTCGGTTATGTAAAAGAAGGTGTAAATCCTGTGGGTTTGGAAGGGCGGTACAATAATGTTCTGAGTGGCGACACTGCTAAAGTTTTGATGCGCAAACTTTCTGCCGATACATACATTCCTGTCAATGATTTAACCGATATAGAACCCAAACATGGAATTGATATTGTGACAACGATTGATGCCAACGTGCAAGAGATTGCACAAACAGCATTGGTGCGTTCTCTCGAACGTTATCAGGGTGAGCACGGTTGCGCGATTGTGATGGAAGTGAAAACAGGAAAAATTAAAGCGATTGCCAACATCGGTAGAACGGAAGATAATAAAAATTGGACAGAAGATTATAATTACGCGATCGGTTCAGCAATCGAACCGGGTTCAACTTGGAAACTCGCTTCAATGCTCGCGCTTTTAGAAGACGACGCGGTTAAATTAACGGACACAGTTGATATTCGCGACGGCTCAATAACTTATTACGATCAAGAATTAGTTGACCATGAACGCGCTTCGAAAAGATTAGTTACGGTACGCGAAGCATTTGCAGCTTCGTCGAATGTTGGTATATCGCAATTGGTTTTCAGATATTATAAAGATAAACCTAAGGCTTACATTAAACATCTCAAAGATTTTTTATTAACTGTGCCGACAGAAATTGAAGTTCCAGGTGAAGCAACGCCGTACATCAAAAATCCCGATGACGTGAATAGTCAATGGAGTGGAATAACTTTACCTTGGATGAGTATTGGTTATGAATTGCAAATTACGCCGTTGCAATTATTGACTTTTTACAATGCCGTCGCGAACGATGGCGAAATGATGAAACCGTATTTAGTAACCGAGTCGCAAAAATATGGTGAAACCGTCCTGAGTTATAAACCCACTGTTTTAAAGCGGCGCATCGCTACAAAAAATTCAATTGAGCAAGCTAAATTACTTTTAGAATCGGTCGTAGAATTTGGAACAGCTAAGGCTCAGCGCAGCAAAGAATATAAATTTGCAGGCAAAACAGGCACGGCGCAACTGAATTATTCAAAAGAAAAAAATAAAAACCATAGTGGAGGTTATCAAGGTTCGTTTGTGGGTTATTTCCCCGCCGAAAATCCGATGTACTCTTGTCTCGTTATGGTGTCGAAACCGAAATCTGGATTTTATGGCGGCATTGTAGCTGCGCCTGTGTTTCGAGAAATTGCCGATAAACTTATGGCGAGTAACGTGGCGTTGAGCGAGCCGTTAAACAATGTTGGCAAACCTGTTTTGACAGCATCCGATTTGCCACGCACGGGTGGATTAAAATCGGATATTTTAAAAACGATGCAAACCATGCAACTCAAGCACGAAATTTTACCAGCCACAGGCACTGCTTGGGCAAACATTGTTCCTAAAAATGATACTATTTTTGTTAATCCGCGCTCGGTGAACACCAAAAAAATGGTGCCTTCTGTCGTTGGTTTGGGTTTAATGGATGCGCTGTATTTGTTAGAAAATCGCGGATTGCACGTGCAGTTTAGTGGTTACGGTAAAGTTGTTTCGCAATCGCTTAATCCTGGCATTCAAATTTTAAAACCTGAGACAATTTTGTTGAAATTAGAATGAGTTTAAGACTTTCAATTCCAAATTACAGACAAAAAGAAATACGTTGGATAGCCAACTTTATTTTCAATGAGATGCTGGGTATTGAAATAGATATCGAAGTATCGAACGAAAATGTTTTTATTTTAAGCGATGGCGATAAATCCATTCACATTGCGAACATTTTTTTTTCTAAAACACTAACAAATTGGTTGGCTTTAGAATCGTTACCAACACAACCACTCAAAGTTTGGCAACCGATTAATTTTCCTAATTTTCCTAACTTTCTCATCAATTCTGAATTACCAATAATTTTTGGCGATTCAAGTTTTTCGAGTTCCGAAAATTCCATCGCAGTAGGTTTGGACATTTTTGGTTCGGCTTTTTTTATGCTCTCGCGTTACGAAGAACTTGTGATTGCGGAGCGCGACCAATACGATAGATTTCCAGCCGCTGCATCGTTAGCGCAAAAAGAAAATTTTTTATCGCGACCTATTGTTGATGAGTATGTAGAAATTTTGCGACAGTGCATCAAAAAATTATTTCCTAAAACTATACTCCAAAATAAAAAAGGCAAAGTTTTAGTCACTTGCGATGTGGATGCACCGTACGATCCCGCGCTAAAAAATTATCTTTTTCTTTTAAAAGAAATTAAAATTGATATTTTTAAACACAGGAATTTTAAAGTGGCGGCGAAGCGATTTATCAATTTTTTTGCAAGTGGATTCGGAAATTATACTTTCGATCCGAATAATACTTTTGATTGGTACATGGAAGTTTGTGAAAAAAATGGACATACCGCAGCATTCTATTTTATTCCTGATAATACAGCGGGTAAGATTGACGGCTGCTATAATTTGAATGAAAAGTACATTGAGAATTTAATTAAAAAAATTACTTCTCGTGGACACGAAATTGGAATGCACGCCAGTTTTAACACTTACGACAATCCAGAGCAATTAAAAAAAGAACGCCAAATACTTTCTGATACTTGCAGAGCCCTTGGAATTGCACAGAAAATAATGGGCAATCGTCAACACTTTTTGCGATTCAATCTTCAACAAACGCCAAACCATTTAGAGCAAGCAGGATTTGAATACGATACAACAGGAGGTTTCGCGGATGCAATTGGTTTCCGATTTGGCACGTCGCATACTTTTTCGATGTGGAATTGGATAACGAATGAAGGTATGAAGCTTAAACAAAAACCATTAATCCTAATGGAAGTTACTGTTTTCAATTACATGAAGCTGGATTGCAATGTGGCGACTTTACAAAAATTAAAAAATCTAAAAATAAATGCGCTACGCTTTGGTGGCGATTTCACTTTGCTTTGGCACAACGATAAATTTTTTACGCCCCAAGATAAAGCATTTTTTGAATCACTTATTTCTTCTTCGGTTTAGATTCTTTTTCGCGCAACGCATCTTGCGTTAATACGTCGTACGTTCCCATGCGTTCATATTTTTTTACACGCTCATTCACCAAAACATCAGTTGGCAACAGCATCAATTCATCCAAAGATTTTTTGAGCCACATTTTTAGCGTGTGCGCCGTTTCTGCAGGTGCAGTGTGCGCTCCAGCGAGCGGTTCAGGAATTATGCCATCTATGAGACCAAACGAATACATATTTTCGGCGGTGAGTTTCAAAACTTCGGCAGCGCGCTCTTTATATTCCCAAGTATGCCACAGAATAGATGAGCAACTTTCGGGTGAGATAACAGAGTACCACGTATTTTCGAGCATAAAAACTCGATCACCGAGCGCAATCCCAATCGCACCACCCGATGCACCTTCACCAATAACAACAGCCACCAACGGCGTTTTAAGTTGTGCCATCTCAAATAAATTGCGCGCAATCGCTTCTGCTTGTCCGCGTTCTTCGGCTTCGATACCTGGATTTGCACCCGGCGTATCAACCAAACAAATAACAGGATAACCAAAACGTTCCGCTAATTTCATCAAGCGCAACGCTTTTCTATAACCTTCTGGATTTGCCATGCCAAAATTGCGATACTGACGCATCTTCGTGTTGCTTCCTTTCTGATGACCGAGAATAACCACCGTCCGACCTGCTAATTGCGCAATGCCACCCACAATCGCTTTATCGTCGGCAAAAGTTCTATCGCCATGAAGCTCGATAAAATTATCGCACATCGTTTCAATATAATACAGCGTGTAAGGTCGTTCTGGATGACGGCTCAACTGCACTTTATCCCAACCAGAAAGATTGGAATAAATTTCTTTTATTTTATCTTTTATTTTGCGCTCCAACTCTTCGCGCATCGGCGCAATATCCACATCGCCCTGCTCACCAATTTGCATTACTTTATCAAGTTGCTGATAGAGCGTCTCTAAAGGTTTTTCAAAATCTAAAAAAGTCATACTGAATTACTTGAAACTTCACGTGTTTTGAAAATAAGTCGTCAAAAATAAGTCGCAGAAACGGTTTGTAGTGCATCAGAAAAAAAATAATGTCTTTTTTCTAAAAAAGTTTGCCGATTTAATACAAACGGATTACTTTTGCGCCACTATTGTAAAATAGATGTTTTGGAATGGTAGTTCAGTTGGTTAGAATACGTGCCTGTCACGCACGGGGTCGCGGGTTCGAGTCCCGTCCGTTCCGCAAAAGGTTGTCTTAATGGCAACCTTTTTCATTTTATGAATGCACCGCAAACGCTCAGTTTTTGGGAGCGCGCCACATTTTTCGCTCCTTTCGATTTTGTTGTCATTGGTTCTGGTATCGTAGGATTAAATACAGCACTCACGCTGCGCGAAAAAAATAAAAAAGCGCGTATCGCTATCGTAGAGCGCGGCGTTTTGCCTTCTGGTGGAAGTACGCGCAATGCTGGTTTTGCGTGTTTTGGTAGTGTCGGAGAACTGCTGGATGATTTGAAAACACATACAGAGACAGAGCTACTCAATCTCATTGCATTCCGATACGAAGGTTTATTGAAGTTACGAGAAAAAACAGGAGATAAAGCGTTGCACTACGAAGCGCGTGGCGGAAACGAAATTTTTAAAACCGATGAAGCCGATTATTATAAAGAGTGTTCAACTGCTATTCCTTACTTCAATGCGCTTTTAGAAAAAAATTTAAAACTCAAATCTGTTTTTTCGGAACAAACCACACCGAAAGGTTTTAAAAATTGCTTGCCGTTTCAAATTCACAATGCTGCCGAAGGTCAAATTAATACGGGTGCGATGATGCAGGCGCTTTTAAAAAAAGCACAACAAAAAAATATTTCCCTTTTTAACGGATTAGAGATTGTTCATTTAGAAACCACAGTCAACGGTGTAAAGCTGTACACGCGGCAAGGTTGGCATTTCGAAAGTCAAAAAATATGCGTTACAACCAATGCGTTTACAAAATCACTTTTGCCTGATTTAAACATAGAACCAGCGCGCAATCAAGTTTTAGTGACAGCACCGATTAAAAATTTAGGATTTAAAGGTTGCTTTCATTATGATAAAGGCTATTTCTATTTCCGAAACATTGGCAATCGTGTTTTAGTTGGTGGGGGCAGACATTTATTCCGAGAACAAGAAAACACAGATCAATTCGGCACTACCGAAAACATTCGCGCCGTTCTCGAAAATTTATTGCGCGAAGTCGTTCTTCCGCACGAAAAAAATATAGAAATAACTGATGCTTGGTCAGGGATTTTAGGTTTGGGCTCAGAAAAAAAACCAATTCTTAAAAAAATAAACGACCGCATCTTTGTGGGTGTACGCATGGGTGGAATGGGTGTAGCCATTGGCAGTGCCGTTGGAGAAAAATTAGCAGTTTTGAGTTTGGAAGATTAGGTTTGAAACCAAGTTATATACGTGTGAAAGCTCCTGACCGCGACCAGATTTTATTTTTAGAAGATATGGAACGTGCTATGTTGCGCGTTCAAGAGTATATTTCTGACTTGTTTTTTGAAGATTTTGAAGCGGACAATAAAACTACAGATGCAGTTATTCGTAATTTCGAGATAATTGGAGAAGCGGCAAAAAATGTGTCTACAGATTTAAAATCCATTCAATAACCCATTATTTTTTGAAACTCAGAAATCTTTACAACTTTGATTGGAAAAACAGGCGCATTTTTTTGAACATTGAAATGGTGGTCGTTAGAAACCAAATAATCAACGTTTGCAGAGATAGCAATATCAACAAATTTATTGTCGTCAGGATCATGAGTTATTAAATTCCAAAAGAAGAAAGGTTCTGCACAAATTACGTTTGATGCAGATAATAATATATTGATGACTAAATCGGCAGTAAAGGGTGAATAAAACTCTTAGATCTTTTCTTCGTATTCTAAAAGAATATCATTACTAATAACCCAATCAAAATCTTTACTACGGAAAGATTTATACAACCAGTACTCAACGTTTTTTGAAGGTATGGATGGGAGGAGACAATTTGTATCAATAACTGCTCTCATTTTGTACGCTGTTGAATATTCAAAACCGCATCAAAATCAGCTCTTGTTATTTTTTTTTCTGCAATGACGCGATCCAATTCTTTCTGTAATGCCGTTTCGTAATAATTTAAAAGCATCTCACGGATTTCTTCTAATTGATTAGCAGTCACAGGACGACTGAACAACTTTAATAACATAAGTTGCACATCGTTCAAAGGTTGTGAGGCTACAGCTTGAGCATTCATTTAATTAATTTTTTACAAAGATAACGCAATTTTAATTTCTTCAAAAAATTCTTTCTATTCAACTAATTCTCTTTTGTTTTTGTATATTTGTATTTTTATAATGCAATAGGAAACTATTTGTGCCTTCTATTAAACAATTAAAATGAATGATTTTCAAGACTTTAAGAAATTGGTAGCTGATTTCAGTAAAATAAAAATAAAAGAACGAGGTTTAACTTTTTTGGAAATAGCTAAAACACCAAATTTAGAAATCGTTTGGACTAATATTTTAGCTTTTTACCTCAATCCGAACAATGAACATCAGTTATCGGATCTTTTACTAAAATCAATTTTAGGTGAAGATTTTGTTTCGACGAACTTTAATAATATTTCAGTAAATACTGAGCATCGAACTCAAAAGAATAATAGAATTGATATTTTAGTTTCAAATGACAATTTTATTCTTGGGATTGAAAATAAGGTTGACGCACTATCATATAATGATTTTAAGGATTATTCGGAAACCATAGATAATTTAGCGAATCTAAGAAATCGAACTCCTTATAAAATTATTCTTTCCAAATATCCACCTAATCCAAAGATTGAATTTGGCTTTAAGAATGTTTTATACGGAGATTTTGTAAAAAATTTAAAAAACAATCTTGGTAATTACACGTATCACGCAGACTCAAAATACTTGCTTTTTCTTTTAGATTTTATAAAAAACATTGAAAACTCACTAAATACTCAAAATATGAATGATAAGTTAGAAGTTGTTAATTTTTTTCATGATAATGTTCTTCAAATTAATAGACTAATGAAGGAACACTATGTACTACACGATGAGTTGGTAGATTGAATTATATTTCTCTGAATTTAAAGATTGAAGTTATCGAAGCAAAACTCCGTGAGATTGATATCAATTCAAAATTTACTGGTGCAGGACCAAATGATAAATCAAGATTTAAGTACGGGGACCAACTTGCTGCGTACAGAGCTAAAGCCAACGAAATTTCAATAGTTTTTCATATAAGTGTACAAGATTACCAAATTTGTATAAGATACTGGATTGAAGACGAATCTAAAAATAAAAATATAAAAGTTGAATTATTGGATGGCGCAGACAAAGGCAATAAAATAAATTACTACTATTCAGATGAAGATTTAGTAAAAGAAATCAAGCTTTACATTCTTCACACTATTAGTTTTTTAGACTCAACAATTAAATAAATGCTTGAAGGACTTATTCTTCAATTTAAAGATGGGTTATCAATCTTCAATTTCTTAATTAACCCCAACATTATAACTATTAACAATCCTATCTTTATAAACGGGCAGTAGCGATTTTATTTTATCAATCGTATTGCGTAAATGCAGATTGGAATATCCGCCTGATGCATTTTTGTGTCCGCCGCCATTGAAATGGTCGCGACAAAATTCTTGAACACTGAAATCACCTTTCGAGCGGAGAGAAAGTTTCACAATCGTCGGTTGTTCGGTTATGAAACACGCTAAATGAATATCGCGCATCATCATCACATTGTTAACGATGCCTTCTGTATCGCCGCGCTGGATATCAAAAATTTCGTAATCTTTTTTTGTTAACCACACAATCCCAGTTTTAAATTCTGGTAAAATTTCCATGCGGTTGTACAACACATGACCAAGTAAGCGCAGGTTTTTTTCTTCCAAACTATTAAAAATCAGATCTTGGATGTAAGCATCGCGCGCGCCCAATTCCAAAAGAGACGCGACGGTGCGAAATAATTTAGGCGATGTCGAAAATTTGAAAGAGCCTGTATCGGTTACGATACCAGTGTAAACACAATCGGCAATAGTAGGCGTTACGGCTTGTTTACCCTCAACAGAAAGAATAAAATCGTAAACGAGTTCGCAGGTTGAAGAAGCTGTAATGTCAGACAGCATGTAATCCACGAAATTATCAGGTTCGCGATGGTGATCAATCATTATTTTTTGTTGACGCTTCAACGTTTTAATGAAATCACCCATTTTATCCACCCTATCTAAAGAATTATAATCGAGCACAAAAATAATATCGGAAAGGAAAAGGAGGCTGTTACACGTATCCGTTTGAGTATCAAAAATTGAAATTTTATCTATCCGCGGCATCCACTCAAAACTAACGGGATACAATGACGGAAAAACAATATTTACCGAATGTCCTTTACTTT
>ENA-OBIO01001196-OBIO01001196.1-metagenomes-genome-assembly--contig:-NODE-1196-length-10885-cov-9.96759_pt1 | contig 10885 bp, 8 predicted proteins | sample MGYA00153383_OBIO01 | MGnify analysis MGYA00153383 | reverse complement strand
AGAAATTAATTTATTAAAAGTAAGATTAAATGTATATTTTTTAGGTAACCCATCATTTGTTAAATTGTAACATATATATCTAATATCATCAAAAGTTGCTAACATCGATAAATTTGGAGGTAATAATTCTACTGCTGTAAGTGTACTACCTCTTTTTAATAATAATCTAATAGTAAAATCATTATTATTAAAAAATCTAATTACACGATAATCATCATTATCAATAATAATATCCTCACCAATATTATTCCATAAAGATACAACAACATCTTTTATTGCACCTTGTATATTGTCTGATGATGTTAAATTTTTTCTATTAAAATATACTCGTTCAGTAATTTTATCAAGTAATGTTTGTTTACCTATATATTTATTTCCATCTGCCATAATATGTATTATTTTTTTTTTAAATTAAGGGTTGAACAAAATTATTTAAATCAAATTCACCATCAACAAATTCACCACCAGATGATGTTTTCATTTGAACAACTGGAATGTTATTTGTTGAAGTTAAATCTTTATAGTTTATTAAATAAAATGCATTATCTCGTAAATTACCATTAATACAAAAATATTCTTCACCAGTAATATTTGGTATTAAATCAGCACGAGTTAATATTTTATAGTTTGTATCAATATCCGATACCGTAAAATATGTTATTGTTAAACCAACTTTACGATTCTTTTTTTTACCAATAAGATATTCTCTACCAATCTTAGTCCAAGAGATGGATAATTCACCACTATTGATTATATCATTAATAAAATTATTACCTACATATCCCATATATCATTTTTTATTAATAAATATTAGCAACTTCATAAATTTTAACACTATAACCATAATAATTATATACATTAACATTACTAAGACTATTAACTTGATCCATCAAAATATTAGATGAAGCATTATTAGCATTAATTGTATAATTAAATATAGGCGGATTTTGTCCACCTAAAACTACTCTACTATACACTATTTTTAAATTTTTACCAATTAAATCAGTATTATTTAAATTTAAAATCATTTTATATGATATTGGATTATTTGCATTAGGTTTAGGTGGATATTTTACATTAGTAACAGTTAATATATATTTTTGATTAATATTTTTTGACATATTAAAAAATGTTGTTTGATTCATATCATTAACAATATTACCATTACCTAAATTATAACCATTACTATCATATAATAATACATTACTAGTTCCAATTATAGTTTTACAAGTACCATTATCATTAGCTATTTGTTGACCATTATTTGTTAAATAAGTTAGTGCTTTATTATTGGCATCTGTTTTATTAATTAAAGATGTAAATGTACCAGTATTAGCACTAACAACATAAATATTACCACCATTAGGACAATTATTTTTCACAAAAGTCATTGTTTGTAAATAATTACTATACATACAATTACCATTATCATTAGTTAGTTGTTGTCCATTATTATTTATATATGTTAATGCGTTATTATCAGCTATATCTTGTGTAGTACCAGTAAATTGTCCGTAAGTTGTTGTAACAACATAACTTTGTCCTATTGAACTACCAGTACAACTATTTTTAGTAAATGTTTTATTAAATGAATTTGATTTATAATAAAACCCACAACTAATACTATTAGGTGTTTCTTTTAAATATGATGTACCGTCACCATTACTAATTTCTTCAATTAATGTATATGGTAATTGACAATGTTGATTAATTACTGTACCCTTTAAATAATAACCTAATTTAATAGGATATTTAATTGTAACACCATTACTAATAGTATTAATGCAAATGTCATCAGTACCAGTTATATTAGGTACAAAACCACTTTTAATAGTATTATTACTATTAGATGATATAAGATAATTTGTATCAGAATCACCTAATGTAAAATAATTAGTTAATATTTCTTCATCACCTCCATTAAAATATAATTCTCTACCTTTTTGAGTAAGATATGCTTTAAATGTTAATGTTGTAGAACTTGCAATATAACCCATATTTTTTTTAAAAATCTAATGATAATTCTATAGTTCTAAGTTGGCTACTTTTCTTTTCAAAAGGATAGTTAATTTTACCAATAGCTACCAATGTTTGATTTATATCATATATTGCAACTTCATTAACATAAACATTTTGTGTACTATTAATCCATGTTGGATTAATTGAAGTGTTATATTGATTAAATGGTAAAACTATTAAAAACTTTGTCTGAAATACAGTTGCTTCAATATCTGTTTTAACATTACCGAAGAAAACAACTTCGTCACCAAATTGTAAATTATTACTTTGACTAGTTGTAGGTATTGTTATATAATTATTTAAATTATATGTAATACCACTACCAATAATATTATTATCTATATTATATATTATACCATCAAAAGCTGTCGATGGTATAATATTATTAGTAAATGGATAACCATTTAATTTACTTGTAAAATCATATTCTAACCAATTTGCTGGGTTAGGTCTGTCAGTATTATTATTAACTAATTGATAAAGTAATTTAAATTTATTAAAAATTAAACCATTACCATTAAATGTTGATGCTAAATATTTTAATTCACCACTATTAATACTAAATGTAGGTACTTGATTATTAGTTAAATTATTATTTGTATCTAATGTTGGTTTATATTGTATATAATTTTGATTATGTAATGTATTTTTATATCCATATGAACTATTAACAGTATAACCAGAATTATTTTCAAATAAATATGTTACATAAAGTTTTTGATTACTAGTAGTAAATATATTTGGTCTAGTTGTTGGTACACCTGTTGTATTTCCACCATTTATTAATGTTGGATAAGTCCAATTTCTATTTGATTTATAACTCATAGCAGCTATAAGTTCTTCATTTTCAATAATAATAGTTTTTAAATTAATAAAACATTTACCAACAACATTACTAGAATTATCTATTAAATCATAATAAGTTGTATTTAAATCAGTTGCACCAGAACCAGTAATACTTGTTTTAGCAATATTATTACATGTTAAAGTTAATCCCATTGTATTATCAGTACTTTTATGCCATATTACTGTAGGCAATTCTAACACTAAACTATTATTATAGAATAATTCACCATAATAATTATTTATACTGTTATTAGTATAATGTATAATACCAATTGATTTTTGAGAAGGTTTATCATATGTTAATGATAAAAAGTTTTTAAAACCAGTATATCCAGATGACCCAAAATTAGCAAAAGTTTCATAACCTGTTTGTTTACCAGCCAAATCTTCAGTATATACAATATTCATATTCCAAACTGGTACATCATTATTTGCAACATTACAGTTACTATTAAATGCTAATGTATTTTCATTCCAATATGAAGTTGTATTACCACTACCATAAAAATTATAGATACTATCACTATTAGGATAAATTAAACATTTAGCTATTTTACCACTACCACTACCATTATAATTAGGTAACTGTCTATCTAATGTAACAGTTAATGTATTTGCTGATACCGTACCAGTAAATGATTGAATTTTATAAAATAATTGAGGTGTTGGATTATTACTATAAATAATATCATTACTATAAGTTGTTCCACTATATGCTGGATTTATCCAATTAACAAAAAGATAATCACCAACTATTGGTTCTTCATATAAACTAAAACCTGAATCTTGATATAATTTTATCGTTGTTCCACCACTTACTTCATTTAAATTAATATTTAATTTATTCTGTACTACATATTTACTTTCACTATGCAATCTAAATCCATTTGTTGTATCACCTAAAAAAAAACCTCTTTCTTTAGCAGTATTATGAATCCGTATTTCAACTGGTGTAATACTATTTAATTTAGTAAACGGAGTAGTTGAAGTATTATTTGGAAAAACATAATATTTAATAGGTGCATTTTTATCCATTGGACTAAGTATATGTGATTCAGATAATTGAAAATTAGTATTATCTGCATATGTATAATCAATCTCAGAATCACCTATTGCCCAATTATCAAAAGTTAATAATCCTGATGCTAAAAGTTTTCTTCCAGACGTAGTTAAACGTACATTTACTGCTATTTGTGATTCCTTATCAATGAAACTCATGTTAATTACTTTTATTTTAAATAGAAAAATATTATAAAATTTTATTTCAAAAATGCTCTATTTAATATAAATAGAAAAAATTGTGGCAAACGAAATAACCAAACAAGAAAAAAATCTTCTATATCGTCAAGTACGTGTTATGTTAGGTGGTGGTAATGGTGGTAGAGAAGTTGAAATAACTGATGAAGTTTTAGATGATATACTTATTGTAAGTATTGAAGAATATGTCGGTTATTTAAATGAATGGCTTGTTGCACAACAATGGACAACATTACAAAATACTAATGGTAGTACTGAAAGCTTGTTATATGCTTTAACAACTAAAACATTAGATTTTGAACAATCATTTAGTTATGCTTATGGTAAACAAACAGGTATCAGTACAAATGGTAATTATGAATTAAAAAAAGATTATGTTGTTATAACTGCTGGTACACAAAATTACGTAATTCCTGCTGGTAGAGAAGTTAATGAAGTTTTATGGGTAACTCCTAGTCAATTAATGGGTGGTTTTGATATGGGTGGTAGTAATTCATGGATAGCAACCCCAATGGGTTGGAATATAGGTGGTTATGGAATGAATGCTATTTTACCTGCAAGTAATATGTACTTATCCACTCAAAATACAAAGATGGTAAAGAATATATTGCAATCAGAATTAACATATAAAATAACTGGAGGTCCTAAAGGAACAAAAAATTTATGGTTATATCCAGTACCTGCATCTGGTGATGAAATAACTGGAAACGCTCTAACATCAACAGATCATATTACAAATCACTCAAAACATTATAGTGGTAGTTTAGTATGGTATTTTTATTATGATACTACAAACGGTGATAGAGATGATTGTTTAGAAGCAAATAATGATATTATTAAATTACCATCAGATGTTAATGTTAAAAATATTCCTTACCAAAAATTAAATGATTCATCCAAATCTAGAATAAGAAGATTACTTATTGCAGAAGCAAAAAATTATTTAGCTTACTCCAGAGGTAAATTTGGTGGTGAAACTAAAGGTAGAGATGGTGAAACTATAACTATGGATTATAGTTTTTTACTTGATCAAGCAACATCAGATAAAGCTAAAGTTTATAATGATTTAGCTGAATACCTTAAAACATTAACTTATGTTAATATAATGGAAGAAAGAGAAAGAATATCAGATTCATTAAGTAGTATTCTACAAAAAGTTCCACCATTACAATCTATTTATATGATTTAAAATTTTAATTAAAAAATGAGCAACAGTCGTTATAGTACAATTAGACCTTCAACAGTATTACCTAGTGATATTGAAATATTATATTCATATACTCCTAATAGAGAAACACCTCCTAATTATATTCTAGGAAAATTAGAACCAGCTTCACAATATCTTACACCTTATTATACACAACCAAATAGTATAGAATTACTTGGTGGATTATATAATCTTACTTTACCAAGTAGTGTATTCAATCAACTTGGTATATATACAATAATTATCAGACCAAAACAGATCAGAACTAAAATTGTTGATTGTGGGGTATTATCTGCACTCCCTAATGAAAAAGGTATTGTATTTGATTTAAATGGTTCAGTTGATAACAGTGGTAATAGTATTGATCTTACTAATTTAGTTAATAATCTTAGTGGATATAGAATTGAATATCTTAATGATAATGGAAATGGAAAACTCTCTTTAAAAGAAAATTATTTTACAATTGTTACAAACGCAAATAAAGCTGAAGTAGTTTCAAGTAATGTTAATAATAGTACTCAAAAAGCTACTACATATAGATTAACAGACAATGGAAAACTTATATATGTTAGTGTGTCACCTCAAGCAGTTAATACTGTTAAACCTAATGTAAAGCCGTTTATTGGAGAACCTGGTCAGTCAATCATCCTAACCAATACAAATTTCAATCCAATCATCATGGAAGTTGAAATGGTTGAATACACAGAAAATGAAATTGGTATCGGTATCTTTGGATCACAAACAAGAAACGTTCAAAACGGTGTTGTTAGCTATTACAGACCTGATCTATCAATATATAAACAATCATTAATGTACGGTATTAAAGATGAATTTAATAATCCACTTTATGAAATAAAACAAGATAAAACTCAAATTGATGCTAGTGAAGATTTTAAAACCATTACTAGTGGTGTTCAATAATAATATTATTTTATGAATATTAAAAAACTTATTTTAGAAAATATTAATAACAATTTTGATTATAACAAAAATTGCCCTGTTTTATTCAAAATAAATGATGAAGTAATTAAAGAAGTAAATAAATTTAATACTTCAGAAGAATTATTAAGAGCAGGTGGTATTTCAATTGAAGCTTTAGATAGACTTGCATATGGATTTAGTTCAAATGATATAAAAACACTACTACCAAATCAATTAAATATTAAATGGAAGCAAGATTTAGCAAATGTTTTATATGAAATACAAAAAAGTGGTTTATCAAAAAAACAATGGGCATCTAAAATTAATCTAACTGAACCAATTGATGTAAGTTATGAGAAAAATAAATTCTATATTGAAGATGGTCACCACAGATTTGTTGCAGCAAAAATATTAAGTAAACCACTAAATGTTAATTTAGAAATTAAACAAAATCCAATATTAACTCTAGGTGGAAAAGATTATGATAATTTTCATAGATGTATTTTTAACCAAATAAAAAAAATTCAATAAATTATAAAAAATAAAAATGCCTATCATCATTTACTATAGTATTTAATAATAAACAACTAAAAATTATGATAGACGTTAAAACAATAGGTGCTAAAGGTGATGGAATTCAAGAAGATTCAACATACATTAACTTAGCAATTGATCAAGCTTTAAAAACAGGTCAAGATGTATTTATTCCATCAGGAACTTATAAATGTAATCAATTTATTACTGGAAATACAACCACTATTAAAATTGCTCAAAGTGGAATAAAAAAAATAAAAATATACGGTGAAAAAGGAACAAAAATAACCACATCAAACGATTCTGGTTCTATTATGTTTTTTATGTATAATTTAGTTGATACAACTATACAAGATATATTTTTTGAAAATACACACGATATCACTCTTAATCAAACTAATGCAATTAGATGCATGGGTACAGGTGCAAATTTAATAAAAAATCTTAATATTAAAAATTGTAGATTTGAAGGCTTTAGTACAGCACTTTCAATACAAGGTGTAATAGGACTTAATATTATCGATAATATCTTTGAAGCACCCAAAGGACACGATAATGCTCAAAATAATTCATCACCAGCAGTATTTGTTTGGTTATTTGATAATCAAAATGGACAATGTTACGATGTTGAAATAATTGGTAATAACGCAAATGGTTTTACAGGTACAGATATTAATAATACTGTAACAAAAAGACCAATGGATGGTTTTGTTTATGGAACAGCCTATGGTATGTTAATATCAAACAACATCACTAGAAATTTATGTGAAGAACATATTGCTATTGCACCACTAACAATATACCCAAACTTAAATTATCCAATACTAATATCAAATAATATTTTCTACCAAGGTATACCAAGCGGATGTACAAAAAATAATGCCCCATTAATATCTAATTATGGTGTTAGAACAGATTGTAATAACGTAACAATCACAGATAATGTATTCTTTGACTTTACTTGTGGTGTACTAGTTTATGGTCTAGATTACCCAACACTAAAACAAAGTAATTACATGATTACCAATAATAAATTTTACTCCCCTAGAAATAATATGTATAAAATCTATTATGCTATTAAAATTGCTGGAAGTGTAAATAATTTAACATCAAATGTTATTATATTAAATAATATGTTCGATATTGATAATACTACACTTAATACAAATTTAACAATCATAGGACTATACAACTGCGAAAGACTCAATGTAGAAAATAACTACATCTTTAAAAAGAATATCGTCCTTGGTAGTTTTACAGTAAGTGATATAGTAATTAATAACTCCTTAGATTATATTTCAAATAATAATATAGTTAGAAATTAAATATCGCATATTTAAAAAATAATCTTCCTGATATTCAAGTAGTTAAATTTATTTGAAAAAAATAATTAGGAATTATCGAAACTTTTATATACTTTTGTAGTATATAATAAAAAGAAACAAATATTAAATAAATTTTATAATGAAAAACATTACTAACATAACATCAACTTTCACATCGTTTACTACGAGTAGTTTTACGTCAAGATGCTTCTTTACTAGAAGTTCTATCTTAGAGGTTGATAAATGTATTGTTTTTAAAAAATAAAATGAAATAAAAGTTTTAAAAACAAAAATAATCAAAAAAACCTCTAAGTATAATTTACTTAGAGGTTTTTTTATGTTTATATGGAGCTGTAACTCAGTTGGTAGAGTGCTTCCCTGAAGAGGAAGTGGTCGTTGGGTCGTAGCCAACCAGCTCCACAATAAAATTATTATATAAGCTGAGTAAGCATTGTTGGTGATGCAACGGATTTGTAACCCGTATAACTGGTTTCGACTACCAGACTTAGCTCAGTCCTGTAACACAATGAATAGTGTGCAACACTTCTAATGTTGATATAATGGTTTGATTCCATTCAGGATTATATAGAGAGTTAGCCTAATTGGTAAGGCAGCAGTCTTGAAAACTGCCGTGTCACGAAAGTGGCTTGAAGGTTCGAGTCCATCACTCTCTACAACACAATGTTAATGCCTAGTTTCTATGTAGGTCGTAGGGATGGATTGCAAACCCATTATATGAGATTTCGATTATCTCACTAGGCTCTATAAACAATGAGAGTAAAAATCTGAGGAAGATTACCTACCTGCTAAGTAGTGTGTACAGTAAAATGTATTAGTTTCGAATACTATGCTCTCAGCTATTTATAAACTATAGTTTTTATACCATTTTCTATGATATTAATAAATTTTTCATTTTCGTATCTAGATATACCTTTAGTATAATCACTTATAGTCCTTAAAGAAACTTTAAACATATCCATTAAATCTTTTTTATGATATAAACCAGTTCTATATAAATTTTTAATTATTAATCTATCATTTTCTGTAAAGGTATTATATTTACTTGCACCATTATTTCTACCTCTAGTTTTATCTCTAATTTTTTCTTTTATTTCTTCACTTTTTTCTTTACCATATATTTCTTCATATGTTTTACCTTTTAAATTAAGAAGTGAGTAATTTTTAAGTACATTATATTTTTTTCGTTCAGCTTCTGGAGTAGTATCAAACCAAATACGAAATTTATCCTGTGTTTTCTTCATTCTAATAATTTTTTCTTCTTCTGTTTCAATATATCCTTTATGACTAGTATTAGTTCTATTATAATAAGTTTTATCTTTAGCACAATCTAAAGAAATTAAAAGCTTAGATTCAAATTCTCTTAATTCTACATTAGATACATTTTCAAAACTATATAATATTTTCTTTTCAAAAAATTCTTTACCAAAATCATTTATATCATTTTTTAGTAATTTACTACTTCCAAAATAATTAGGTTTATTATGTTGATCAGAACCTATATAACGATATGGTGTTATACCCCATGATTTAAATAAATGATTAGTTGTTTCATAAATAATTTGCATACTATTTTTTATATTAAATAGTATGCAAATTCAAAAAAATAAAAAGCGTACCTAGTTGAACTCGAATCAACAACCCTCAAATTAACAGTTTGACGCTCTAACCAGTTGAGCTATAGGTACTTATGTGAATGCAGTGAGATTTGAACTCACGAATCCCGAAGGAAAAAGTTTTACAGACTTTCCACTTTAACCTGCCTTGTATACACATTCATATATTTATTTATTGTGACTCCAGATAGAATCGAACTATCGACATTTCCATTAAAAGTGGAAAACTCTACCGCTGAGTTATGAAGTCATTTTCAATTTAAAGTTGTTCTAGTTGGACATGCACCAACACTCTTTACATTATCAGTGTAACGCTTCACTATTTAAGCTATAGAACAATATGCTAACAGGGTAGGCTTCGAACCTACAAAAGGACTTTAGGTAATAGACAAACAAAAATTTTGTTAATGCTTGGTGGTCAATCCACTATCTATACTTTATTAGTTGTTCCTAACCTCTGAGACAGAGAGGCATGTTTCCCAATTTCATCACCTGTTAATTTTAATTCAATAAAAAAAACCTCAAACTTTTCAGCTTGAGGTTTTCGATATATCTTTTGTTTTTTTATAACAATATCTTACTTCTCTAAGCCAAACGAGTTGGTATAGTTCTTATAATTAATATTATTATAATTTATTGTTCTCATAATTGTAATTTATTTTTTTTCTTTATTATATATACTATAAAAGTATAATAAAAGTTTTATTTTTCCTAATTATTTTTTAAATATTTTCTAACTATCTAATAATCAAAGAGATTATTTTTTTAATAAAGCGACTGATGAGAGATTTGAACTCTAAACTTTTGTGCGACAAACAAATGTGTTACCAGATTACACCACACCAGTCATTGTGATCCATACGGTATTCGAAACCGTGTTACAGTATAGAAAGTACTGAGTCCTAACCACTAGACGAATGGATCATATTATATATTGTTGTTAAACACGTCTACTAGGATTCCAACCTAGTCCTAAAGTTTTGGAGACTCCAATGCTAAAGCAATTACACCATAGACGTATTAAACAAAAAAAGACCTAAACTTTTTTATGGCTTAGGTCTCCTTATAGAATGAGTATAAAATTATTTTTTATACCAATAGGAACTTCAGCCAAAGGTTTGTATCCTCTGTCTCATAGTTGT
>ENA-OBIO01001195-OBIO01001195.1-metagenomes-genome-assembly--contig:-NODE-1195-length-10886-cov-74.5886_pt1 | contig 10886 bp, 9 predicted proteins | sample MGYA00153383_OBIO01 | MGnify analysis MGYA00153383 | reverse complement strand
ATTATATAATCCGAGCATTCCCTCATTTTCCCATCGATTTAACCAGTTATACATAGTCTTATAACTAAATTTAAAGATTTTTATCAGATTTTCATTTTTGACATTTTGTGAAACCAAAATCAAAAAATGTGCTCTTTGGCGCACTTGATGATGTCTGCTTTTGCGATAAATTCGGTTTAGCAATTTCAACGAAAGTGGATTGATATCTCGAAGTAAAAACATATAAAACCTATTTAAATACAACTTAATATTTTTAGTATATCATATTAGTTGTTTTGTGTAATTAATTTTGTTTGACTACTTATCATGTCGATCGGGGAAAAATGTTTATTGAAGAGCGTTTTGGGGGTCACAGACTGATTGATGCCGACTTGGTTAAGCAGAATATTGAGTTAACTCGTTTCCCGGTTCCTGCGGATGATGACTATCAAGATACTCTCAATTATCCGGGTTTAGTTCGCGCTGCTGATTTAATCGGTCAGTTGAGCGATCCGCGATATTTGCAAAAGATTGCTGCGCTGTTTTACGAGTTTGAGGAGACTGGGCAGAATCGGGTTTTGGGGTATCAGAATCAGGGGGATTTGCGGGATGGGTATCCTAAGTTTTATTGGAATGTGGTTTATCGGTATGTCAAGGATGCGATCGGCTATTTGGAACTGACGCAGCAGGGGAAACAAGTTGTTGCTAATTTGAGCGCAAATGTGTTCCGGGTGGAGCATTCTAAGGTAGGATTGGAGGAGGTGGCAGTCGTTAGGTAGGTTTTAGGTAGATTTGGGGCATTTATGAATTATCCCCGTACGATGTAGCAGAACATCGTAAAAAATGGCTAGCCCCACACTGGTAAGCAAATCATTAAATGTTTTGATTTTCGTTACCAGATAGACGCCAGATAAATTGAATCATTGAAGCGCTAGGATAAAGGAAAATTACCATGAGATTTATCAACCCCAAAACCTATTTTGCCTTCAAAAAAATATTCGGCTCCAATCAAAGCAAACCAATCTTAATCAGCTTTCTGAATGCTATGATTTATGATGGTAATCCCACCATCGCCGATCTAGAAATCATCGACCCGTATTTAGCATCAAGAGTACAGTATCTCAAAGACTCTTACCTGGATGTCAAAGCCAGACTTGCAGGAGGCGCAACTGTAATTATCGAGATGCAAGTTTTAAATGTAGAATCTTTTGCGAAACGGGTGGTTTACAATACTGCGAAAACTTACTCGACACAACTGATTCGCGGTGAAGGTTACTTTAAGTTAAAACCTGTAATTGCTTTGACAATTACTGATTTTGAAATGTTTGACAATGACCGAGAAGTAATTTCTCACTTTGTGTTCAAGGAGAAAAAGCGTTTATTTGATTATGTCGATCCTGAAATCGAACTTATCTTTATCGAATTGCCGAAATTCAACAAACAATTGGATGAGTTAGAGACTTTGACTGATAAGTGGGTTTATTTTATGAAAAATGCTCCCAGTTTGGAAGTTGTACCGTCAACAATGGAAACAGTCTCGGAAATACAGCAAGCTTTTGAGATTGCTAATGAAACTAACTTGAATCCAGAGGAGTTGTCGGATTTAGAAGCACGCGAAAGGTATATTCTGGATCAGCAGGGAATCTCGCGAAAGGGAATTGAAGAAAGCAGAGAACAAGGGCGAGAAGAAGGTAGAGAAGAAGGCAGAGAAGAAGGCAGAGAAGAAGGTAGAGAAGAAGGACTCGCACTAGGAATGCGAGAAAAAGCTCTAGAAATTGCTAGGCAACTTTTCAATGTACTTGACAATCAAACCATCAGTCAAACTACTGGTTTGAGTGTTGAAGATATCCAAAAATTGCGGGAGGAATAGAAAGGAAGGGAAAAAGCCCGATCGCAAATATCATACAGCCCTTGTAGGGACACGGCAATGCCGTGTCCCTACGGGGATCTATCCATAGGCGGGCGTACTTCATAAACCTGCAATCTGCTGTATTATGCCCGATCGCACAACACGATAAAATTGGTTTGAAGTCAGGACTTCAGTCTTTATCAAACTCCTTCGGATTGAAGTCCTCAATACAACCTTATAGACGACTCCGCCATCTGTCTAAAGAAAGATTTTATTAAACGAGTAAATTCCGTATGATGCTGTATGATGCTGTAAAAGTCAGTCTTAGGGGAAAGCTATCTCCGACTCTAACTCCGAATAACTGACAAATCTTACAGTATCAAAAAATATATCTCATGACATCAGTCACTCCCGATCAAACTTCCTCTCAGTACGAAGTTACAGAACCAGAAGCAAAAATTGAGTCTCTGGTAGAAGAAGTTAAGCTAGAAACCGAACTCGATTTAGAATTCCTCTACACCAGAGACATTGAATTCCGACAAGAAACAATTTATTTCATTGTAGTCGATCGCTTTTACGACGGCGACCCCGCAAATAACGAAGGCCCTAACCCAGAACTTTACGATCCAGAAGGCAAAGATTGGGGCAAATATTGGGGCGGCGACTTGCAAGGAGTGATCGAAAAACTCGACTACTTAAAAGATATGGGTGTTACCGCAGTTTGGCTGACTCCATTGTTCGAGCAAGTAGAAGCTTTATTCGTCGAACAAGCTGCAATTCATGGCTATTGGACAAAAGATTTTAAGCGACTAAATCCTCGGTTTATTGCCAAAGGTGATAATCCTTCGGTCAACCAAACACAAGAAACTAAAGATACCGTATTTGATAAGTTAGTATACGAGTTGCATCAGCGGAAAATGAAACTTGTACTCGATATTGTCTGCAATCACAGCAACCCAGATTTTAGCGGCAAAAAAGGGGAACTGTACGATGATGGTGTCAAAGTAGCTGACTTTAACGATGATACAAATAACTGGTATCACCATTATGGAGAAGTCCAAAACTGGGAAGACGAATGGCAAGTTCAAAACTGCGAACTGTCTGGCTTAGCTACTTTCAACGAAAACAATATTGCCTATCGCAGTTACATTAAGTCAGCAATTATACAGTGGCTGGATAGAGGTGTTGATGCTTTGCGGGTTGATACAGTTAAGCATATGCCGATCTGGTTTTGGCAGGAGTTTACTGCCGATATTTTAACACACAGACCTGATGTTTTCATTTTTGGCGAATGGATTTACAGCGATCCTAGAAATGACCTTTCTGTGGAATTTGTCAACGAGTCGGGGATGACTATTTTAGATTTTGGGCTGTGCGTGGCAATTCGAGAAGTATTGGGAGAGGTTGCGTCAGCGGGGTTTCAGTTAATTCAGGATGTGCTGAATTTGGATCACCGCTACTACGGGGCGACGGAGTTGATTACTTTTATTGACAATCACGATATGCCGAGGTTTCAGTCGTTGAATGGCGATCGGCAAATGCTCTCTTTGGCGATATGTTTAATGATGACGACTCGTGGGATTCCTTGCATTTATTACGGCACTGAACAGTGTCTGCACGATGATACAGATGGGGGAAATGACCCTTACAACCGCCCGATGATGGAACAGTGGGATACTGATTCGCCGATTTATCGAGATGTGCGGTTGCTGTCTGGATTGCGGCGGCTGAATCCAGCTATTTCGATGGGGAGTCAGTGGCAAAAACATCTAACTGCTGATGTTTATTGTTACGTGCGCCGCTATCGCGATTCTGTGGTGTTTGTAGCAATGAATCGCGGCAATTCTGTTATAGTTGAAGCGGTTGATACTGAGTTGCCCGATGGAGAGCATACGGAGGTTTTATCGCACCGCAAGTTTGAAGTTAAAGAGGGGATGCTGTACAATTTAGAGTTGGGCGCGCGGGAAGTAATGATTTTTAGCCGCGTCGGAGAGCGAGTTAAGGCGAAAACTATTGTACGGGCACAGCTTAACAATGTTAAAAGTCAGCCTGGGGAAAGAATTGTGGTGATTGGAGATTGTCCTGAGTTGGGGAATTGGGATATTAGCAAGGCTTACCCGCTGGAGTATATCAATACTAATACTTGGTTTGGGGAAATTCCTTTTAATGAAAGTGCGGGGAAGTTGATTGCTTATAAGTATGCGCTGCTACGGGAAGGTATGTCGCCGCTGCGAGAAAATTTGGTTAGTCGCCGCTGGGTTTTGGCTTCGGAAGGGACTGTGAAATGGCGGGATAAGTGGGCGAGTGGACGGGAGTCTTGATTTTTAATGAACAGGCTTTCCGGCCTATTTTACCAGTTTTTAATGAACAGGCAAGATGCCTGTTCCACAACTAAGTTTCTATTTTGTGGAACGGGCATCCTGCCCGTTGCTAATATTACGAGTTTAGAACGATCGCAATTTTTCGACTAAAACATCGACATAGCCTTCGCTATTGTGCTGGTTCATCACCATTTCGTAGCCGCGTTGTGCTTGAGATTCTGCTTCTTGAGGATTTTTTAGCAGATGGACGATCGCCTCGCGCAAACCTGCTGCATCTCCCACATCTACCACTTTAGCAATATCGGTCGCTAAATAATCGACCATACCTTGAGTCCGAGTAATGGCGACTGGCCGCTTACAAGCCATTGCTTCGACTAAACCCTGCACTCCCGCAGCATATTTATTGTCGGTTAAACAAACTGCAACTACGTCTGCATCGCGATAAAGTTGTACTAAATCCGGCCATTCGTAGAATTTGCGGGACATATTTTCTGGCATAGTATCGGGGAAGGCTTGCGATAAAGCTTTGGCATCTTTAGAAAAGCCACTAATTTTTACGTCAACATCTAAGTCAGCAGTTGCTGCTGCTAAAAGTCGGTAGTCGCGCTTTTCTAATCCGACGCTAACAACTGTCTGCCGCTTTTTCTCGCTTGAAACGGGGCCTGGTGTAAAAAACTGGGTGTCTGTCTGTTCTAAAAGTAGCAAAATTCGTGATTCAGGTATGGCTAAATAGCTGCGGAGAAAGTTGGTTTGAGGGCTGGCGCAGGCCATGAATACGTCAATTTTGTTGGCTAAACCGAAGAGTTTTAGGGCGACGCGGCCGCGCAGCCGATCGATATTGTGGAAATATACAACAACTTTTGGGCGATCCGACAATTCACCGCACACCGCCGCCACTGGAATCCCAATGTCCTCGCCTGTACAAAATATCACGTCATCGCTGCTGACTTGCTCGGATAATTTGCGCGCGGCGGCCCAATGTTCGGGCTTAGAAGAAATTTTCGATCGCAGTTTGTCACTCAACGATATCGCTTCGCCATCCGGGGCGTGGACGGTGGCATTTAAGCGGTCTCTCAGAGCTCGCAGGACGTGGCGGGGGCATTTGCCTAGTTGGGCATCGCGGTCAATTCCATCTAGGTCTATTTTGCGACCTAATGCCAAATGGTATTTCAAATTATTCTCCTTATGATCGTGCTGGTGCTGGCACAAATTATCTAATCTCAGAAAATTCTATCCTCTACTGTTGAAAGTGCTGGTGCGATCGGTCAGTCCATTTTGGATTTTAGATTTTAGATTTTGGATTTTAGATAAATCTGGCTGGTGTGGCTAATGTCTCAAATTTTTTTGAATTTCCCGAATCCTGTCTAGGCTTGTATCACAACCACCCTGACGGTAGGAGTCAACAACAGTGACAAGGTTGATCGATTCAAATGAATTAAGCTTTTATCCTGAAGTTAGAAGAGAGCATTTGTGTTTACCCTGATGTATATTTCTCCAGAACAAGACGAAAAAATTCGCTACACGATCCGCGAGTGCGGTCAAGCAGCTTACAAGCTTGCAGCCGCACCTTTTGAAGTTTCCGAGAAAGGGCCAGACGACTACGTGACGAGTATCGATCGCTACCTAGACCAACAACTATCGGCAGCATTTAGCACCTTATTTCCTGAAGACGGCAGGATCACGGAGGAAAACGTCGCCTCTAGAACCGCTTACGAGGCTAATTACCAGCGCCTCTGGTGTATCGATCCCCTGGACGGGACGGAGGGATTTATTCAGGGAAAACAGCACTACGCTGTAATGGTTGGGCTGCTGGTTGAGGCGGAACCGGTGGCGGGTTGGATCTATGCCCCGGCTTTTGACCAAATGTATTTTGGCGGCAAAGATTGGGGATTATTCCAAACTGTGGGAACCGAATCGCCACAGCCGATCGCCCTTTCCAAACCCCCGGCTCCGACACCGCTCAATTGTAAGATTATTCTCGGAGACAGAGACCAAAAAAACTACGCCCGGGCGATCGCCCAAAGCATCCCTGGAGTCGAATTTTACTCCCTCGGCAGCTTTGGCTTAAAAGTGATGGAAGTCATACAAGGTCGAGCCGGTTTGTACCTGTATTTTAACGGCAGAGTTAAAGTGTGGGATACTGCTGGGCCTCTGGCTTTGGCAAAAGCAGCCGGATTGATTTGTTGCGATTTGCAAGGTCAACCGCTGAGGTGGACTAAAGATGCGATCGAGCCCGAGACTCTGGCCCACACGCAGTCAATCGCGATCGGCTGGCCGGAATATATAGAACCTCTGTTGGGCAAAATTCAACAGGCAGTGGGACGCTGTTAAAACCGTTTAGGATGAAACAATCTGCAAATTTTAGACGAACCGCGCCTCTGCGCCCTTATCATCAATTAAAGGAGCAACGGATTGTTTGTATTCCCAAACATCGATCGTTCCCTAACTGTTGGCTGTCGCCTAACTATATTTCACACCTCCACGAGTTTGCATGAAGACAGAAGCTTTCAGTGAGCTGTTCCCCCTATTTAAGGGTGCTAACCCAGAAACCTTGGGAGGGCTGCTATCAAACGCCGTCAAGCATGAGTATCCCCCAGGCCGAGCTGTGGTGATGGAGGATTCTTGGGGCAACGCGATTTATTTTGTGGTGTCCGGCTGGGTCAAAGTCCGCCGCCTGTCAAACGATCGAGCTGTATCCATGGCTATTTTAGGACAGGGTGCTTTTTTCGGCGAAATGGCTATTCTAGACGAATCTCCTCGATCGAATGACGTACTTGCTCTATCGCCCGTGCGGCTGATCAGCGTCACGGCTCAGCGATTTATCCAAACCCTGTTTAAAGACCCACAATTGCACCACCGGATGCTGCAACTGATGGTGCGGCGACTGCGCCAAACCAATCTCCGCTCTCAACTCAGGAACCGCCAGCCAGCGGTTAAACTAGCAAATATTTTAGTCGAGCTGGGAGAAAACTACGGTCAGAAAACTGCTGAGGGCAGAGATATCTTCAATATCCCTTATCAAGATTTAGCTGATATCACAGATATCACCCTAGATGAAACCAGCAAAATTATGGAAACCTTGGACAGTAAAAACTGGATTAAAGTCGATCCAAGCCACCAAACTATCCATTTGATCAACCTCAAACATTTGATGAATTTGGCAAGTAAATGACAGATGTCACTCGTTTTGATACCTCGGAAGTTGCAGATAACCTGAATCACCAACTAACAGCACCGACAATTCAATATTCGGTGGCGATGCCCAATCCTGAATCCCACCTGTTTGAAGTGACTTTGCGCGTGCAAGGTTGGTCGGAGCCTGTTCTGAATTTAAAAATGCCTGTTTGGACTCCCGGTTCTTATTTGGTTCGAGAGTACGCCCGCCACTTGCAAGATTTTCGCTCCCTAGGAGGCGATCGTCCTTTACCTTGGCGCAAGCAAAGCAAAAATCACTGGCAAATCGACACTGATTCAGTGTCAGATATCACGGTTTTTTATCGCATTTTTGCCAACGAACTGACAGTCAGAACCAATCATTTAGACTCGACTCACGGTTATTTTAATCCAGCGGCTTTGTGCTTTTTCTTGCCCGGTTTTGAGCGCAACTGCTACACCGTGACAGTCGTGCCACCCCAGCCGGAATGGCGCACCGTGACTACTTTGCCACCTGTTTCCGGGCAAAATCTTACTTTCGCTGCTGCGGATTTTGACACTCTTGTCGATAGTCCTTTTGAGATTGGCTGTCACGAAGTCTACGATTTTGAAGTGCTGGGAAAAGCCCATCAGTTAGTAGTTTGGGGGAAAGGCAATTTAGAACCCGATCGCCTAATTCGAGATATCCAAAAAATCATTGAAGTCGAGGCCCAAATGTTCGGCGGTTTACCTTACGAACGTTATGTGTTTTTGCTGCATTTGTCCGGCTCTGGTTTTGGCGGTTTGGAACACAAGGAGAGCTGCACTCTCAACTATCCACGTTTTAGTTTTCGGGCGTCTGACAAGTACGAACGCTTTATTCAATTGGTAGCTCACGAGTTTTTTCACCTCTGGAATGTTAAGCGCATTCGACCGAAAGCTCTCGAAGTATTTGATTACGAACAAGAAAACTACACTCCTTCTTTATGGTTCTCTGAAGGTACAACCAGCTATTATGATTTAGTGATTCCTTTGCGAGCTGGTCTCTACAACGTCAAAGGTTATTTCCAAAGTATGTCCAAGGAAATTACTCGATTGCAGACGATTCCGGGGCGAAACGTGCAGCCTGTGAGCGAGTCGAGCTGGGATGCTTGGATTAAACTTTATCGCCGGGATGCTAACAGCGATAATTCGCAGATTTCCTATTATTTGAAAGGGGAAGTTGTTTCGTTTTTGCTCGATTTGTTGATTCGAGCTAGACATCGCAACGAGCGATCGCTCGACGATGTGATGCGTTTGATGTGGCAGCAGTTTGGTAATGCTGATTCTGCGAACAATGACGATTTAGACCAAAAGTCAGGAACAGAGGCCAAGGCTGCGAATCTAACATCAAGCGGACGGTTAAATTCTGTTTCGTTGCCCGCAGAAATCGGCTTTACTCCCGAACAGTTGCAAAGTACGATCGAGTCCGTCGCCGGCATCGATTTGAGCGACTTTTTCGCGCGCTATGTAGACGGCACTGAAGAGCTGCCTTACAACAAATATTTGGAACCTTTCGGGCTGGAACTTGCCGTAGGTGAAACTAGCGAAATACCTCGGATTGGTTGGACGTTGGGAACGGAAAACGGGCGGGAAATGGTGAAATTTGTCGAAGCAGGATCTCCCGCACAATTAGCCGGAATTGACGCTGGGGACGAGTTGCTGGCGATCGCAGGTTTTCGGGTAAATGCAGAACAAGCCAACGAGAGGCTTAAGGATTATCAGTCGGGAAACGCGATCGAAGTAACAGTTTTTCACCAAGACGAACTGCGGACTTGTCGCGTTACTCTCGCCACGTCGCGCCCAACGCGCTACTGGATCGAGTCCGTGGAACAACCCACTGCTATTCAGAAACAAAACTTTACTGGATGGCTGGGAGTGCCTCTCTCAAAATTGTGACATGATTGTTAGTAGTCAGTTATTATTTGTTACTTGTTGGTTATTATTTGTTGGTTCCAATCACCAGTAAAAAATCACCAATCATCAGTAACAAATAACTAATAACAAATAACCAATACCAATTCCCAATTTTAATTATGCAAACCCCACCTCCTCCATCAATTACGCCCCGCCAGATGAACCTGCTGAGAATTGTTGCCTCTATGGCCTGGGCTGACGGTGAACTCGCGACAGAAGAAGTTAATTTAATGCTCGATCGCTTTTGCCGTTTGTTTGCCCCAGATACCGACGGACAACAAATGCAACAGGAACTCCGGGATTACATCATGCAAAATATCCCCCTTGATGAGTTGATCGACCAACTAGAAACTCAAGATGAAAAGGAATTAGTTTTGCAACTAGGCTATGAAGTGATTTCATCTAGTTCTCGCACTCCCGACGAACCGAAAATTAACACTGAAGAAGCCGCAGCTTATCAAAAATTAGTGCAGTTGCTAAATCTTCCCGAAGATGCAGTCAAGCGTATTAAAGCAGAAGCATCGGTGACAGACACTTCGGAGGGAATTGTAGAGAAGATGGCTCAAAAATTAGAAAAGTTCATCAAAGGCTAGTTAGGGAGTAGTGTTAATCCGTAGGGTGCGTCGCTCTTCGATATTGGATATAACTTGCAGATTATCGAGGGCGACGCACCCTACTTGCCATCAGATTATATGTACCACATACACAGGTCATATGCTGTATTTTATAGCAGTCGCCAAGGCGCTTTGGTTATTGAATCCTTCGACTCCGCTCAGGGAACTATGCTGTTATGCATTTAAACCACTAACGAGGCCTGTAGGGTGCGTCAGCCCGCAGCGTTTCCCTTACCGATGGAAGCGATCGAGCTGACGCACCCTACAATACTGAACCGTATTAGCCTATATTCAGTAGGGCCCGTATTACGCACCCTACTAATATTTTTTATGATCCGTAATTTCTCTCTGTTGTTTAGATTCGCGATAGTGCACTGTAGAATTAGAGACCAATTTATTGAGGGGAATTAAAGTCTATGCTCCCAGCTCTAAGGATTTTTGGCTATGACTTGCAAGAACTCATCCACCAGGGAACCAACACTGCTATCTATCGGGCAGTATCGCTAATAAACCGACAGCCTGCAATTCTGAAAGTTTTAAATACAGAATATCCTACACTTGAACAGATAACTCGCTTAAAACACGAATATCAGATAATACTATATCTCGATTGCGAGTATACAGTCAAAGTCGATCGCCTCGAAACTCACCCAAATTGCTTAGTATTAGTCTTAGAGGACTTTGGCGGCATCTCCCTCAAACAGTGGATGGCAACGGCAGAAGGAGGATTGTCTGTCGCCGCACGCTACCAATTGCCGATCGCCCAATTTTTAAACATTGCCGTCCAATTAGCAAAAGCTTTAGTATTCCTGCATCAAAATCAAATAATTCATAAAGACATAAAGCCAGCGAATATTATTATAAATCCCGAAACAAATCAAGTAAAAATCGCTGATTTTAGCATCGCCTCGCGGTTAAGTAAAGAAACAGCGCACTTAAAAAATCCCGATCGCCTAGAAGGAACTCTGGCATACAGCACTTCCGGGTGTTATGAGGTACAATAAGAATAGATTAAAAAATACACCAATGAAAGCA
>ENA-OBIO01001194-OBIO01001194.1-metagenomes-genome-assembly--contig:-NODE-1194-length-10910-cov-4.4304_pt1 | contig 10910 bp, 8 predicted proteins | sample MGYA00153383_OBIO01 | MGnify analysis MGYA00153383 | reverse complement strand
TGGCAGCGACATGCGACCGGAACTAAGGTGGTGTGACTGCACAGACGGTGGATAAACCTGTGCATAACTACTCCCGATCACAGCGAGGAAACAATGACGGACATCACGGATTCGACCCAGGAGATCTGGAAATCCGTGCTCACCACCCTGCGCGATGATGAGCGGATTACACCCCAATTACAGGGCTTCCTCAGCCTTGTTGAACCAAAAGGTGTGATGGCCGGCACCCTCTACCTCGAAGTGCCCAACGATCTCACCCGCGGAATGCTCGAACAGCGCATCCGCCTTCCCCTGCTCAACGCGATCACCGGCCTCGATGGAGAAGAGTCGGTGAGTAATTTTGCAATCGTCGTCAACCCCGAGATCGCACACGACGCGCTCGGCCAACCTAACGGCGCGACCGTGGAACAGCCTTATATCGAGCAGCTGGCCGCCCCTGTGCCGCAGTCGGAAGGAATCCCGTCCGGGGCCCGCCGCGCGGACTCGAGACTCAACCCCAAGTACAACTTCGACAACTTTGTCATCGGCAGCTCCAACCGCTTCGCTCATGCCGCGGCGGTGGCAGTGGCCGAGGCCCCAGCCAAGGCATACAACCCGCTCTTCATCTATGGCGACTCCGGGCTCGGCAAGACCCACCTCCTCCACGCGATCGGCCACTATGCGGAGAGCCTGTACCCGGGCATCCGCGTGCGCTACGTGAGTTCGGAGGAGTTCACCAACGACTTCATCAACTCGATCGCTAACAACCGCGCCTCGGTCTTCCAGTCGCGCTACCGCGAGATCGATATTCTCCTCATCGACGATATCCAGTTTCTTCAGCGCGCCGTTGAGACCCAGGAAGCCTTCTTCCACACTTTCAATACGCTTCACGACCACAACAAGCAGGTGGTCATCACCAGTGACCTGCCCCCAAAGGCCCTTACCGGTTTCGAAGACCGCATGCGTTCGCGCTTCGAGTGGGGCCTCATCACCGATGTACAGGCTCCGGACCTCGAAACCCGCATCGCCATCCTGAGGAAAAAAGCGCAAAGCGAGAACCTCCAGGTGAGCGCCGAAATCCTCGAGTACATGGCCACGAAGGTATCCTCGAACATCCGCGAACTCGAGGGGACTCTCATCCGAGTCACCGCATTTGCTAGCCTCAATCGCACCCCCGTAGACCTCGCGCTCGTGCAAACGGTGCTGAAAGATCTCATCACGCTCGACGACGACAATGTCATCGCGCCGGTGGACATCATCAATCACACCGCCGAGTACTTCAAACTCACGGTCGACGACCTCTACGGATCATCTCGCTCGCAAGCCGTTGCCACAGCTCGCCAGATCGCAATGTACCTGTGCCGAGAGATGACCAATCTCTCTCTGCCCAAGATCGGCCAGCTGTTCGGTAACCGGGACCACACCACGGTCATGTATGCCAATAAGAAGATCAGTGAGCTCATGAAAGAACGTCGCTCCATCTACAACCAGGTGACCGAGCTCACCAGCCGAATCAAGCAGAACCACCGCTACAAGTCGATCTGACCGGTGATGGAGACGTTCCAGTCTCACAGTGTGGATAACCTGTGGATAACAATCAGACACGCCGGTAAACACTGTGCAATAAGAGTTCGCCCTGTGGAAACTCGCCCGGAAGACGGCGAACGAAAAGCCTCAGTTCGAGGCCGATGCCACATGCTCCCCACAACTCACACCGTTGTAGTTCCCCGCACTCGACGGGCATCGGCCGAGTTACTCACAGATCGCACAGCGGTTAAGAGTGTTAGTTCTTAATAGAAATTAATGTGAGAGAGATAACCCTTGGGTTCAGCGAAAGTACCGGCTGTGCCAGTATTGAGCTCCCGGATCAACGCTCCCTCCGAGCGCAACAATTCGATAGCAAGGGGTGCCCATGAAGTTCCAAGTCAATCGCGACGTCTTCAGTGAAGCCGTCTCCTTTGCCGTGAAGCTGCTTCCCCAACGCACCACCCTCCCCATCCTCAGTGGGGTGCTGATCGAGACGACGGACTCGGGGCTGACACTTTCATCGTTCGACTACGAGGTGTCCGCGCAAACTGAGATTGCAGCCGAGGTCGAGGAACCGGGCAAGATCCTCGTGTCAGGGCGTCTCCTGGCCGATATTGCTAGCCGTCTTCCGAACGCTCCCGTGCGGTTCTCGACCGACGAGGGGCGCATCTCTGTGACCTGCGGCTCGGCGAAATTCACACTATTGAGCATGCCGGTGGAGGAGTACCCCACCCTTCCTGAGGTATCGGCACAGTCCGGGCTGCTGCCGGCCGAAGCGTTCGCGACCGCTGTCGCCCAAGTTGCGGTCGCCGCATCCCGTGATGATGTAACCCCGGTGATCACCGGTGTGCAGCTCGAGGTCTCGGAGAGCAGACTAACGATGGTCGCAACTGATCGCTACCGGGTCGCGGTGCGTGCGATCGACTGGGATTCTGGAGACGCGACGTCCACCGAGACACTCACCGCTCTGGTTCCCGCACGCACGCTGCAGGAGATTGGAAAGACCTTCGGTCACAGCGGCACTATCTCTGTCGCGATCACCAACACCGACGATCGGGAACTGATCGCGTTTCGCGCAGATCGCAAAACGGTGACTTCACTCCTCATCAAGGGCAACTTTCCGCCCGTGAAGCGGTTATTCCCCGAGACGGTGGATAACTATGCGGTGATAAACACGGCGGAGCTGATCGAAGCGGTGCGCCGGGTATCGCTTGTACTCGAGCGGGAGGCAGCCTTGCGGTTCACCTTCACCATCGACGGCGTGACTCTGGAGGCGATCGGATCTGAGCAGGCTCAGGCCTCGGAATCGATCGATGCCCACCTCAGCGGTGTTGACACTGTGGTCTCCCTCAAGCCGGCTTTTCTGTTGGACGGCCTCGGCGCAGTACATTCCGAATTCGTGCGCATCTCGTTCACCAAGACCGACAATCCCAACAAGCCAGGCCCGGTGCTTATCACCAGCCAGTCGTCGAAGGACCAGCCAGGGGCGGATAATTACAAGTACCTTTTGCAGCCAAACCTCTTGCTGCGTTAGTGTCGCACCGCAGCGCCCCGAGACCACCCGAAAGAAGCGTCTGACATGCATATCGGCCTCATCGGTCTCGGCAAGATGGGCAACAACATGCGCGAGCGTCTGCGAGCGAATGACATCGAGGTCACGGGATACGACCACAATCCTGAGGTGACGGATGTCGCAAACCTCGCCGATCTCGTCAAGGCTCTTCCCCTTCCGCACATCATCTGGGTGATGGTGCCTTCCGGAGCAATCACCACCTCAGTCATCACAGAACTCGCTGAGGTGCTCGTGGCGGGCGATATCATCATCGACGGCGGTAACTCGCGTTTCACCGAAGACATCAAGCATGCCGAACAAGTGTCGGTCAAGGGCATCGAATATGTGGACGCGGGAGTCTCTGGCGGTGTCTGGGGCCTGGCCAACGGCTACGGCCTGATGGTCGGCGGGCACAAGAAGAACATCGACCTTTTGATGCCTGTCTTCGACGCGCTTCGTCCGCAGGGGCCACGCGACGAGGGATTCGTTCATGTGGGAGAGATCGGCGCCGGTCACTACGCGAAAATGGTGCACAACGGCATCGAATACGCGCTGATGCAGGCCTACGCCGAGGGCTACGAGCTGCTCGACAAGCGCGACGACATCATCAAAGACGTCACCGGCACCTTCAAGGCGTGGCAACGCGGCACGGTCGTGCGCTCCTGGTTGCTTGAATTACTGGTTCGCGCCCTCGAGGAAGATCCTGATTTCAAGGACATCGAGGGCTATGTCGAGGATTCTGGTGAGGGGCGCTGGACTATTGAAGAGGCACTCGCAAACGCGGTCCCCGTTCCGACAATCAGCGCCTCAATTTTCGCGCGATTTGTGTCACGTCAACCCGAGGGATCACCCGCGATGAAAGCCGTTGCCGCGCTGCGTAACCAGTTCGGCGGGCATTCGGTCAAAGCTGTCGACTGATGTCGTGATCGTCACCCACCTCAGCCTCACCGATTTTCGCAATTACCGCACGGCTGAGGTCGCGTTGGTAGCTGGCTCTAACCTCTTTGTCGGCAGCAATGGACAGGGAAAGACCAACCTGGTCGAGTCCCTCGCCTATCTCAGCACTCTCGGCTCACACCGGGTATCTGTCGACCACGCGATGATTCGGCAGGGCACCGACTCCGCGGTCATCCGTGCCCGTCTCGAACACGGTGCACGGCAGATTCTCGTCGAGGTGCAGCTCAATCGATCTTCACTCAACCGAGCACAGGTCAATCGATCGGTGATCAAGACCCGCGAGCTCCCTCGATATTTTTCGAGCGTGTTGTTTGCGCCGGAAGACCTGGCCCTGATTCGTGGTGATCCCGCCGGCCGCCGCCGGTTTCTCGATGAACTTCTTGTGCTGCGGTCTCCCAGAATTGCTGCTGTGATCGCGGACTATGAACGGGTGGTGCGGCAGCGCAACACTCTGCTCAAGTCCGCGCGGGCATCTGGAATGCGCGATGACTCCTTATCCACGCTTGATATTTGGGATGAGCGGCTAATCGTATTCGGATCTCAACTGATCGAAGCGCGCACCGCACTGGTCGCTGAGTTGTCACCCGAGGTATCGCACGCATACACCTCGATAGCGGGCGAGGATCATCATGCGATGCTGGGTAATCAGCTCAGTATTTTTGGTGGGCGGTCGGGCGCCGACAGTGCGGGTGAAGAGGATGTCGATGCCGGCGGGTTGAGCTACGGCCGCCTCACGGAGGCCCTGGCTGACCGCCGCCGTAACGAACTCGAACGTGGAATAACCCTGGTCGGCCCCCACCGAGACGACCTTGTACTCGAGCTAAACTCGCTTCCTGCGCGCGGGTACGCGAGCCATGGGGAATCCTGGTCGTTTGCGCTTGCCTTAAAGCTCGCGTCCGCGGTGCTGCTGCGGCGCGATTCCTCCACCGGCGACCCGGTCCTCATGCTTGACGACGTCTTCGCCGAATTGGACGGGGCACGCCGCATCCGCCTCGCTGCCGCAATTCGAGGCTTCGAGCAGGTTCTCATCACTGCAGCGGTCCTTGATGATGTTCCGGATGAGCTCACCGGCAACACAGTGCACATCTCCCGGGGCACCATTGTGGAGCAGGGGCTGTCATGAAGGAAATGGCAGACGCACCGGAAGAGTCCGAGCCGGTCTCCGTTTACCTTCGTTTTCGACGCGTCTTCGGCGACGGCTCAAGCCGATCGGCCGACGCTCGCAAGCGGGCGAAGAAGGAGCCCGGCTCGACGATCCCTTTCGGGTCAGGACGAGATCCAGAAGGGCTTGGAGCGGTTATGGACGCGGTGACCTCGAAGTTGGGGTGGAGTTCGCCGCTCGCGCGCTCGGAGCTCCTCGCCTCCTGGCTCGAGATCGCCGGCGTTGACACGGCCGAGCATTCGACTCCGGTCGGCATCGAAGAAGGCGTCCTCACGGTGAAATGTGACTCCACCGCCTGGGCGACGCAACTGCGTCTGATGCGGGTGCAGATCATGAATCGCATCATCTCCCGCTACCCGGACGCGGGAATCGAGTCGATTCGATTCGAGGGGCCGGGTGCCCCCTCGTGGAAACGCGGCCCCAGATCAATCCCAGGGCGTGGTCCGCGCGATACTTATGGCTGACAGGGCAAAATAGGTCGCCGTGGTGCCTCTGAGTCCCCAGATCGCCGATGCGCGAGCGCGAGCCCCGATGATTTGGTAGAATTGGTTCGTCGTCATGGCAGTTCCTTCCTGGGGAACCCGAGCCGCGAACGAACAATCGATCTACCTGGCAGGAGCCCAATTTCACATGGCAGAGAACCGCTCAAATTCCGAATCTGAAGACAGCTACGGAGCAGATCAGATCCAGGTGCTTGAGGGGCTTGAGGCGGTTCGCAAGCGGCCGGGCATGTACATCGGCTCCACTGGCCCGCGCGGTCTTCACCACCTCGTCTACGAGGTCGTTGATAACTCCGTTGACGAGGCCCTCGCCGGTTACTGCGACACCATCCTGATCACCATGCTCAAAAACGGCGGCGTGCGTGTCATCGACAATGGTCGCGGTATTCCGGTCGACCTCAACAAGTCGGAGAACAAGTCGACTGTCGAGGTAGTGCTCACTATCCTGCACGCCGGCGGCAAGTTCGGCGGCGGCGGGTACTCGGTATCCGGCGGTCTCCACGGCGTGGGAATCTCCGTTGTCAACGCGCTGTCGAAGGAACTGGATGTCGAGGTGCGACGCCAGGGACATGTCTGGCGTCAGAGTTACCAGCACGGTATCCCGCAGGCTCCTCTCGCGCAGGGTGAGAGCTCCGATGACCACGGTACGACGGTGACCTTCTGGCCGAGCCCCGACACCTTCGAGACGGTCATCTTCGACTACGAGACACTACGCGCGCGCTTCCAACAGATGGCATTCCTCAATAAGGGCCTCGCGATCACCCTCACCGACGAGCGGCTACTCGAGAGCGATGAGATCGTGAGCGTCACCTACATGTACGAGAACGGGCTCGTCGACTACGTCGAGTACCTCAACTCGGCGAAGAAGGTAGAGGTGGTGCATCCCGACGTCATCTCGTTCGAGCTCGAAGACACAGACCTCAAGATCTCCCTCGAGGTCGCAATGCAGTGGACCACCTCCTATCAGGAGAGCGTTCACACCTACGCGAACACCATCAATACCCACGAGGGTGGAACACACGAAGAGGGTTTTCGTGCCGCGCTCACCACTCTCGTCAACAAGTACGCGAGAGAGAAGGGGATCATCAAGGAAAAGGATGAGAACCTCACCGGCGACGATGTACGCGAGGGTCTCACTGCGGTCATCTCGGTGAAGCTCGCTGAGCCGCAGTTCGAGGGCCAGACCAAGACGAAGCTCGGCAACACGATCGCGAAGTCGTTCGTGCAGCGTATCGCCGGCGATCAGCTCGGCGACTGGTTCGACCGCAACCCTACCCAGGCCCGTGACGTGATCCGTAAAGCAATCCAGGCATCCGCCGCCCGTCTTGCTGCCCGCAAAGCGCGCGAACAGACCCGCCGAAAGGGTCTTCTCGAATCGGGTGGGATGCCCGGAAAGCTGCGGGACTGCTCAAGCAAAGATCCGAGCCTTTCGGAGATCTTCATGGTGGAGGGTGACTCCGCCGGCGGTTCTGCTGTGCAGGGACGAAACCCGGAATTCCAGGCGATTCTTCCTCTGCGCGGCAAAATCCTCAACGTGGAGAAGGCTCGTCTCGACCGGGCACTCGCCAATAACGAGGTGCAGGCCATGATCACCGCGTTCGGTGCTGGTGTCGGGGAAGATTTCAATCCAGAGAAGGCTCGCTATCACAAGATCGTGCTGATGGCCGATGCGGATGTTGACGGCCAGCACATCACGACGCTGCTGCTCACCCTGTTATTCCGCTACATGCGCCCACTCATCGACCTCGGTTACGTGTATCTCGCCCAGCCGCCGCTCTACCGGCTCAAGTGGACCAACTCGCCGCACGAGTACGTCTACAGCGACCGCGAAAAGGATGCCCTCCTCGCCGCCGGCGCGGCTGCCGGCAAGCGGATGCCGAAGGACAGCGGTGTGCAGCGCTACAAGGGTCTCGGCGAGATGGACTACAAGGAACTGTGGGAAACCACAATGGACCCGGTCACCCGCACCCTCCTGCAGGTGACTCTCGACGATGCCGCCGCGGCCGACGAGATCTTCGACACCCTCATGGGGGAGAACGTGGAATCCCGCCGCAATTTCATCCAGAAAAACGCGAAAGACGTGCGGTTCCTCGATATTTAGACAAAGGTCACTGGTCGAGCACGACTGTCTTGGACCGGTAGAGCACGCTTCACCGACGGCACATCACAGACTGGAATAAAATGGCTGATCTAACACCCCCGGAAGACGCTGACCCGCAGATCGCTGGCAAGGAGATTGATCTTGCTCACGACAAGGTGACGCAGGTCGACCTCCAACTAGAGATGCAGCGCTCTTATCTCGACTACGCGATGAGTGTGATCGTCGGACGAGCGCTGCCCGAGGTGCGCGACGGACTAAAGCCTGTGCACCGCCGCGTTATCTATGCGATGTACGACGGGGGCTACCGCCCGGACAAGGGATTCTCCAAGTGCACACGCGTCATCGGCGACGTCATGGGCCAATTCCACCCCCACGGCGACTCCTCGGTCTACGACGCGCTGGTGCGACTGGTGCAACCGTGGAGCCTCCGCTATCCGTTGGCGCAGGGACAGGGTAATTTCGGGTCTCCCGGCAACGACGGCGCGGCCGCTCACCGGTACACCGAGACCAGGATGGCTCCGCTCGCCATGGAGATGGTGCGGGACATCGAGGAAGAGACCGTCGACTTCCAGGACAACTACGATGGACGCACCCAGGAGCCGTTCGTACTTCCGAGCCGGTTCCCCAACCTGCTCGTCAACGGCTCGGTGGGTATCGCGGTCGGGATGGCCACCAACATCCCACCGCACAACCTGCGTGAGGTTGGTGCGGCCGCACTCTGGCACCTGGCCAACCCGGACGCATCCCAGGAGGAGCTCGTCGCGGCGCTCATCCAGCGCATCAAGGGACCGGACTTCCCGACCGGTGCGCAGATCCTGGGCCTCAAGGGCATCCAGGATGCCTATCGAACCGGCCGCGGGTCGATCACGATGCGCGCGGTCGTCAACGTCGAGGAACTGCAGGGTCGCACCTGCCTCGTGGTCACCGAACTCCCGTACCAGGTGAACCCCGACAACCTCGCTCTCAAGATCGCTGAGCTCGTCAAGGAGCAAAAGATCTCGGGTATCGCGGACATTCGCGACGAGACATCCGGTCGCACCGGCCAGCGCCTCGTGATCGTGTTGAAGCGCGACGCCGTGGCGAAGGTCGTGCTCAACAATCTCTACAAGCACACCCAGCTGCAGGAGAACTTCGGCGCGAACATGCTCGCGATCGTCGACGGCATCCCGCGCACCCTGGCGATCGACGGTTTCATCACCGCATGGAGCGACCACCAGATCGATGTAATCGTGCGCCGCACCGCGTTCCGGCTTCGCCGGCACGAAGAGCGTGCCCACATCCTGCGCGGCTATCTCAAAGCACTGGACGCGCTCGATGAGGTCATCGCACTGATCCGTCGCTCCGCGACTGTCGAGGATGCCCGCGATGGCCTGATCACACTGCTCGAGATCGATGAGCAGCAGGCCCGCGCCATCCTCGAGATGCAGTTGCGCCGCCTCGCGGCTCTGGAGCGCCAGAAGATCATCGAGGAGAACGAGAAGATCGAGATCGAGATCGCGGACTTCAAGGCGATCCTGGCGAGTCCGCAGCGCCAGCGCGACATCGTGAGCGAGGAGCTCACCGAACTCATCGCGAAGTACGGCGATGACCGCCGCACCGAGATCATGTTTGGTTTCGATGGCGATATGAACGTGGAAGACCTCATCCCCGAAGAGGAGATGGTGATCACCGTCACCCGAGGCGGTTACATCAAACGCACCCGCAGCGACAACTACCGCACCCAGCACCGCGGCGGAAAGGGCGTCAAGGGTGCACAATTGCGGGCGGATGACGTGGTCGAGCATTTCTTCGTCACTACCACCCACCATTGGTTGCTGTTCTTTACCAACAAGGGCCGTGTCTATCGCGCGAAGGCGTACGAGGTGCAGGAGGGTGGTCGCGACACCAAGGGCCAGCACGTGGCCAACCTGCTCGCGCTGCAGCCGGATGAGGAGATCGCCCAGATCCTCGATATCCGCGACTACGAAGTGGCCAAGTACCTTGCGTTGGCGACTCGTGGCGGCCTGGTGAAGAAGACTCTGTTGTCGGAATACGACACCAATCGCACCGGCGGGATAATCGCGATCAACCTGCGCGAGGACGATGAGCTCGTCTCGGCGATGCTCGTGGAGGAGGACTCCGACCTGTTGCTTGTGTCGCGCAAGGGTATGTCGATTCGCTTCACCGCATCCGACGACGCGCTGCGCCCGATGGGTCGCGCCACGTCCGGTGTGATCGGCATGCACTTCCGTGACGAGGACACGCTGCTCGACGCATCCGTTGTCGCGGACACCGGATTCGTGTTCGTCGTGACCGAGGGTGGCTTCGCCAAGCGCACCGGCGCCGACCAGTACCGCGTGCAGAATCGTGGTGGCCTCGGCATCAAGGTGGCCAAGCTGCAGGAAGCGCGGGGCGACCTGGCGGGCGCACTCATCGTGGAGGACGATGACGAGGTGCTCGTGGTCCTCGCCAGCGGCAAAGTGGTACGCTCGTCTGTCTCCGAGGTGCCGGCCAAGGGCCGTGACACCATGGGGGTAGTCTTCGCACGGTTCGCGGACGACGACAAGATCATCGCAGTCGCGAAGAACAGTGAACGCAATCTGGAAGCCGAAGGTCAGGATGCTCCCGACGAGGAGCCCCCGGCCGGAGAGATCCAGACCGGAAAGGACGAGTCCGTAGATGAGTAGCGTCGCCGAAAAACTCCAACGAAAATCCCAGCGCGCCACCGCCACGAAGCAGGTACGCCTGAAGCTGGTCTACGTCGATTTCTGGTCAGCGGTAAAACTCTCGTTCCTTATCGCGCTGACACTCGGCATCATCCTGGTCGTCGTCTCTCTTTTGGTGTGGATCGTGCTCGATGGCACCGGCATCTTCGACAGCCTGAACAAGGTTCTGCGCGATATCCTGGGACAGCCGACATTCAGCGTCACGGCCAGCTTCTCCCTCGGGCAGGTGGGCTTGTTCGCTGTTGTTGTCGCCATTCTCAACACCGTCGTCGGCACGGCCCTCGGCGCGATCACCGCAATGCTGTACAACTTCAGCGTGCGTATCACCGGCGGCCTTCTGGTCGGTTTCACCAACAACTAGCGGGGCCGATTGCTCGATTCGGTGAAACTCGGCAGGTGCGATACTCTCGTATCTGCCCTGAGTGAA
>ENA-OBIO01001192-OBIO01001192.1-metagenomes-genome-assembly--contig:-NODE-1192-length-10911-cov-4.57323_pt1 | contig 10911 bp, 5 predicted proteins | sample MGYA00153383_OBIO01 | MGnify analysis MGYA00153383 | reverse complement strand
ACCGGGACAGCAACCGCCGGGGTTGCACCGGCCTGCGCCGCACCGACCGGGGTGGCCACGGGGACAGCAACCGCCGGGGCCGCACCGGCCTGGGCTGCTCCGGCCTGAGCTGCTACGGCCTGGGCGGCAGCTGTCGCCACGGGCCCCGCGGCCGCACCGGTGGCCCGCGCCCCGGCGCTTACCGGGCAACCACAATCCAAGGGTGTCGGCGCAACACAGCGGCCACTGCGAGCGCGCAGCCGCTCGACCGCCCCTGCGGCGGCCTGCTGACGCCACGCCGACAGGTCCAACGCGGCAAGACGCGAGTACGACCTGAGCTGCTGCATCGCACCTCCTCCTGCTCGAACACCTGTGCGAACCTTCCCTTGCCGAAGCCGGTATGGGTAGGTGCCTTGAGAGGTTGTGGACAGAGTCTTGCGGCACTGATGGCAGCTCGAAGTCGTCTACGTCGCCGTTATTTCTGTCGGCGTCCATCCCCTTCGGCCGCGGCCCGGCCGCCGTCCGCATCTGCCCACGGCCGTCCTCGTGCCCGCCACCCTCGTGCCCACGGCCGTCCTCGTGCCCGCCACCCTCGTGCCCACGGTCGTCCTCGCAACCGGCGCCCTCGTGACCGCCGTCCTCGCAACCGGCTCGACTCGCCGCCTGCGTGATGACCGCCGCGGCGCCCTCGTGTCCGCCGCCCTCGTGACCCGCGTTCACGCGCCCGCAACCCTCGTCACCGCCACCACCGTGACGGCCGCCCCTCCGCCGCGCCAAGCGCGTTCCGCCGGCTGGCATCCCCGCCGGGGGACGACACCCACGACCAGGGCGTCGGAACGACTACAAGACTCAGCCGCAGTTTTGGCGCGATGGCAAGCTGTCGCCAAGACCGGTGGCGACGACACCGACCACAAGGCAAATGACCGCCGCTCGGTGCGAGTCGGCACTCCGGTGTCAGCCCGGGCGCACCGAGGCGTGGACGGGCTGCTCGGCCGGGCGCAGCGGGTCCTCGAGGCGGGCCAGCGCACGGGTGGAGCGCGGAAGCAGGGCCAGCGCCAGCGCACCCGCACCGACCAGGCCACCGATCATGAGCAGCCGACGGTCGCCGACCAGCGCACCGAGCGGACCGGCCAGCAGGTAGCCCAGTGGCAGCAACGCCAGCGAGCCCATCCAGTCCCACGCCGCGACCCGGGAGAGAAGGTGCGGCGGGATGCGCTGCGCGATCGCCGTCTCCCACCACACGATGAACAGCCCGATCCCGAGCCCGGCAGCCGACATCGCGGGGTAGAGGACCGGCAACGGCGCACCGACGGCGTACACCGACAGGCTCAGCGGCCACGGCACCGCGGCGAGCAGGGCGGCCCGCATCGGCCGCTCCGGGCGCCATCGGGAGCCGACGATCGCACCGATCACGGTCCCCACACCCCAGGCCGCGTTGGCGAGCCCGTAGACCGCGGACGAGCCGTAGGCGTCCTGTGCCAGCGCCGCGCCGAGCACGAAGAACGGTGCAAGCGCGACCGTCAGCGCCACCGAGAAGGCCAACACCGTTGCCCACACCCAGGCGCGTTCGCGGACTGCGACCCAGCCGGCGCGCAAATCCTGCAGCACGCTCGCGTGCGGGGCCGGCTCACCGCGCTCACGTGGCCGCAGCCGGAGCAGCAGCAGCGCCGACACCACGAAGCTCAGCGCGTCCAGGGCGAAGGCCGCGGAGGCCCCGACGCCGAGCACCAGCGCGGTCGCCAGCGCAGGGCTCGCGACCTCGGAGATCTGCGCCGACACGCCCGACAGGGCCTGCGCATCCTGGATGCGGTCCTCCCCGACGGTCTGTGGCACCAGCCCGGTGTACGCCGGCCGGAAGAACGCCTCGGCCGTACCGAACAGCATGCCGATGACGACCATCTGCCAGATCCGCACCGCGCCTGTCAGGATGAGCACCGCCAGCACGGCGTGCAGCACCGCCCGGATGGTGTCGCTGGCCACCATCACCCGCTGGCGCGGCAGCCGGTCGGCGAGCACCCCGCCGAGCAGCACGAAGGCGACAAGGGGGATGGCGTAGGCGGCCAGCACCAGGCCGACGTCGGCCGGGTTGCCGGTCAGCCTGGTGACGTACAGCCCGATCGCGACGATGACCAGACCGTCGCCGAGCAGGCTGATGCTCTGCCCGAGCCACAGCAGCCGGAACTCGCGCAGACGCAGCACGGAGAGCATGCCTGTGAGTGTGCCAACGACCTACGACAGGTTTTCCTGGTGACCACCTCACGTACCGACCGGCCGGCGCGTCTACCGGTCATGACGACGACATCGGTGCGGCTGCCGTTCGAGGTGGTCGTCCGGCGGTACGGGCCCGCGGTGCTGCGGGTCTGCCGCGCCGTCGTCGGGCCGTCGGTCGCCGACGACGCGTGGTCCGAGACGTTCCTGTCGGCGCTAAGGGCCTATCCCGACCTGCCGGCCGGCGCCGACGTCGAGGCCTGGCTGGTGACCATCGCGCACCGCCGGGCGCTTGACCAGGTGCGCGCCGCTGCGCGCCGGGCCGTCCCGACCGCCCGCCTGCCCGAGCACCCGACCGCACCGCCCGACACCTGGGACGAGCTGTGGACGGCGCTCGCCGCACTGCCGCTCAAGCAGCGGCAGTGCGTCGCCTACCACCACCTCGGCGGCCTGCCCTACGCCGAGGTCGCCGCCGTCGTCGGTGGCAGCACCGAGGCCGCTCGGCGCGCTGCCGCCGACGGCATCGCCGCCCTGCGCACCCGCCTGCAGCCGAGCACCAACCTCACCAGCACCACGACGCGTGGAGCCACCCCGTGACGCCGTTCGCCAGCCCGCCCGACGACTCCGCCGCCCTCGAGACGCTGCACGCCCGATTGGCGTCAGACGCCGACGCGGACGGGCTGCTCGACGTTGCGTACCGCACCCTGGACTCGCCCGTCGGCGTCCTGTTGCTGGCCGCAACCGGGGCCGGCCTGGTACGCGTGGCGTTCGACCGGGAGGGCCACGAGATGGTGCTGCAGCAGCTCGCAGACACCATCAGCCCGCGGGTTCTGCAGGCCCCCGGCCGGCTCGACGCGCCGGCGCGCGAGCTCGACGAGTACTTCGCCGGCCACCGCCGCGCCTTCGACCTGACGCTGGACCTGCGGCTCGCCCGCGGCGCGTTCCGACGCGCCGTCCTCGGCAGGCTGCCGGGAATCGCGTACGGGGCCACCGCCAGCTACGCGGCGCTCGCCGCGCTCGCCGGCAGCCCCCGGGCCAGCCGTGCTGTCGGGACGGCCTGCGCCACCAACCCGCTGCCGGTCGTCGTGCCCTGCCACCGGGTCGTGCGCAGCGACGGCGCGATCGGCGACTACCTCGGCGGCAGCCAGCCAAGCGCCTGCTGCTGGCCCTCGAGGCGGGCTGAGCGGGCTGAGCGGGCTGAAGCGGCTGAGGCGGCCTCAGGCGGGCTGAGGCAGGCTCAGGCCCGCAGCCGCAGGCCGCGCGGGGTCGGCCGGAAGCCGGCCTGCTCCAGTGCCAGCCCGAGCGGTGAGGTGAGCGCCGGCTCGCCGTCGGCCTTTTCCACGGTGAGCTTGCCGAGCGCCCCGTCACGCACCGCGAGCGCCAGCGCGTCCGCGGCCGGCCCGACGCAGGTCGCTTCGTCGGTGAACGAGAGCAGGGTCTTGCCGCCGCGCTCGACGTACAGCACGACCCGGCCGTCGACAAGTACCACCAGCGCACCAGCTTTTCGGCCCGGCCGGTGCCCCGACTCCTGCGTCGGCCACGGCAGCGCGGCGCCGTAGGGGTTGGCCGGGTCGGTCGCGGCCAGGACCAGTGCGCGGGCGTCGTCGCGCCGCTTGCGCTGCCCCTGGGCGTGCGGCGAGGCGTCCCAGCCGCCAGGAACGGGCGTTGCCCAGGGCATCTCCTCGAGCGCCGGGCGGACGGCGGCGATCGCCCGCATCCGGTCGACGGCCCCGGGCGCCGCGAACTGCGCGGCTCCCAGCCCCTCGACGAAGTAGCCGCGGCGTACCCGGCCGGACTCCTCGAAGGCCTTCAGCACCTGGTACACCGCGCTGAAGCCACCCGGCGCGCGTTCGGCCATCACGGCGCCTCGAGTCACCACGCCGTGCCGGTCGAGCAGCGCCTCGGCGAGCGCGTGCGTACGCCGGGTGGCGTCGGGGTCGCGATCGGGCAGCAGCGACCAGCGGCCGGCAGCCGTCGGCGGCCCGGTGCGAGTCGGCATCACCGGCCGGCCGTACCGGCTGCGCGGTCGCGCCGGCGCCTTCTTCGCGCCATGCGTGGTGCGGCCGCCGGACAGCAGCGCGCGCAGCGGACCGAGGGTGTCGTTGGTGACCCGGCCGGCCCACACCAGGTCCCAGAGCGCGGCGACCAGCGCCGGGTCGTCGAGTGAGCCGGCCCGGTCGGACAGCTGGCGAAAGAACAGCGCCTGCCCGCCGTCAAGCGCCGCGAGAACGCTGTCGTGCAGAGGGGTGGAGCTGAGCTCCCCCATCGCCGGAAGTATCAGGTCGGCGGCGTCGGCGGTCTGCAGCGACACCCAGCCGTCGTTGCCGGGCAGCGAGCCCTGGCCGGCCCACAGCACCTCGCCGGCGGCGGTCAACTCGTCGAGCATCGCCGGGGAGTAGCCGGCGACCCGCGAGGGCAGCACCAGCGACTCCAGTGCGCTGGCGGGCACCGCGACGCCCTGCAGCTGCTCGACCGCCCGCAGCAGCCCGTCGACGCCCCGACCGGACTGCGTGCCGAGGCCCTGCCACTGCGGCAGGAACCGCGCGAGCGCCTCCGGCGGCACCGGCTCGACCTCCTTGCGGAGCTTGGCCAGCGACCGCCGTCGCAGCATCCGCAGCACCTCGGCGTCGCACCACTCCAGCCCCGACCCGCCCGGCCGGAACTCCCCGTGCGCGACCCGGCCGCTCGCCGACAGGCGGGCCAGCGCGGCGTCGACGACCGCGACGCCGAGCCCGAAGCGCCGGGCGACGTCCGCGGGGTGGAAGGGCCCGTGGGTACGGGCGTAGCGGCTGACCAGGTCGCCGAGCGGGTCGCGTACCGGCTCGGTGAAAGCCTCGGCGATCCCGACCGGCAGCGCCGTGCCCAGCGCGTCCTGCAGGCGACCGGCGTCCTCGACCGCGGCCCAGCGCTCCTCACCGGCGATCCGCACCCGGATGGCGCGGCGGCGCTCCTCGAGCTCGACCAGCCAGCCGGGCGTACCGCCGCGCAAAAGGGCCTCTGCGGTCGTCAGGTCGCCGAGGCGGCGCAGCAGGTCGGCGGTGCTCTCGAGGTCCTTGGCGCGGCGGTCCTCGGCGAGCAGCTGCACCTCCGCCTCCACCTCGGCGAGCGCGTCCGCGTCGATCAGCTCGCGCAGCTCGGCCTGGCCGAGCAGCTCCGCGAGCAGCGCGCTGTCCAGCGACAACGCGTTGGCCCGGCGCTCCGCGAGCGGCGCGTCGCCCTCGTACATGAAGGCACCGATGTAGCCGAACAGCATGGACCGCGCGAACGGTGACGGCTGCTGCGTCTCGACCTCGACCAGGCGTACCCGCCGGGCCTCCACGTCCTTCATCAGCTGTACGAGGCCCGGCACGTCGAAGACGTCCTGCAGCACCTCGCGCATCGTCTCCAGCACCACCGGGAAGCTGCCGTACTGCGCGGCCACGCTGAGCAGCTGGGCGCTGCGCTGGCGCTGCTGCCACAGCGGCGTCCGGCGGGTCGGGTTGCGCCGGGGCAGCAGCAGCGCACGCGCCGCGCACTCCCGGAAGCGCGAGGCGAACAGCGCCGAGCCGCCGACCTCCGCCTGCACCGCCGGCTCGACGTCCGCCGGGTCGAAGACGGCGACCGACCCGGTCGGCGCCTCCTCCGTCTCGGGCAGCCGCAGCACGATCCCGTCGTCGGAGTGCATCGACTGCACGTCCACGCCGTACGACTCCCGCAGCCGCGCCGTCAGTGCGAGCGCCCACGGCTGGTTGACCTGCGCGCCGAACGGCGAGTGGATCGCGAGCCGCCAGTCGCCGAGCTCGTCGCGGAACCGCTCGACCAGGATCGTGCGGTCATCCGGCAGCGTGCCGGTCGCTTCGCGCTGCTCGGCCAGGTAGGCAAGCAGGTTCGAGGTCGCGTACGCGTCCAGGCCCGCCTCGCGCAGCCGGGTGTTCGCGTCGTCGGGCCCGAGCGCGCTGACCTCGCGCAGGAACGCGCCGAGCGCCCGGCCGAGCTCGATCGGCCGCCCGGGTGCGTCGCCGCGCCAGTACGGCATCCGACCGGGCTGCCCGGGCGCCGGCGTGACCAGCACCCGGTCGTGGGTGATGTCCTCGATCCGCCAGGCACTCGAGCCGAGCAGGAACACGTCCCCGACCCGCGACTCGTAGACCATCTCCTCGTCCAGCTCGCCGACGCGGGATCCCTTGTCACCCACCAGGAAGACGCCGAACATGCCCCGGTCGGGGATGGTGCCGCCGCTGGTCACCGCCAGCCGCTGCGCGCCGGGGCGGCCGGCCAGCACGCCGGTGACCCGGTCCCAGGTGATCCGCGGGCGCAGCTCGGCGAAGTCGTCGCTGGGGTAGCGGCCAGACAGCATGTCCAGGACGGCCTCCAGCGCGCTCTGCGGGAGCGCGGCGAACGGGGCGGCCCGTCGTACGACCGCGGCGAGGTCGTCGACCTGCCAGGTCTCCAGCGCGCACATCGCGACGATCTGCTGGGCCAGTACGTCGAGCGGGTTGCGCGGGTAGGTCGTCGACTCGATGCCGCCGTCGACCATCCGCTCAGCAACGACCGCGCACTGCACCAGGTCGCCGCGGTACTTGGGCATGATGATGCCCCGGCTGATCGCGCCGACCTGGTGGCCGGCGCGGCCGACCCGCTGCAACCCGGACGCGACGCTCGGCGGCGACTCGACCTGGATGACCAGGTCGACCGCGCCCATGTCGACCCCGAGCTCGAGGCTGCTGGTGGCGACGACCGCCGGCAGCCGACCAGCTTTGAGCGCCTCCTCGATGATGGAGCGCTGCTCACGGCTCACCGACCCGTGGTGCGCGCGGGCGAGCTCGACGACGCCGGGACCGTCCGCCGCGGTCCCGTTGCCCCACGGCGCGCTCGTCGCGCCCTGCGCGATCTTCTGCGCCGGCCCGCGCAAGAACGACGCGCCGTCGGGCTTGACGCCGGCCGAGCCGGCCGGTCGATCCAGGTCCACGGGCTCCGGCTCGGGAACGCCGTACGCCCGTTCGGTCGCGATCTCGTTCAGCCGGCTGGTCAGCCGCTCGGCGAGCCGTCGGCTGTTGGCGAACACGATCGTCGATCGGTGCGCCTGTACGAGGTCGACGATGCGCTCCTCGACCGCCGGCCAGATGCTCGCCCGCGGCTCGGCGCCCGCCGCGCTGCCGCCGCGGACCGGGCCGGCCGACTCGCCCATCCCGTTGGAGCCCAGGCCGCTCATGTCCTCGATCGGCACGACCACCTTGACCTCGATGGTCTTGGTGCTCCTGGGCTGTACGACGACCACCTCGCGGCTGCCGCCGAGGAAACGCGCCACCTCCTCGATCGGCCGCACCGTCGCGGACAGCCCGATCCGCTGGGCGGGGGTCTCCAGCAGCTCGTCCAGCCGCTCGAGCGACAGCGCGAGGTGGGCGCCGCGCTTGCTGCCGCTGACGGCGTGCACCTCGTCGATGATCACCGTCTGCACACCGCGCAGCGACTCGCGGGCGGCGCTGGTGAGGACCAGGAACAGCGACTCCGGCGTGGTGATGAACACGTCCGGCGGCACCTTGTTGAACGCCCGCCGCTCATCGGCGGGCGTGTCACCCGATCGGATCCCGACCCGGATGTCGGGCACCGGCAGGTCCAGGCGCTGCGCCGCCTGCCGGATGCCGGTCAGCGGGCTGCGCAGGTTGCGCTCGACGTCGACGGCCAGGGCCTTGAGCGGGCTGACGTACAGCACCCGGCAGCGGTGCCGCGGCTCCTCCGGCCGCGGCGTCGCGGCGAGCCGGTCGAGCGACCACAGGAAAGCCGACAGCGTCTTGCCCGAGCCGGTGGGCGCGACGACCAGGGTGTCCTTGCCGCTGCTGATCGCGTCCCAGGCGCCCTCCTGGGCCGGCGTCGGGGCGGCGAAGGCGCCGGTGAACCAGGTCCTCGTCGCGGCGGAGAAACGGTCCAGGGCTCTCACTCAGCCATGGTCTCCTGCCGGGCCGTTCTGCACCCGCCGCGGTCGCCGGGGGAGGATGCCTGGTGTGGCCGAGCCGATGCCCTACCCGAGCCACTGGGAGGCCGACGCGGTCCTCACCGACGGCGGCACGGTGCACGTGCGCCCGATCACCCCCGACGATGCCGACCGGCTCCGGCAGTTCCACGCGCGGCTGTCGCCGGAGAGCGTCTACAACCGCTTCTTCACCATGGTGCGCACCCTGCCCGACCGCGACGTCGAGAGCTTCACGCACGTCGACCACGCCGAACGGGCCGCCCTCGTCGCGTTGCTGCGCGACCAGATCGTGGGGGTCTGCCGCTACGCCCGCTATTCCGGCACCGCGGACGCCGAGGTGGCCGTCGTGGTGGAGGACGCCCACCAGGGCCGCGGCCTCGGCGCGCTGCTGCTCGAGCACATGGAGGCGGCGGCGCGTGAGCGCGGCGTGCAGCGCTTCATCGCCGACGTGCTGCCGCAGAACCGTCGGATGCTGGCGGTCTTCCGCAGTGCCGGCTTCGAGATCAGCCGGGAGATGGCCGACGGATACGTGGAGTTGACGTTCCCGATTCAGGAAACCGTGGCGTCACTGGAGGTGGTGCGGGCTCGCGAGCACCGCGCCGAAGCGCGAAGCGTCGCGCGGCTGCTCGCCCCCACGTCGGTCGCGGTCGTCGGCGCCTCGCGCGAGCCCGGCACAGCCGGCCACGAGCTGTTCCGGTCGCTGCTCGCATATGGCTTCGACGGCCCGGTCTATCCGGTCAACCCGCAGGCCCGGCACGTTCTGTCGGTACGGGCCTTTCCGGACGTCCGCGAGATCCCGGACGAGGTCGACCTGGTTGTCATCGCGCTGCCGGCGGGGCAGGTGCTGGACGCCGTACGGGCCTGCTCGGACAAGCGGGTGCGCGGGCTGGTCGTGGTCTCCGGGGGGTTCGCCGATGCCGGCGACGAGGGCCGGGCGCGGCTCGCCCAGGTCGTGCAGGTCGCCCGGGACGGCGGGATGCGCCTGATCGGTCCCAACGCCGTGGGTGTGGTCAACACCGATCCAGGCGTACGGCTGCACGCGATCTTTGCCGCCGGGGCGCCGCCGCACGGCCGGGTCGGCGTCTTCAGCCAGTCGGGCGCGCTGGCCGGCACCTTTCTGGTGGAGGCGGGGCGCCGCAACCTCGGGCTGTCGACGTTCGTGTCGATCGGCGACCGCGCGGACGTCTCCGGTAACGACCTGCTGCAGTACTGGCAGGCCGACGACGGCACCGACGTCGTGGTGATGCACCTGCAGGGGTTCGGAAACCCGCGCAAGTTCGCCCGGATCGCACGGGTCGTCGGCCGCAGCAAGCCGGTCGTGGCGCTCAAGAGCGGTCGCGGTACCGGCGACGTCGCCGTGGACGCGCTGTTCGCCTCGGCGGGTGTCATCCGCGTCGACACCCTGGCGCAGCTGTTCGAGACCGCGCAGCTGCTGACCCTGCAGCCGCTGCCGCAGGGGCGTCGGGTCGGCATCGTCGGCACCTCCAGCGCGCTGGCCGCGCTCGCCGCGGACGCCTGCCGCGCCGCCGGCCTGGCGGTGCCCACACTCCCCGACGACGTCCAGGCAGCGCTGCGCGCCCTGACCGGCACCACCGAGACGGCCAACCCGGTCGACCTCGGCCCGCTCGCCCTACCCGATCAGCTGCGTGCGGCACTGCGCCTGGTCGTCAGCAGTGGCGAGGTCGACGCCGTGCTCGCCCTGGTCACGCCGCACCCGGACGCCGCCGGCCTGGCTGCGGCGCTGCTCGAGGTGTCCGCCGCCGGCCCGCTCCCGTTGCTCGCCTCCTACCTGGGCCTCGACGGGCTGCCTGCCGAGTTGGCCGTCGGGGCGGGACAGGCCCCGCGCAGCGTCCCGTCGTATGCGTCCCCGGAGGCTGCGGCGCTGGCGCTCTCACGCGCGGTGTCCTACGCCGCCTGGCGGGCCCGGCCGCTCGGTGCGGTGCGGGAGCTGGGTGACGTACGCGGTGACGACGCCCGCGCGACCGCCGTGCTGCACCCGCACGACGGTGCCTGGCTGGCCTCGGCTGCGGCCGCCGAGCTGCTGGCCGCGGTCGGCGTGACCGTCTGGCCGACGGCTCACCTGTCGACCCTTGAGCAGGCCCAGGCGGCTGCGCTCGGGTACGGCTGGCCGGTCGCGCTGAAAAGCGCCGACCCGCGGTGGCGCAACCGGACCGATGTCGGCGCGGTGCATCTGGGCCTGGACGGGCCGCGGGCGCTCGAGGCGGCCTGGCTGGCCGTGCAGTCGCTGGTGGGCGGTGGCGACGTGCTGGTGCAGCCGATGGCACTGCCAGGCGTCTCGACCGTCGTACGCCTGCTCACCGACCCCGCGGTGGGGCCCCTGGTCTCGCTGCGGCTCGGTGGGGTCGCCGCCGACCTGCTGGCCGATCCGCTCACCCGCACCCTGCCGCTCACCGACCTCGACGCTGCCGAGCTGGTGACAGGCATCCGTGGGGCCGCGCTGCTGACCGGCGCGGACACGGCCGCGCTGCAGGACGTGCTGCTGCGGGTGGCCCGGCTGGCCGAGGAGGTCCCCGACGTCGCCGAGGTGGTGCTGGACCCCGTCCTGGTCGGCGAGCGCGGTGTCGTCGTCCTGCACGGCGGCGTACGCCTGCTGCCTGCCGAGGTGGACCCCGAGCGCGGCCCGCGCCGGCTGCACGCCCGCGGAGCGGCGTACCTGCGCTGAGGCCTGCCCGGCCGACGCCCGGCGTGCTGGCTCCCGGACCGCGCCCCCGTCGATCGCGTAAACCGGCTGCCGCGGCTACCTGAGTGGCAGG
>ENA-OBIO01001191-OBIO01001191.1-metagenomes-genome-assembly--contig:-NODE-1191-length-10930-cov-2.56405_pt1 | contig 10930 bp, 8 predicted proteins | sample MGYA00153383_OBIO01 | MGnify analysis MGYA00153383 | reverse complement strand
ATTCCGCAACATTTTCACCACCCAATTCTTCTTTGATGGCCTTCATTTGTTGGTGCAAAAAATATTCTTTCTGTTGTTTATCTAATTCAGCCCTGGTTTTGTTGGTTACTTTATTTTTGAGCTCAGTGTATTGCAGTTCGGTCTGCATCAAATTCATTAACAATTCTGCGCGCGCCTTTATATCATCGGTAACCAATAATCTTTGCTTATCCTTTATATCACTATTTAAATTGCTGCTTACAAAATGTATTAAAAAAGAGGGGTTTTCAATATTCTTTAAAATAATGGCTGCTTCACTTGGCAAATTTGGGGAAATGCTGATTATTTGTGAAGCAAGATCTTTTATACTACCAACCATTGCATCAAAATCATCATCATTTATTAAAACTTCCTGCTCAAGTGTTTTAATTTTTGCTTTAAAATAAGGCTCTACACTAGTAATTTCTTCTACCTTAAAACGTTTTTTTCCTTGTATAATAATGGTGGTGCCGCCATCGGGCATTTTTATCAATTTGGCAATTTTAGCCACTGTTCCTATTTCTTCCAGATCGCTGATGGTGGGTTCTTCAACACTACTGTCTTTTTGCGCTATTACGCCTATCAATTTGTCAGCCTTGTAGGCATCACTAACAGCTTTTATGCTTTTATCTCTACCAACAGTAATAGGTAAAACTACTCCCGGAAATAATACGGTATTTCTTAAAGGTAACAGAGGTAATTCATCTGGAATGGGCTGTGCATCGTTGTCTTCGCTATCATCTTCATTTAATGGAATGATGGGCATAAACTCCATTTCCTCTTCCATTCCGGGTATAAAAAATTTGGTATCCATAATTATTGTTAAAGTCAAAATGTCAAAATACACAGTAAATTCTATGATTTTGCTTCGGCGCTGTATATCGTCAACATTAATGCCACAAGGTTATTTTTAAGCTTAAGCGCACTAATTGGCGGATTTGTTTAATATATAGTATTTAAATACATAATATATTTTGACAATCAATCAATCCTTTAAATGTAAAAATTTAAATTAATTATTATGTTATAATTTCTCAGAATAGAGTTGGCTAAAATTGTTTTAAAAATATTGGTTGTAAAGTGTGGGAGATGCTGTTGTTTAAATAGCAACTTAAAATTTATAGCCGTTAAATCAATAAGTAACAATTGCAATTTTGACGGTAAGGCGGTAAGTCCTCATAAATATTAAAATTCTGTCGATAACATTAATTAATAGGTGTTAAATCTAATTTACGTAAAAAATAACTGAATGCTCAGTTTGACTCCACTAACTTGAAATTCCAAATTTTAGGATAATTAAATTTTTTGACTTAAAATTATAAATAAATTATTAATGATTTTAACTGGCATTATCAATAAATTTTCTACATCAACTTTAATGAATTTATTGTAAATTTTGTCATTAATATTGTTTGCAGCCATTCAAGCTCACAAAAAAAACAGCTTTCATTTATCTATTGAATTTATGAAAGGTATCTTCGCTAAATTATGTACATCAATTGCAACGAAACAGAACTTCAAATTTTTAATAAAATAGCAGGCGCGGCAAATAATTTGCAAATGCCCTGTTATGTTATTGGTGGCTTTGTAAGGGATAAAATTATTAACAGACCTTCAAAAGATATTGATATTGTATGTTTGGGTGATGGTATTGAATTAGCACATGCTGCAGCCGAACAATTTACACATAAACCGAAAGTGAATTTTTTTAAAAATTTTGGCACGGCGCAATTTAATGTAGGTGATGTGGATATTGAATTTGTGGGTGCACGTAAAGAAAGTTATACCTACGATAGCCGCAAGCCTCAGGTTGAAGCGGGCTCTTTGGCAGATGATCAGGATAGAAGAGATTTTACCATTAATGCTTTGGCCATAAGTTTAAATAAAGAGTCATTCGGAAGCCTGATTGACCCTTTTGACGGTTTGCAGGATATTGAAAATAAAATTTTACGGACACCATTACATCCTACCAAAACTTTTATAGATGATCCTTTGCGAATGCTGCGTGCTATTCGTTTTGCAACACAATTAAACTTTACAATTGAAGAAAATACTTACAATGCCATCGGCGAAAATAAGGAACGCATAAAAATTGTTAGCGGCGAAAGAATTGCAGATGACCTGAATAAAATTTTACTTTGTAAAAAACCTTCCATAGGTTTTGACCTTTTATATAAAACCGGATTGCTGAAAATAATTTTCCCGCAAATGGTTGACCTTGTTGGTGCTGCTTACATTGATGGTATTGGCCATAAAGATAATTTTTACCATACGCTGCAGGTGGTTGATAATATAGCAGAACATACAGGTGATTTATGGTTAAGATGGGCAGCGGTACTACACGATATTGCAAAGCCGGCAACCAAAAAATTTGAGGAGGGTCATGGCTGGACCTTTCACGGGCACGAAGCACTTGGTGGCAGGATGGTTCTTAAAACTGCCGCAAAATGATAAAATGAGGTTTGTCAAAAAATTGGTAGAGTTGCATTTACGCCCTATCAGTCTTACTAAAGAAAATATTACAGACTCCGCTATTCGCCGGTTACTTTTTGATGCAGGAGAAGATTTTGATGCATTAATGACTTTATGTAATGCAGATATTACCAGTAAAAACAAACAAAAAGTAAAACGATTTTTAGAAAATTTTGAATTGGTAAGGCTTCGCTCTGCCGAAGTAGAAGCAAGCGATCAGTTAAGAAATTGGCAACCACCTATTACCGGAGAATTAATTATGGAGGTTTTTAATTTACCCCCCGGTAGAGTTGTGGGCGACCTTAAAACTGCCATAAGAGAGGCAATTTTGGAAGGTGATATTTCAAATGATTATAATGAGGCCTATAAATTTATGCTTATTAAGGCAGCAAGTTTTGGAATACACTTACCTGAAAAAAAATAATAATTTATTGAAGATTGTAGATTTTAAAGAATTATTGTAATTATAATATTGACTTTCAATAAGTTAATTAATAAATTTTATTAATGTGGTGTGATAATTGTAGCATGGCGTCATAATAAACCTTATTAGATGTGTTTATTATTTATATATAAATTCATAATCAATTCATAATTTTACAGAATGGCAATTTTACGTTTTAGAATTTATTGGGAAGATGATGATAGTATTTACAGAGATGTGGTAATAAAACATACCCAAACCTTTGCAGATCTACATAATTGTATCGTAAAAAGTTTTGAGTTTGACAATAAACACAAAGCTACTTTTTACCGCAGTAATGATAGCTGGTTGCGTGGGCGCGAAATAACCCTCGAAAAGTATGAAGATAAAACATACAAAGCCGAACCTTTAATAATGACCGAAGTTACTATGGGGTCAGAAATTAAAGATCCTAACCAAAAGTTTATTTATGTTTATGATTTTAATAAATTCTGGACTTTTAAAGTAGAATTAATTAATGTTGACAAATCTGCCAATATTAAATTGGTTTATCCTGCTTGTATCAGAATTGAAGGCATTGCCCCATCTCAATATGGTACAAAAGGATTAATTGATAAGCGACTTGCCGAAGTTGAAGAAAAATATGATTTAAATGCTGCCGCAATGTTGGAAGGATTTAGTGAAGAAGATGAAGAAGGAAATGTTACTGAAGCTAGTGAAGACGAAGATGGGGTAGAAGATAGCCAACAGGAGGAATTTTAGTTTAAGCGCCTCAAGTTTTTTTTTATTAAAATTTGATTAATAAAAAAAAACGATTATTAAAATTATTAGACATATTTAAATTTTATTTAATGTGTTTTTTAAAATTTAATAGGTTTTTAAAACACAATTTTACAAAACGGGTATTGGCAGAAAATTGTAAACAGTAATTAACTTAATTTATGTCAAATTAATATTTAAAAATTTAAAGGCTTGCTTTACTTTTATAAATAAAGCTAAATTGAAATACACCAATACTTAATCTGAAATAGCTAATATATTTTTAATATTTATTCATTTGCGTTAAGTAAAGCAAAAAGTTATTTTTATATAAGTTAAAATGATTCAAAATTATTTATTTAGAGTCATTATTAGCATTAAAATACTTTAATTGACTTACCGCCTTGCCGGCAGAATTTCTTTTTTACTTATTAACTTAACAGCATTAATATTTATTTATAAATTCATCATCTGCTCTCATATAATATAAATTGCATAATTTTTTGGGCAAGAGATTTAAAGTTGTCCATGCAATTAAATTTTACTTTACAAACTAACAGTTTTTTAAACGTTTTTCCATCACAAAATATCTATTAAAAAATCATCCACACATTTTAAAATATTCTATTAATGAAGACTTGTATTATTGTAGTAGGTCCAACTGCTGTAGGTAAAACAGCATTGGCAATTCAACTGGCACAGCATTTTAGTACAGATATAATTTCAGCAGACAGCCGGCAATGTTTTAAAGAACTTAACCTGGGAGTAGCTAAACCAACTGCCGAAGAATTAGCTTTAGTTAAACATTATTTTATTAATTCGCATTCTATAAAAGATACTTTAAATGCTGCCATTTTTGAGCAGTACGGGTTAGCTAAAATAAAAGAAATATTCAAGCAAAAAGATATAGCTGTAATGGTTGGAGGTACGGGTTTGTATATTAAAACCTTTGCCGATGGTATTGATGAGGTGCCGGTAATTAAACCCGAAATAAGAGACCAGATAATTGCAGATTTTGAATGGGAGGGCCTTGCATGGCTGCAACAGCAAGTTGAGCAGAAGGATCCATTGTATTTTGAAAAAGGAGAAACCAAAAATCCTCAGCGTTTAATGCGTGCACTTGAAGTAAAATTATCTACAGGTAAATCTATTATCGAATTTCAAACACAGCAAAAACGTCTTAGAGATTTTAATATAATTAGGGTTGGGCTGGAAATACCTAAAGAAGACTTGCATAAAAGAATAAATAGCCGGGTAGATAAAATGATGGAGGATGGTTTGCTGAACGAGGTTAAAACTTTAGTGCCGCATAAAGAATTAAATGCCCTGCAAACCGTGGGTTACCGTGAATTATTTGGTCACCTAATTGGTGATTTAACACTGACAGATGCAGTGGAAGCTATTAAAATTAATACCCGTCAGTATGCCAAACGCCAACTTACCTGGTTTAAAAAAGATGAGGATGTTAAATGGTGCGAACCACAATTTGAGCCGGTAATGGAAATTATACAAAAAGAATTGGTAACGGGATAAACTTCATAAATTGCTGCAGTGTTGAACGAAATTTATTGCAGCAATTTTTTTTTAAACAAATTCCAATTAGTACCTGCTAACACAAATTTTTAAATATGATTTGTAGGGAAGTCGTAAAGCAGGTAAAGAATTTTGCAATATTGGTTGGGAATAATGGTTGATAGTTTAGGAAAATTTATAATATTTAAAGCTATATTAAACCCAACTGCATTGAATTTGCTTATATATTTACTTTACCGTTAAACTAAAGTAAGGCTGTCAAATTAAAAACTATCACCAAGTCTTTAATAAAAAAATACTCCGTCCGCATTTAGTTTTATGCAGCATCATTATCTGCAACATCAGGTATTATAAAATATTGTTCCATCTTTATTAAATAAATACTCAATCTATAATTAGGTTTTTGCAGCATTATTATCTGTAATATTAAGCATTATACAATTTACTAAGTTTCTAAACACTTATTATTTTCTTCTTAAATTAAACAATTACCCCTTTTGCCTCTCAGGTATTTATAACTAATCAGCAAAATTCTGCATAATATTCTTATATTTTAATAACTTTTCTTCAACATTATGACTCTCTAATCTGTGTGTATATGGCTTTTAATAAAATTTGTGTAACTTTGCAGCCCTTTTGGGATATCCGTTAAGACTTAAATCTAATCAAGCACAAATGTCGACAAAAAAAAGAATTTTATTTATTGCTAATGAAATGTCTCCTTACGTAGAATTAACGGAGTTTGCAGAGATCATTAATAAGCTGGCAGTAAAAGCGAATGACAGTGGAATGGAAGTAAGGTGCATAATGCCCCGCTTTGGTATAATTAATGAAAGACGCCATCGCTTGCATGAAGTTGTGCGTTTATCAGGCATCAATGTTTCTATTGATGGTGACGATTATCCCTTGGTTATTAAAGTAGCTTCCCTGCCAAATGCCCGCCTGCAGGTTTATTTTTTGGATAATGAAGATTTCTTTAAGCGTAAAACTGTGTTTAATGATGAAAATGAAAAGTGGTATGATGACAACGGATTAAGAACCGCTTTGTTTTGTAAAGGTGCTTTGGAAACGGTAAGAAAATTTGGATGGCCTCCGGATATTATTCATTGCAGTGGCTGGATGACCGGATTGATACCTATGTTTATTAAAACTGCTTATAAAAAAGAACCGGTTTTTAGTAATTGTAAAGTAGTGTACACCATCGGGCAAACAACTTTTAAAGAAAAGCTTGGAGAAGATTTTTTAAAGCTTGCTACCATTAACGATAATGTAACCAAAAAAGAATTGGAATTTTTTAAAGACATTAATAATGTTGCCATGTTTAGAGGCGGCGCTGCTTTTGCAGATGCAGTTACTTTTGGAGCAGAAAAAGTTGATAAAAAATTAATTGAAGAGTTTAGTAAAATTAAAGGTAAAAAAACTTTACCCTTTAACCCGGAAAGTGACCTTACAGACTATTTACAATTGTATACAGATCTGGCAAAATAATATAATAAGTTCAATTTAGTTGGGCTAATTATTATAAATACATCTGCGTCTTCATTATTCTTTAGACCTTAAATTAAAAGAGTACAAACCTATTTTTACAGCCAAAAATAAAAACTATGCCTTATTTATTTACTTCGGAGTCCGTAAGTGAAGGACATCCGGATAAAATTGCTGACCAAATCAGTGATGCCTTAATCGACAATTTTCTAGCCTTTGATCCTAACAGTAAGGTAGCTTGCGAAACATTGGTTACTACCGGTCAGGTAGTTTTGGCTGGTGAGGTTAAAAGTAAGGCCTATCTTGATGTACAGGAGATAGCTCGTGGTGTTATCCGCAAAATTGGATACACTAAAAGTGAGTATATGTTCGAAGCAAATAGCTGCGGTATCTTATCTGCAATTCATGAGCAGTCGGCAGATATTAACCAGGGTGTAGATAAACTTAAGAAAGAAGAACAAGGCGCAGGCGATCAGGGAATGATGTTTGGTTATGCAACCAACGAAACAGAAAACCTTATGCCCCTTGCATTAGACCTTGCTCATTATATATTATTAGAATTAGCTGCTGTACGCAGAGAAAATACCGATATAAAATATTTGCGCCCTGATGCTAAAAGTCAGGTTACTTTAGAGTACGATGATAACAATCGTCCTATCCGTATAGATGCAATTGTTGTATCTACCCAGCATGATGAATTTGGTAAAGATGAAACCATGCTTGCAAAAATAAAAAAAGATATCATCAATATTGTTATACCTCGTGTTAGAGCAAAGTATCCTGCTTATGATCATCTTTTTACTAACAAAATTAAATACCATATTAACCCAACCGGTAAATTTGTAATCGGTGGTCCGCATGGCGATACCGGCTTAACTGGTCGTAAAATTATTGTAGATACTTACGGTGGTAAAGGTGCCCATGGTGGTGGAGCGTTTAGTGGTAAAGATCCAAGTAAGGTAGATAGAAGTGCAGCTTATGCTACAAGGCATATCGCTAAAAATTTAGTTGCAGCCGGTTTGTGCGATGAGGTTTTGGTTCAGGTTAGTTATGCCATCGGCGTTGCACAACCAACAAGCATTAACGTTGTAACTTATGGTACTGCAAAAGTAAATTTAACCGATGGTGAAATTGCTGCTAAAATAATGACCATGTCTTGCTTTGATATGCGCCCTTACTTTATTGAAAAGCGCCTTAAATTGCGCAATCCAATTTATAGTGAAACCGCAGCTTACGGACATATGGGTCGTAAAAATGAAATTGTTGAAAAAACTTTTCATACGCCATATGGTAAGTCTATTACTAAAAAAGTAGAGCTTTTTACGTGGGAAAAACTGGATGCAGTTAAAGACGTCAAAAAAGTTTTTGGACTAAAATAAATTATATCAAACACCCGGTAGCGGGGCTTAAAGAACCATAAGTTGTAATAAGCTTATGGTTTTTTATTACAATCAATAACACTAAATTTCGTTTTGTGAAAAATTTCAGACAACAACAACATCGTCCCAAAAAAAATACACTCGTAGTTGGCCGTGAAGCCATAATTGATGCCATGAAAACGGGTAAACAATTAGAGCGTATTTACATGCAGACTACCATCCACGGTGAGGTAATTGAAGAAATTAAAAAATTGGCAGAGCAACATTTGGTACCCATTAATAAAGTACCTGTTGAAAAATTAAATAACTTTAATGTAAGCAACCACGAGGGTTGTGTGGCACTCATCAGCAAAATTCAATACCAGAATTTACAGGATGTTATTACGTTTATTGTAGAACAGGGGCAAGTGCCATTATTTATTATTTTAGACAGTATTACTGACATTAGAAATATTGGTGCAATTGCCCGTAGTGCCTTTTGCTTTGGTGTTAATGGTATTATTATACCCGACAAAGGCGTAGGTGCATTAAATGAAGATGCGATACTTACAAGTGCCGGTGCGCTTGAGAAAATTGCAGTATGCCGCGTAGGCAGTTTAATGAAGACAGTTGATGAGTTGCACCTGAATGGTATTAAAGTTTTTGCCAGTGAAATGACGGCAACTAAAAAGGTTTTTGAACTCGATTTAAAAGAACCCTGCGGCATTGTAATGGGAGGAGAAGAGCATGGTGTTTATCAACCATTATTAAAAATATGCGATGAGCAATTTCAAATTCCAATGTTATCAGATTTTGATAGTTTAAATGTATCAGTAGCAACAGGCATAATTTTATACGAGGTAATGAAGCAGCGTATAGGGTAAATTGCTAGCAGCATTTGTAACAAATAATAATAAACCGTTTTAAAAATTTTGTTGGGCCTGCCCCCCGGTTGCCGAAAGGCGCAACCAGGGGTCGGGCTTTTCGCTGCAAGTCCGCGGTAGTAGCTTTTATTTTCGTTAGGGCTCAATGCGGGCTTTACGCTACAATCTCTCAGGCAGCTTCCGCCATGTAAATTTTTGTTTTAATTGGAAGTTTTTTGATGTTTTTGTGCCGGTTGTTTTAGTCATATTTCGGCTTTAATAAAACAACCCTCTTAAACTTACAACTGTGTAACAGCCCTGCTTTTATTGATACTTATTATGAGGGGAAATTTAGCGCCTTATTAAAATTACAACTCTTTGTATAATATTGCAGTTGTAATAAATAGGGGTAAAATTTCAGTTTTAAGCAATCTCAATCGGGTCATCTTTCACTATAATTTTTTCGTATTGGTTGTGAATTAGTAAAATTAATACGCCGAATAAAACAGCTACTACTATTAAAATGGTATTTAATAATCCTTCTGCACCAAAAGATAATTTCATTAAAATTGTTGATATTATAAAACCGGAATTTCTAATTACCTTATTAAATTTATTGGTATGGAAAAATGAAAATAGAAGCAATAAAACATCAATTAGAATAAGTATTGTAAAAAAGTCATCAAAAAATATTTTGTTTACATCTTTAATATTACCCACTAATTGTGTTATTGAAAAAAAGTTATCTATTACCCATCTACCTAAACTATATACAGCCAATATTAAAAATATCGGGATTAAGAGCATGGCTACAATATTTTTCATTTTTATAAACGCGGCTATTTCTGCTGTAGGATCTTTATCTGCCTTTAGCGTTAAAACGCGCTGGTCATTTAATTTGTAAAAAATATAAATCATAAAGAATAAAAGAATGGTCGCCACAAGGTCATACGTAAAATGAAGGTCATTATTAACCTTAAACCAATCGGCTGTAAATTCTAATTTTGATAGGTCTTTAAAAACTCTTCTTATAACAATCAGCGTTATAATTTCATATTGTTTTGCAATATATATTGTAGTAGATCTGGGTAAATAATATACCAATAAGTATACTTCGTAAATTAATATAAATGAGAAAGGTGTATAAATGGCCGCAATGGGGTTGTTTAATAAATTAGAACTATTACTTAAATGAACCAGTTTAAAATGAGCAAGCCCAATAATAATAAGGTGAAGCAAAAAACTAATTATAGCAATGCTTACAATAATGGTTTCACTTTTATGCTTTGTTTTTTTTGAAAGAAGAAAAGAATAAAAGAAATTAAAGATGCCTTTGCTTGTGCTCATATTATGTTGTGCCTTTAATTAAAAGAGTTGTTGATATAAATTTTATTTTAACACATATTTAAGAAAACAAAATTTTTTATAAAAGGTTGGCAACTGATCAGGTTGATTAAAAGTTAGGTATCAAAGGTTAGGTTTAAATAGTTAGGTATAAATAGTTATGAGTTATAAGTTATGAGTTATAAGTGGTGTGATTGACGAGTTGGTGGTTTCTTCAACAAGTCAAAATGCAATGCTGTGCCGGCTTCTACTAGATAATTACAAGGGTACGAAATTACCTTTGTAAATTTTACTCCGTTTAGAGCTATATTTAAATAGTTGCGAGTTAGGTATAAAAAGTTAAGTATAAATAGTTAAGTATAAAAAGTTAGGTATAAAAAGTTATGAGTTATAAGTTATGAGTTATAAGTGGTGATTGACGAGTTGGTGGTTTCTTCATTGAGTCAAAATGCAATGTTATGCCGGCTTCCACCAGATAATTACAAGGAGACGAAATTACCTTTGCAAATTTCACTTCGTTTATAGCTACATTTAAATAGTTACGAGTTATGTATAAAAAGTTAGGTATAAAAAGTTAGGTATAAAAAGTTATGAGTTATAAGTTATGAGTTATAAGTGTTGTGCGTCCCTGGTATAGGTTGACCGAAAATGTCAATACTCATGGATATAAATGT
>ENA-OBIO01001190-OBIO01001190.1-metagenomes-genome-assembly--contig:-NODE-1190-length-10932-cov-5.08955_pt1 | contig 10932 bp, 6 predicted proteins | sample MGYA00153383_OBIO01 | MGnify analysis MGYA00153383 | reverse complement strand
CCCGCTGCGGCGTCATCCCTTACTCGTCTGGAGACCTCGCGCTCGGCTGGCGCCTCTAGGGGTCTCTCCGAAACGTCTCGCAGAGTACGCTCGCAGCCTTGGGCACTCGTGAGTCGCCCGACTTGACTGGCGGCTATTGTTTAGGTTTGTTCGACACCTGCCCGTGCGACGCCACGACACTGCGCGGGGCACCGGCCCGAGGGCAGGTGTTGGACAAACCTCGGGGGAGGAAACCGCGGGCCACGCTGCGGTGGTCCGAAGACGCTACGGCGCTATGGCGATAGTGAGCGCCGCGCCGGTGCTGGTCGCAGCAGTGTTGCCGGCGTGCAGATCGAGCCTGCGGCGAGTGGGCCCGCCAGCGCGGTTTGCACCCCGCATTGCTGGTTGCCTTGTCGGGGCTGGAAGCACGCTTTGGCATCGACAAGCCAAGGCAGTGCACACCGACCCCGGCGAACCGAGAGCCAGCGCGCGGTTCGGACATGGACGAACGACTGCGGTCATGGCGCACTCGGATGTTCAGGCGGCGCGCGGATCGACTGCCCGCGCACGAAGGTCTGAAGGATGATCATCGCGGCGCCGCAGCGGGCGCAGACGAAGCACGGCCTGTCGCGCTCGATGCCGTTGTCGGTGCCATCAGGCGCGCTGTGCGGCGTACTCGGCTGGTCCAGCAGCGCCCGCACCAACGCCAGGCTGGCCTTGCGGCTGCCGTTGGCTAGCAGCCCGTAGTGCCGAATGCGGTGGAAGCCGCCGGGCAGCACGTGCAGCAGGAAGCGGCGCATAAACTCGTCGGCACCGAGCGTCATCGTCTTGTGCCGCGACTTGCCCTTGGTTCCACCCTTGGCGCCGTCCTTGACCCGGTAGTCCTTCCACTTGAAGGTGACGCCGCGCTCGTCCATGGCGAGCAGTCGGCTGTTGGAAATGGCCACCCGGTGCGTGTAGCGCGACAGGTACGCCAGCACCGCCTGCGGCCCGGCGAAGGGCCTCTTGGCGTAGACCACCCACTCGCACTTGCGCAGTGGTGTGAGCCAGGCCTTGAACGCCTTGGCATCGGTCAGCGCGGCGTGCTCGTTGAAGAACTGCAGCGTGCCGGCCTCATGCACCCGCAGCAGTTCTTCGAGGAAGCGCCGTCTGAACAAGCGCGAGAGCACGCGCACTGACAGGAAGAACCCCGGCCTGCAGGCCACCCAGCGCTTGCCGTCGGGCGCCAGTCCGCCACCGGGCACGATGCCGTGCACGTGCGGGTGGTGCGTCAGCGCCGAGCCCCAAGTGTGCAGCACCAGCGTCGCGCCGATGCGAGCGCCCAGGTGCTTGGGGTCGCCCGCGATGGTCAACAGCACCTCAGCGGCCACGTCGAACAACAGGCCATAGACCACGGCCTTGTTCTGGTACGCGATATCGGCGATCGGTGCCGGCAGCGTGAAGACCACGTGGTAGTACTCGACGGGCAGCAGATCAGCCTGTCGAGCGTCGAGCCAGCGCTTGGCCGCACTGCTCTGGCACTTCGGGCAGTGCCGGTTGCGGCAGGAGTTGTAGGCCACCTGATCGGCGCCGCAGCCACCGCAGCGCAAGACATGGCCACCCAGCGCCGCGCTGCGGCACTGCTCGATGGCCGACATGACCTTGAGCTGAGCCAGGCTCAGGTGGCCGCGCTGCGCGGCGCACCAGGCGGGCCCGTGGGTGCGGAAGATGTCGGCAACCTCCAGGGTGGGCTGCCCCACGACGCCAGCCTCAGGAAGGCGGCAGGTTCTCCAGCGGGCTGATCACCTCGCGCAACAGGTCGGTGGCGACGTGTGTGTAGATGCTGGTCGTCTCCAGCTTCACGTGGCCAAGCAAGACCTGGATCACGCGGATGTCGACCTTCTGTTCCAGCAGGTGCGTGGCGAAGGAATGACGCAGCGTGTGCATCGACACGCGCTTGTCGATCTTGGCCGCGTCGGCGGCGGCGTGGATGGCACGGTTGAGCTGACGCGTGCTCAGCGGGTCCATCGGATCCAGGCCAGGGAACAGCCAGCCGTTGCGCAGAATCTTGCCCTGGGCATGGCCCACGCGCCACCACACGCGCAGCCGCTGCAGCAGGATCGGTGGCAGCAAGGCGTAGCGGTCCTTGCGACCCTTGCCTTGCTCTACGCGCAGCGTCATGCGCTGGCTGTCGATGTCGCCGACCTTCAGCGAGATCACTTCGCTGGCACGCAGCCCGGTGCCGTAGGCCACCGCCAAGGCCGTCTGGTGCTTGAGGTTCCAGGCCGCCGCGATCAAGCGCGAGACCTCCTCGCGGCTGAGCACCACGGGCAGCGTGCGCGGCACAGACACGGGTTGCATCTTGGCCATCAGCTCGCCACGGCTGAGCGTGATGTCGAAGAAGAACTTCAGGCCCGAGATCGTCGCGTTGAGTGTGATCGGCGAGGCGCCGCTGTCCACCAGTTCCATCTGGAAGCGGCGAAGGTCCTCGGCGCTGGCGGTGTCGGGAGATCGACCCAGGAACTTGGCCAGCTTGCGCACTGCGCGCAGGTAGGCGGACTGCGTCTTGGGCTCGAACTTGCGCATGCGCATGTCCTCGAGCATGCGTTGGCGCAACGGCGAGACGGTGGGAGTCGAAACGTCCATGATCCTGCTCCTGTCAGTGAACGAGGCGGATTGCCTCGATCACCAACATCGCAGAACCAGCGGCACGACGAACCGCCAACACTCTTGCCGGAGCGCCTACCGCGCGAGCGGTTTAGTCCTTCGACCCATAGCTGTCGTTCGCCGGGCAACAATGCGGACGCTGCTTGATGCTGAAAGTCCCTCACGAGCATCTTGGCTGAATTACGGTCGCTTGGAAGTCACCCCGGCCAGGAGTTCGTCGAGAGCGTCGGGGAGCACCGGCTTCACGAGGTGAAAATCAAAACCGGCTTCTAGCGACCGGCGTTTATCCTCTTCCTGTCCCCACCCCGTCAGCGCGATCAACACGACGCCTTTGCCCCACGCGTGCTGTCGCATGCGCCGGCCGACTTCGTATCCGTTCAGCTTCGGCATCCCGATATCCAGGAACATCACGTCCGGCCTGAACGCCGCCGCGACCTCCAACGCCTCCAGGCCGTCGTGCGCTGTCAGCGTCTCGTTACCCTCGATCGTCAGCAACATCGCCAAGCTGTCCGCCGCGTCCAGGTTGTCGTCCGCGACCAGAATGCGCAGGCGTGCGATGGGGCGGACGGGGTTGGCCTCGTCGGCTGGCTTGGTCCCGACGAGCGACGAGGCCACCGGCAGGCGCACCACGAATTCGCTGCCCCGGCCATTACCGTCGCTTCGGGCTTCGACCGATCCGCCATGCATCTGAATCAGCCGCTGAACGATGGAAAGGCCAACTCCCAAACCCCCCTGCGACCGTTCCAGGTGGCTTTCAACCTGTGTGAACATCTCAAAGACGTGCGCCAGCATGTGGGTCGGGATACCGATCCCGTTGTCCGTAACCGAGACGACGGCTTCGGCTCCCAGATGTTCCACGCAGAGGCGAATCCGGCCTCCACGCTCGGTGTACTTCGCGGCGTTGTTCAACAGGTTGGAGAACACTTGCGTCAGCCTCGTCAAGTCAGCATCCACATAGATTGGATCGGGCGGAATTTCAATCAGTAACTCGTGATCAGCCTGTTCGATGGCCGGTCGGCTGGCCTCGATCGCCTGCTCAATCGCCCTGGCCAGTTCGATACGCACTTTGCGAAGATCGATCTTGCCGCGGCTGATTCGGCTCAAGTCCAAAAGGTCATCGATCAGATGCACCATCTGCCCAAGCTGGCGTTCCATCATCGAGCGGACCCGCTCGGTTGTTTGCGGGTCGCCCTTCGCCAGACGCATGATCTGCAAGCCGTTGCGGATCGGGGCCAGGGGATTGCGCAGTTCGTGGGCCAGCGTGGCGAGGAACTCGTCCTTGCGCTGGTCCTGCTCTTGAAGACGGGCGACCAGTTGCTCGCGCTCCTCCTCGCCGAGTTTTCGGTCGGTGATGTCGGCCACCGTGCCGTCGAAACTTGCCACCCGCCTCGTCGGGCCGGTCCCGTCGATGGTCGACCGCCCTTTGGCGAGCACCCAGCGCAGCGACCCGTCCGGGTGGACGATTCGGTATTCGATGGCGTAGGGGGGCGGGTCTTCCAGCCGGGTAGCCGCCGCCACCGCCTCCAGCACTGCTGACTGGTCGTCGGGGTGGATAACCGCGACCGCCTGCAGGTAGTCCGTCCACTCCTCGGTCGTGCCGAAAATGGCCCGGTATCGGGCATCGGTTGTCGTGACACGGGTCGTCGGATCGACATGCCACATGCCGAGTTCGGCAGCGTCGAGGGCCAGCCGCCGCCGCTCCTCGCTCGCCCGCAGCAGGTCCTCGGCTTTATTGCGCTCGGTGAGGTCACGGGTCACGGTAGCGTACCCGCTGACGTTTCCGCTCGGGTCCCGAAGTCTCAGGAAGGACCACGAGACCGGGATCAACTGGCCGGACTGCAAGTGCTGGAACCAGGTGTCCACGACCACATCCCCCCCACCCTCGGAGTTGGCGATGAGGCTGAGGATGCGGCCCCGCTCGGTTTCGGGAAAGAAGTCGAGGACCTTGATGCTGCCCACTTGGCCGGGTTCCAGCCCGACCAACTGCTGCCCGGCCCGGTTAACGTACACGCCCCGCTGGTCGAGCCCGGCCACGCTGATAAAGTCGGAGCTGGCGTGTACCAGGGCGGCGAACTGCTTGCGCTCCTTTTCGAGCTGCCTGCGGTCGGTGACATCCCGAAAGTACACCGACAGACCTTCCGGCGCGGGGTAGGCGGTGGCCTCGTACCAACGGTCAAAGTTCGGGTAGTAAGCCGTGAAGGACTCGCTCACCTGCCGGGCCACGACCCGGCGGTACACCTGCTCGAACTCGCTGCCAACTGTGCCGGGGAACTCCTCCCACAAGGACTTGCCGATCAGGTCGCCCGGAGTGCGGTCCAGGAATCGCACGCCCGCCGCATTGACGTAGGTGAACCGCCAGTCGGAGTCAAGGGCGAAGAAGCCGTCGGTGATCGACTCCAGGATCGTCAGGGATCGCCCCTCGCTGGCCCGGATCGCAGCTTCCGCCTGCTTGCGCGCGGTCACGTCGCTGGCCGCGCCGAACCACTCTTTGATCTCACCGTTGCCTGCGAGCATCGGGATTGCCCGCGAGAACGCCCACCCGAACGTGCCGTCGACACGCATCACCCGGTGCTCCAACTCGAAAACGCCCTTGGACCGGATGGCGGTGTGAATGGCCTCCAAGACGTGCGGCTGGTCTTCCGGGGGAATGTATTTGACCAGCCAACTGCGGCTCGGCTCGTGGGTGTCGGCGATGAACTCCCGGCCTTCGAGGTGGCGCAGCTCGGTCCAGTCCGCACTCATGCGGTAGACCACATCCGACGTGGCACTCACGAGCGCTCGGAACCGCTCCTCGCTGGCCCGGATCGACTCGCCCGCCTCCCGCCGCGTCCGGGCCATCTGCAGGTGGGCCGTCACACGGGCCAGCAACTCTTTCGCACTGAACGGCTTCACCAGGTAGTCGTCGGCCCCTTCCTGCATGCCCTCGATCCGGCTTTCCTCGCCGGAGCGGGCAGACAGCATGATGACCGGCACGCCGCTCGTGCGTGGGTCGGCGCGCAGCGCCTGCAACAGAGCGAAGCCGTCGAGCCGGGGCATCATCACGTCGGTCAGGACCAGGTCTGGCAGCAGCGCGAGTGCCGCCGAAAGCGCCGCTTCTCCGTCCGGCACGGCCTCGGTGCGGTAATGCTGGCCGAGCAGACGGACGATGTACTGCCGCATGTCGGCGTTGTCGTCGGCCACCAGCACCAGGGGTCGGTCGTCCTCAAGCAGCTGGAGTGACGCAGCGGGGCCGGTCGGGTCGCCCTGAAGCTGCGGCAGCTCAGAGCTGGTAGCCGTGCGCTGATCGGCGTCGGGCAGCCAGCGCAGCGCTTCCTCAACGAACGGACTCGCCTGCGTGGTGGGCTGCGCGGCGGTGCGACTGCTGCCGACCTGATCATTGGGCAGATGCTGCGAGCCCAGCGGAATTCTGACGGTGAACGTCGTCCCGCGTCCGACCTCGCTTGTCGCGCTGATCGAGCCGCCGTGCAGTTTGACCAGTTCTTGCACCAGGGCCAGCCCGATGCCGCTCCCCTCGTGCGTGCGTCCGCGTGCGTTTTCGACGCGGTGGAAGCGTTCAAACAGCAGCGGCATTTCCTCGGCGGGGATGCCCGTGCCGGTGTCCCACACGCGCAGTTCTGCGGCGAAATCGGTCTGCCGCATCGAGACGGCGATTTCCCCGTCGAAAGTGAACTTGAAGGCGTTGGACAGCAGGTTGAAAACGATCTTCTCCCACATCGACCGATCCACGAACACCGGCTCGCCCGAGCGCGGGCAATCGACGCGAAGTTGCAATCCGGCTCTTTCGCAGGCCGAGCGGAAGTTGCTGGCAAGTTCGGCGGTGAAGTCAGCGAGGTACGTCGGCTCATACGCCGCGCGCACCCGACCGGCCTCGATCCGCGAGAACTCCAGCAGGCTGTTCACGAGGCGCTCCAGGCGCAGCCCGTTGCGGTGAACGACTTCCAGGCGCTCGCGCTGCCCCGGCGACAGCGGCTCGTCCGAGGCGGCGAGCGCGACTTCGACCGGCCCGAGCATCAAAGTCAGCGGCGTGCGGAACTCGTGGCTGATGTTGGAGAAGAAGGTGGTTTTCGCCCGGTCCAGTTCGGCCAGCGCTTCAGACCGCCGCCGCTCGTCCTCATACGCACGGGCATTGGCGACAGCGGTGGTCACGCCGGAAGCGAGCATGTCGTAGAAGCTGCGGTAAGCCTCGTTCATCCGCAAGCGAGGGCTGACCCCGGCAATGAAGACGGCGGCGGGGCGCTCGACGCCTGGTGCGATGATTGGCAGCGCCAGCGCCTCGTTCGGCAGCTCGGGATAGGGCCCTGGAGAAACCGGGCCGATCCGCTGCCTGAGGTCATCAACGTGCACTGCCGATACCGAACGAACAACTTCCTCCAAAGGCCAGAGAGCTTGTTCCTCCATTCCGAAACACACCGTGCCCGGGCTGGCGATCGCGTCCGCCGGCAGGCCGGTGGCACCGAGCAGCCGGGCTCGATCATCGACCGGGTCCAGTGCGTAAAGCAGGACGAAGGGCAGGTCGAGGCGGTACTCGGCCAGGATCTGAGCGGACAAGGAGAGAGCTTCGCTGACAGACTTCGCCTTGCTCGCATAGGCAGTCAGGTCACGCAGCGCCCGCGTGCGCCGCTCGCCTAGCATCTGCGCCGTCATCTCGATGACAGGGTGGAACAGGCCGCCGACCCGCCCGGCCTCATCGCGTATGGGGCTGAACGAGAACGTGAAGAAGCACTCCTCGACGTAGCCGTGCCGTTCGAGAAAAATTTGCTGGCCTTCGAGGAAGGCCTGGTCGCCGGCCAAGGCCGATTCGTGCGCCTCGCCGATGACCGGCCACGCCTCCTTCCAGCACTCGGCGAAGTTCTGCCCCATCGAGCGCGGATGCTTGTTGCCGCAAATGACCCGATAGGCATCGTTGTAGAGCTGGACGAGGCCCGGACCCCAGATGACGCAAATGGGCAGGTCCGAGGCCAGGCAGATGCTGATGGTCGTTCGCAGGCTCTGCGGCCACTCGGCCACCGGCCCGAGCGAGCTCTCTGACCAGTCCATCGACCTGATCAGTCTGCCCATCTCGCCGCCTCCCATCAGGAAGGAGAGGGGGTTTGAATCGGAGGCTGACTTGTCACTTCGATTCATGATTGCCTTCTAGGGATAGGGCTTGCGACACAGGATGACGGCGGATCTGGAACGTGGCACGGCCTTGTGCTGAGCCCTTGGCCCACGCCTCCAACAGTCGCCACCTGCCACACGCGATGATGGCCGAACTGCGGGGTGCTGACGCGGAACGCGTCCGCTTCGGGGACAGTTGCTGAGTGTCGCTTGTTGGCCGAGAGCCGCTGCTCAAACCGGCCGACTCCTGCCGCCCAAGTAACTGCGCAAAGCCCGGGTCAGCCGTTCTTTTTGGCGTGCTCGCGCGCCATTTCAAGGCCGCGCTTCCTCAGTTCCTCCATGTCCCGAGGATTGCGCAGCACCTCATCGATCCGCCGCGGATCGTGCGCGCCGTACTGGAATTTGCGTTCATTGGACTTAGCGGGCTGGGTGCTCAGCGCCGGCGGCAAAGCGCTCGTTTCAACAGCATCAACGGCTGGAACAACCTTCGCCTGAGGCGTGGTCGTTTCCGTCGTGAGTGCTTGGCTGATGCCTTGACGCTTGGCGGTTCGACGTGCGCGGTAGAGGGCTGAGGGAAAGCTCGTCACGGTCCCCAGCTCAATCCCGCGCAGTCGGAACTCCGCGACCACGCCAGCGCGCGGTACGCCCACGAAAAGCCGTAACTCGATCTCTTCCAGGTGCTCGCGGATGCGACCAGAAAATGATTGGGTAAGGCGAGGTGGCATTCGAGTGATGCATGGACGGAACACGTTTATTGTGCCTTTGTTTTGCGTTCACACTGCTTCCTAGTGCCTCTCATTGGCCTCCAACTTGCCTCCTAGTTGCATTCGGAGGCAAGTTGGAGGCGGAGCGAAGGCAATCTAGAGGCGAATCGGTGGCAGACGCATCGATCTAGACTTCGCAAAACTAGCTGTTTTAGATTGCAGGATAGGCTGCGCCGTGCTGAATGTGATACATTCTCGGCATGGACGATGCCGTTTCAACAAAGCCGCGCCGCTCACTTACGAGCGTCGACCTGGGCGAGTTGCGCCCGCAGGTCAACCTCGCGAGCGCCGCGGCTGGCGTCGGCCCGTCAACGTGGATGCGCGACTTGGTGCAACGAGAGCTAAGTGGTGTGTCGGCAGCGGCGCCTGCAATGCCCGGCGCACTGGCGACATCCACAACCGACGACGAGCCCGCCGGCGTCTACCGCGCCTGGCTGGACGCGGCAGCGACCGCGAAGCTCGACCGCATCGCCGAGGCCGGCGGCTTCAGGAATCGCGCCTCGGCCCTCCGAGGTCTTCTGAACGGCGTGAACATCGGCGTTGGCGCCAATGGCGCTGCGGGGGTCGCCGAGGCAGTCCAGGCGCTCGGCCTGTCCAACCACCACTTGGTCGCAATCGCACGCCAACTCACCGAGCTGGCCAAAGCGGCGCCCTCACCCAGTCGCCTCGCCGGCACGGACCCAGCCGACCTCACCGGAACCGTGCAGTCCATCCGCAAGCACCTCGAGCTCGCCGCAATCCTGGTCGGCGAACTCCGCCCCATGCTCAAAAGCAAGAAAGACGGGCCATGAGCCAGAAGCGCATCGCCGACAACATGCTTCAGGAATGGGGCACCCGGCTTTTCTACGGCATGCCACCCAAAGGAAAGAAGACCAAAGGGGGAACCCTTCTGGGGGCCGCGGCTGGCGCGATGTCCCTGGTCAGCGCCAACAAGGTCCGCGGCTTCGTGCGGGCGGCCGTGCAGCCTCGAGCCAAGCAGGTCGTCGTAAAAATCACCGGCGGCGGCAAAGGTCTGCTGGCCGTCGCTGCGCACTTTCGCTACATCGCACGCCAGGGCAAGCCCGAAGTCGACGGCCGGGGACAGTCGCTCGAGCTCGAGGACGAGCGCGGCAACAAGATCACGGGAGCAGAAGCAATCAAGGACTTGCAGTACGACTGGCGCATGGCCGGCAGCTACATCCCCGACGAGAGCCACCGCAAGGAGGCTTTCAACATCGTCCTGTCAATGCCGGCCGGCACCGACGCGGTAAGGGTGCTCGACTCAGCGCGCGCGTTCGCGAAAGAAACGTTCGAGGGTCACAAGTACGTTTTCGCGCTGCATGACGACACCGACTCTCCCCACGTGCACCTGGCAGTGCGTGCCGAGCGAAGTGACGGCAAGCGACTCAACCCTCGCAAGGCTGATCTCCAGAAATGGCGGGAGCGTTTCGCCTCACAGCTGCAAGACCGCGGCATCAGCGCGGTGGCAACGCGGGCCTCGACCCGGGGCGTGACGACTGCGCCGAGGCGACTGTGGCAAGCGCGCGTTGGAGAAGATGGTCGAGGTCGGGTGGACAGCCCGCGCGCACGAAGCCCTGAATCGGTCGCACAGGCTCGACGTGAGGCGATCGATGGCTGGGGGCAAATTGCGAAGGCGCTTGCAAGCTCGCCCGAGAGGCTGGATCAGGCACTCGCGCTGGACGTGGTGAAGTACGTCGGGCGCGAATTCGGTGTGCCTGTTTTGAAAACAAGACCGATCGAGAGAACAAAGGGCCGCGACGGTCGAGACCCTTCGCCGACACGTTAGGAATGTGGGGATGAGCTAGTCAATGCTTGCGGCGATGCGCGCACGCGGAGCAATCAGGTAGGTGTCGTCTCAGAAGACGCGTCGCAATGTCCATCAGCTTTCTGTTCAGGAGTAAGTCCCAGCTATGACTGGCGGCTTTCGACCAGTCGCTGACGTTTTCGCTGCTTGCCCAAAACGTCGACTTTGCAGCGATTGCCGCCGGTCGCCGCTGTTGGGCCTACGCTCGGTCAGCGACAGTAAGCCGACATTCAGCCTGGCCGTCGGCGACGCCAGGAGCGTCAGCAATGCGCGGTAGAGCCGTCATTCAAACTGCGGCGGGGATGCCAGACCTTTTGAACGGCAGCTCCCGCTTCGCGCGATGGGCTCGAATCGACCCAAAGGCGTCGGTGGCGAACTTCCGGTCGAGCGACCGGTCCACTTTGGAAACGGTCATTCGCCGAACATGCCGAGGAATCGAAGTTCGTCGACAGCAGTCGCTCGCGTGTGCCAACCGGCGAACCAGAAAACATCACGGCCTCAATGGCGGCTTCCGACAGTCGCGAAGTGGCGCTGCCGACCCGTTGCTGCCGCTCGCCTATGCACCGCTAACGACAGCTGTGCAGCGGTTGCTGCCAGTCGCCATCGGCAAGCGTACTCACGCTAACAGGCATCAAGCGGTCA
>ENA-OBIO01001189-OBIO01001189.1-metagenomes-genome-assembly--contig:-NODE-1189-length-10937-cov-2.98759_pt1 | contig 10937 bp, 7 predicted proteins | sample MGYA00153383_OBIO01 | MGnify analysis MGYA00153383 | reverse complement strand
TAGAATCATTGTTTCCATTATTTTGTTCAGAATGATACACATTTGTCATTTTCATCACCCATTGTTTATGATTAACAGTATCATAGACATCATAGGTTCCCATATAACTACTCCATAAATAAGAAGGCACAGGAGGTGTTACTACTTTTTCGTCTTTTTTACAAGCAACCATTATTATTGATGCGAGTATGATGTAAACTATGTTTTTCATGACTTTTTGTTTTTAAATTTTAACGAATTTCGCAAGCATTTGCAAGCAAAATAAGACATCCTATTTTTGTTTACCTATAGCTATTTGCAATCCGACATTAATTCCTATACTACTAAAAGGCATATATGTTTTTAAACTTTTAGAAGGAAGAGAAGGGTTAACGCTACTATTATCGGTATAACTGCTAACATAATCTATTTCTTTTTGACTTAAGCTCTTAGAAGGTAACATGTCAATTCCATTTTGTGTGGCTTTAGTTAAAACTGATTTTTTTGGTGCCCATGCTTGTGATATTAATCCAATTTCGCCAAACAAACTTAACCGATTTGTTACTTTATAATTAACGCCCAATCCAGCAGAATAACCTATAGATATTCCTCCTGAATAAACATACACCGATTCTGAATAATTTGGATTAGCAGAAGTGTTTGTATATGTTTCTGTGAAATTTATTTTCGGAACTAATCCAATAACTAAACCAAAACGCAAATAGGGCTTTAGTTTTTTTTCACCAATAGATACTTTAATTGCTGGAATTAAACGTAGCATTGTAGCAGAAGATTTGTCTTCGGAATAAATAGTGCCGCCATCGCCACTTAAAGTACTGGTAATCTTATCGCTTATTAAATAACTTGTATTTAGTTCTACACTAAAATTACGGTTATGTTCATACCCTAATGTTGCTCCAAATTGCACACCTCTTCCGAAAGATCCTGTGCTATTTGAAATACTATTAGTAAAAAGTGCTGTATTACCATTTGAATTTCGTGTACTATTAGTACTGGCATAATTTGAGTTTGGAGAAGTACTTAATCCATAACCGCCACTAATAGAGATGTAGATTTTTTGCGCATAACTTTTTGTAAACAGTGCGCATAAACTATATAAGAATACAATATATTTTTTCATATAATAATTAATGTAAAATCATTAGAGTTGTATTAAAGATAGTTAAATTACAATTTACATTTACAAAATAAGTTTATTAAAAAAAACTTATATCGAAAGTCAATTAAATAACTCTAAACCCAATAAACAGTACATCATCCGTTTGTCCATTGTTAAGTTTCCATTGAATAAAAGATTTTGAAATTACGTCTGATTGCTCATGCATAGGGCGTTTATAGATCTCGCCCAATAATCCTTTCAGACGTTTGGTGCTGAATTTTTTATTTTTTTCTCCGCCAAACTGATCCACATATCCATCCGAAAACAAATAATAATTTGCTTGTTCTTTCAGTTCAATTATATGCTCTTTAAATTCAAACAAACTGTTATCTAGTCCGCCAATAGGGCGTTTATCACCTTTTATTTCTAAAAAACCGCCGTCAGCGTCAACGATGTATAATGGCCTGTTAGCGCCTGCAAATGTAAGCGTTTGTTTTTCTATATCAACCATACAAAGCGACACATCCATCCCATCGCGACTTTCACTTTGCATAGCATCTTGTTTCAAGGTATATATAACCGAACGATTTAATTTGGTTAAAATTTCAGCTGGAGAAAAACAATCATCATCAATAATTTGTTCTAAAAAATTATTCCCGATCATACTCATTAAAGCGCCAGGAACGCCGTGTCCTGTGCAATCACAGGCAGAAATGACGTATTTTTTTTCAGGAATTAATTCTTTAAAAAAATAAAAATCACCGCTAACAATATCCTTAGGATTGTAAAAAATAAAAGATTGAGGAATATTTTTTTGTATCAATTCTAATGGAGGAAGAATTGCTGTCTGAATTTTTTTTGCATAATTAATGCTATTCAACATATCTTCATTATGCTGATTAATAATTTTGTAAGAAGTTGCTAATTCTTTTTTTACCTCGTCTTCTGCCAATAAAATCTGACGTAAATACCGGAGTAACACAAAAGCAACAATCGTAAATATGAATAAAGCAATTGCAATCTTACCATACAATTCTCCGTCAATCACATCTATAAAATCGTCATAGCGCTCATCTACTTCTACAATAGCCACTACCTTTCCTGTACCATCTCTTATAGGGCTAATCGCCGTTAACCAGGTGCCGTATTCGTCTCTGTATTGAGGCAACATCCCTCCTATATAATACTCTTTTAAAAATGCTTCGTGATTTTGAGAATAAATATCCAAGTAATAAGGCTTATCCGAGGAATTAACAACGTAAAAAAATTGCTTTAAACTATCGTTGTAAATTAAAGTTGATATTTCTGATTTTAAATTATTTTTTTGCTGCACTTCTTTCAATTGCCTTTGAATGGAGTAATACAGCGCGTTTTCTTTATTCGATTTTATTTCTCTATTTACGTTATAGGTATCCGTCAATAGCTTATGATGATTACCATCAATTTGAACAGCTAATGTTTTTGCAATAGCATCCAGGCGATTAAGCGATTGCTCGCAATACATAAAGTAAGAGGATACAACAGAATAACATGCTAATACTAAAATAGCAGTAAAAACCACTAATACAATACGTTTAGTAGTTTTAGAATTTTTAAATAATTTGCGTTTGCCTGCACTTACAACAGATCTCATGTTTGACGAGCTTGTATATCTAGCGTTAAAGTTACTATAAAACTCTTAATTCCTTTAATTGCAGGTAATATTCTTTGTCGTGAATCGCTTTTTTTGTAAATTCGCTCTCCATTTTCACCACCAAGAAACAAAGTAACAGAACCTCAGTGCCCTCTGTGACTCTGTGGTAAAAACAAATAAAACAACAATGAAAAAATATCCTACATACTCCCAACTAAACTTATCACAAATAAGTAAAGACATTTTACAATACTGGAAAGAAAAAGACACCTTTAATAAATCTATTTCTAACCGCGAAGGTGCTACGCCATGGGTGTTTTACGAAGGTCCGCCAAGTGCTAACGGCCTGCCTGGCATTCATCATGTGATGGGACGTACCATTAAAGATATTTTTTGCAGATATAAAACCTTACAGGGCTTTCAAGTGAAACGCAAGGCTGGCTGGGACACGCACGGCTTACCAATAGAATTAGGTGTAGAAAAATCGTTGGGAATTACCAAAGAAGACATTGGAAATCCGAATAGCAAAAAATTTATTTCGGTAGAAGATTACAACAAAGCCTGCCGAAAAGAAGTAATGAAATACACCGATAAGTGGGAAAACATTACAGCGCAAATGGGCTATTGGGTGGACATGAGCGACCCTTACATTACTTACGATAATAAATACATTGAAAGCGTTTGGTGGTTATTACAAAACTTAAATAACAAAAACTTACTATACAAAGGCTTCACCATTCAGCCATACTCGCCTGCTGCGGGAACTGGCTTATCCTCTCACGAATTAAATCAGCCGGGTTGTTACAGAGATGTAAAAGATAGAACGGCGACAGTACAATTTAAGATTACAAATTCCAAATTACAGATTCCAAATTTGCATTCTGTTAATCTGCAATCTTCAATCTATTTTCTTGCTTGGACTACTACACCATGGACATTACCATCAAATACGGCTTTAGCGGTAGGTAAAGATATTGATTACGTATTTGTTGAGAGCTTTAATCCCTTTGATGGAAAATCACAAACGGTAATATTAGCAAAGGATTTAGTGCATAACTATTTTTCAGAAAAACATACTGATCTAAAATTCGAAGATTACAAAGTTGGTGATAAAAATATTCCATTTAAAATTGTTGGTCATTGTAAAGGCTCTGATTTAGAAGGTATACGATACGAACAACTATTACCCTTTGTTAAACCAGAAGGGAAAGCCTTTGAAGTAATTATTGGCGATTTCGTTACTACCACGGACGGTACGGGCATTGTGCACATTGCACCAAGCTTTGGTGCAGATGACTTTAGAGTGGCTCAACAATGCGGAATAGACTCTTTAACCTTAGTTGACAAACGTGGACGTTTTTTACCTGAAATAAAAGACGGTACATTTTTATATGGCGAAGAATACGTGAAAGAAGCCTATCATACAGATGCAGAGAAGCAAATCGAATTTGAAAAACAAAAACAAATTTTAGAATCTGCTGGTAAAATAAAAGAATTAAAAGCCTACTTAAGTGTGGACGAACGCATTGTTTTAAAATTACAAGAAGAAGGAAAACTTTTTAAAAAAGAAACCTACGAACATAGTTACCCTCATTGTTGGAGAACCGATAAACCAATTTTATATTATCCTTTAGATTCCTGGTTTATCAAATCAACGGCGGCAAAAGACCGTATGATAGACTTAAACAAAACCATTAACTGGAAGCCAGAAGCTACCGGTACCGGTCGTTTTGGGAACTGGCTCGAAAATTTGAACGATTGGAATTTATCCCGTTCTCGTTTTTGGGGCATCCCTATTCCTATCTGGACAAGCGAAGATGGTCTTGAACAAATTGTGATTGGTAGTGCCGAAGAATTAAAAAACCACATTACTAATGCGGTTACTAAAGGCTACATGACAGAAAATCCTTTAGGTAAATTTGTGCCAGGAAATTTCACCAAAGAAAACTACGATACCTTTGATTTACATAAGCCTTATGCTGATAGCATTGTATTAGAAAAGAACGGTGAAAAATTATTCCGCGAACCTGATTTAATTGATGTATGGTTCGATTCGGGCGCTATGCCTTATGCTCAGGTGCATTATCCTTTTGAGAATAAAGAACTTATTGACGATAGAAAATACTATCCTGCTGATTTTATTGCAGAAGGTGTGGATCAAACACGTGGTTGGTTCTTTACTTTGCATGCCATCGCTACCATGAACTTTGATTCTATCGCTTATAAAAATGTAATATCTAACGGTTTGGTGCTCGACAAAAACGGAGTAAAAATGAGTAAGCGTTTAGGCAATGTCATTGATCCTTTTGAAACCATTGATAAATATGGCGCTGACGCAACCCGTTGGTATATGGTTGCTAATGCAGCACCGTGGGATAATTTAAAATTTGATATCGAAGGAATTGGCGAAGTTCAACGTAAATTATTTGGCACATTATATAACACCTATGGTTTTTTTGCTTTATATGCAAATGTAGATAATTTTAATGTAGACAAAAATAACCTTGTAAACGTTAGTAACCGTTCTGAATTAGATCGTTGGATTTTATCAAAATTAAATTCCTTGATTAATAATGTAACTGCCCAATACGAAGACTACGAGCCACACAAAGCAGCTCGCTATATCGAAGAATTTGTAGATGAACATTTAAGTAATTGGTATATCCGTTTATCTCGTCGTCGTTTTTGGAAAGGCGAAATGAGTGATGATAAAAAAGCAGCTTACGAAACCTTACACGAATGTTTAAGTGTATTATCTCAATTAATGAGTCCAATTGCACCATTTTTTGCAGACTGGTTATATCAAAACTTAATAACCTCCTCTGCTTTGGAGAGGGATGGGGTGATGAATCCTGACTCCGTACATTTAACCAATTACCCAAAAGCAACACTATCATTGATTGACAGCGATTTAGAAAAACGTATGGAAATGGCGCAAAAAATTTCCTCCATGATTTTATCTATTCGCAAAAAAGAAAACTTAAAAGTTCGTCAGCCTTTACAAAAAATTCAAATTCCTATTTTGGACGCAGACTATCAAAAACACATTGAAGCAGTGAAAGATATTATCCTTGCTGAAGTAAATGTGAAAGAGTTAGAATTTGTAACCGAGGAACAAGTGAACATCGTTAAAAATTTAAAGCTGAATTTTAAAACCCTAGGTAAAAAATGTGGTAAACACATGAAAACTGTTCAGGCTTACGCTAACGATCACGGAGCCCAAATTATCAAGGAAATTGAAAAATCAGGGAAATTTGACATGAATGTGGAGGGTGAAGTGATTACTTTGGAAACTGAGGATGTTGAGATTATTCCTATTGACATTCCAGGCTGGAAAGTAGCTAATAGCGGGCAAATAACGGTTGCGTTAGATGTTACGTTAACCGATTCGTTACGCGAAGAAGGATTAGCAAGAGAATTAGTAAATCGCATCCAAAACATGCGTAAAGAGGGTGGTTTGAACCTAACTGACAAGATTTTGGTAAAAATTCAGCAAAATGATGCGTTAGATACTGCCATTCAAAATAATTTGAACTATATTTGCGCTGAAACTTTAACGGGTGATTTACAAGTGGTTAATAATTTGTCCTCTGCCACGGCAAATTCTGTTGAAGTCGATGAACTTGTCTCTACACTAATTTCTATAGAAAAGTTAAATTAATTTATTTCAGCTATCATGGCAAAAAAAATTGTAAAACCAGTAAAAAAAGCAAGCAAGCCCGCTCCTAAAAAAGTAACTGTAAAGCTTTCTAAAAAAGCGACTAAGCCCGCACCAAAACCTGTGAAGAAAGCAGCGAAACCTGCTTCTAAGCCTGTGAAAAAAGCGAGTAAACCTGCTGTCAAACCCGTTAAAAAAGTAATAAAACCAGCACCAAAAGCTATTGCTAAAAAAGTAGTAGCTAAAAAAACTGCACCAAAACCCGCACCAAAACCTGTGACTAAAAAAACTGCACCAAAACCAATAGCAAAAGCTACTAAACCTGCCCCTAAACAAGTTGAGAAAAAAATAGTTAAGCCTGTTGCAAAAGCACCTGCTAAACCTGAGAAAAAAGCTGTTAAAGAAATAACAAAACCCAAAACAGCTGGTAAGCCTATTGAGGCCGTTGCTAAAAAAGGTGGAAAAACAACAGCAAAAGCTGCTAAAGGAACCAAAAAAGGAAAAAAAGGGGATGATGATGAAGAGGATGATGTAGAAGCAGAAGAGGAAGATGATTCTGATGTTGATGTAAAAGATGATTACGAAAAACCCGAAGAGGAAGATGATGTTATTTTAGAAGCTGACTTAGATGGCCCACCAGTATTGGATTTAGAAGGCGGTGGCATTCCATTGGATGATGATGATGATGAAATTCCTGAAAAACGTGGACGTGGTCGTAGAAAGAAAAATGAAGGAAGAAGCGTAGGTTCTGAATCATACATTCGTAACAGACCAATGCATATTGACATTACAAAACCTTTAATAAAAAAACCACAAGCACCACAACCAATACCTTTCTTAAATACAAAGGATGATAGAAGCCGTTATTCTGATAAAGAATTATTAGAGTTTAAAGAATTAATTCTTGAAAAATTAAAAGAAGCAAAAACCGATTACGATTTATTAAAACAAACGTTATCAAATGCTGATAATCATGGAACGGACGATACATCGCCTTCTTTCAAATTATTAGAAGATGGGTCAGATGTATTATCTAAAGAAGAAACTGCACAATTAGCAGTTCGTCAAGAAAAATACATTGTAAACTTGAAAAATGCATTAATGCGTATCGAAAATAAAACCTATGGTATTTGCCGTGTTACTGGGAAATTAATTCCAAAAGAGCGTTTACGTTCCGTACCACATGCAACTTTAGGAATAGATGCTAAATTAAGTCAGTAATACTTACAATACATTCCATAAACTCAAAAAAAGGTTATCTTTACAGGATAACCTTTTTTGCTTTTACAGGCATTATGCTTAAAAAATATAGACTTCCCATAATTACTGTTTTAGCAGTTTTACTTATTGATCAAGTAATTAAATTATACATTAAATCTCATTATCCTCATGGCGAAGTAACGCGAGTAATAGGTGATTGGTTTCGGATAACCTTTACTGAAAACCCGGGCATGGCATTTGGCTTGGAGTTTGGGGGTAATTACGGAAAGTTAGCGCTTAGTGCTTTTAGGATTGTAGCTGTGTTTATTGGAATTTTCTATATTAAAAAAATAGTGAATGAAGGTGAACACAAAGGATTTATTATTTGCGTTGCGCTTATTTTAGCGGGCGCACTGGGTAACATTATTGATTCTGCTTTTTATGGTTTGATATTTAGTGCAACCAATGATTATGATGTTGCTCAATTTATGCCCACTGAAGGCGGCTATGCAGGCTTTTTGCATGGGCAGGTTGTAGATATGTTTTATTTCCCAATATATCGTGGACAATTCCCTACTTGGATTCCTATATGGGGGGGGAGAACCTTTTGAGTTTTTTAATGCGATTTTTAATGTGGCTGATATGGCAATCTCCTTTGGTGTAGGTATTATATTAGTGTTTCAAAAATGGTTTTTTAAACCCGTACAGCCCATCGCTCCAATAGCTATTGAAAATTCTGATAAAGAAGAAACATCAACGAATGATATTTCCATTTAGCATACTAAACCAACTTATTACAACGTTAGTTATACATTGAAAAAACTTTTTTATATACTGTTTATTAGCTCGATATTTCATCAAGTAGTTGCGCAGCACAAAGAAGAGAGTGGTGTTAATTTGGCCAAGTTTTATAAAAATAAATTACATTTTGGTTTTGCTTTAGCCTATAACAAAACTGACTTTAGAGTTCATACTGTAAAAAACTCAGCCTTACCTGATAGCGTGATTGATGGTGTTAGATATGGCATGAAAACGATTTACACGAAATCAGATCCTGGTTTTGCTATTGGTATTATTGCTGATTTTAGAATACACGAATACTTACGATTACGCTTTACACCCAATATTAGTTTTGCTTCCCGTAATTTAGAATATACCTTAGAAAATGGTAAGCGAGACAGTACTAAAGTGTATAAAAAAAGTGTGGAATCCACTTTTTTAATTTTTCCACTCGAACTCAAATTACAATCTAAACGCTTAGATAATTTTGGCGCTTATGTCATTATCGGTGGTGGCTACACGCTTGATTTAGCGTCCAAAAAGAAAGGTGGTGGCACTACTGGTGGCGCTAATCAATTAGACGATGCTATAAAATTAACACGCGACGATTATTTTTATAGTGGAGGCTTGGGTGTAGATTTTTATTTACAATACTTTAAATTAGGCTTAGAGTTAAAGCTGATAAACGGCACTAAAAATTTATTACAAAAACAAAATAATATTTTCAGTAATAGTATAGATAAAATAAATTCTAAAATGGTCATCTTTTCAATCACCTTTGAAGGGTAATTATTTATATAAAAAATGCCTAATAGTTCGTTGAAAATAGTAGTTTTTTTTATTTTTTTATCAGTGTATTTACCTGCTCAAAATAAGATTAAAATAAAAAAACAGAATGTAGAAAACGATTGTTGTGATAATTTAATTTTAGGCACATTAGGTATCCCTAAAAACGATACAATAAGCTATGATAAACTTATAAAAGCTCCTCTAATTTCTTTCGGAACTTTATTTGGATGTGAAATTAATGCAAAGTCTATTATTCGTTCTATGGAACTAAGAGTAAATAACAACAAAAACAAAACTCATATTAACGGTAATATTATCGATTTTGGAAATTATCTCGAATTAAAAAAAGGTGGGGTAATAACGATCGAAAACATAAAAGTAACATGTACCAATCAGTATAATGAGCCTAATGAGATAATTATAAAATCAAAAAAATATATTGTTTTACCATCTGAAGAATAAACATCTTCCAACCAAACATGAAAAAAGAAATACAATTAGTACTCCCTCCAAACATTGCCTTTAATGAGCAACTCCTTAAACAAGAAGTTGGAGAAGGTTTAGGATTAAAAGAAAGCGATACTTTTTTTATAAAGCCACTCAAACGCAGTATTGATGCGCGTTCCCATAATATAAAAATTAATTTAAAAGTAGAAGTTATTATTAACGAGCCCGTTATTGATGAAGCTATTGTCATGGATTACAAAGATGTTTCAGCATCTAAACATGTGATTACGATTATTGGTGCGGGCCCTGCCGGTTTATATGCAGCCTTACGCTGTTTAGAGTTAGGCATTAAACCTATTATATTTGAACGAGGAAAAGATGTACAAGCACGTAGAAGAGATTTAGCCGCCATACACAAATTACACCTCATCAACGAAGAAAGTAATTATTGTTTTGGCGAAGGTGGTGCCGGAACATACAGTGATGGCAAGCTTTACACAAGATCAAGTAAGCGAGGCGACATAGAACATATTTTAAAAACATTTGTAGTTCATGGGGCATCTACCGAAATATTAATAGATGCGCATCCACATATAGGCACCAATAAATTGCCAAAAATTATTAGTTTCATGCGTGAAACCATCTTACAACATGGTGGCGAAATTCATTTCAATTCAAAATTAATTGATATTAATTACGCTGGAGATATTGTAAAATCAATACTTATAGAAAAATCTAATAGTATGGATTCAAGTCTGTCACTTCGATCTGTCAACTTGAGCGAAGTCGAAGGGAAGAAGAGCGAGAAACACACAACGATCGAACATACCTCCGAAAATATCATCTTAGCAACAGGGCATTCAGCACGTGATATTTATGAATTATTAAATCAAAAAAATATTGCCATAGAAGCAAAGCCTTTTGCTTTAGGTGTTCGTGTAGAGCATGCTCAAGACTATGTAGACAGTATTCAATACAGTTGTAATAACATTAAAGAAGTCATTGAAAAGCGTGAATACCTCCCAGCTGCCTCTTATAGCCTTGTTCATCAAGCTAAAGATTATGGCGTATATTCTTTTTGCATGTGTCCTGGTGGAATTATAGCGCCATGCGCAACTGCACAAACTGAGGTGGTTACCAATGGTTGGAGTCCTTCAAAACGAAATAATCCCTATGCCAATAGCGGCATCGTTGTAGGTTTAGAACTAAAAGATTTTGAACCCTACAAAAAACACGGTGCCTTAGCTGGATTGCAATTACAAAAAGATATTGAGCATCAAGCCTGGATAATGGGCGGCAAAACACAAGTTGCACCAGCACAAAATTTATTA
>ENA-OBIO01001188-OBIO01001188.1-metagenomes-genome-assembly--contig:-NODE-1188-length-10938-cov-4.42773_pt1 | contig 10938 bp, 12 predicted proteins | sample MGYA00153383_OBIO01 | MGnify analysis MGYA00153383 | reverse complement strand
GCTCACGAGCGGTTAAGACATGCAAAAATCCTTGAAACCCAGATCCCCGACTTCTTAGAGAAGTCGGGGATCTGTCCGCAGCGATATGGCAACAGCTATAATTGACACTTCGGCTCACTTCGACTTCGCTCAGTGCAAGTCGCTCAGTACAAGTAGTTGATAATTGCGTTCTTAGGGTACTGGACGGTTTTCCCGCCCAGTTTGCACGATCGGGGATTAACGAAATACATAAAGCTCGGCGATCGATCTGGTAGGATTGCTAATATGCAACCAGCCGCCTAACGTTGATGCTGTCCGAACTGGATCTCATAGACTTCATCTTCCTTCTCAGTGACGATCTTCAGATTCGATCGAGCATAAGCGACACATAATAAAGCATACCCCTGTGCTTGCAGCTCCGTACTGACACCCATCCCCTCACCTTGCTCCACTTCTCCCTCCAATATCTGCGCCGCACAAGTGGTACAGACTCCAGCATTACAAGAAGCTGGGAGATAGATACCAGCCGCACCAGCAGCGCGTAAAATTGTCTTATCTTCAGGAGCCTCGATCGTGTGAATTTCTCCCTGATGATGGATCTCAACAGTATAAGTTTTCGTCATGGATGATTAGTGGTCGAGATATTTGTGAAGATATCCTCCACTTTAGCAAGTTCTGGCACTAGTAATCATGTCCAAAATCCGGTTTCAGCTCCCCACCAGCCACCCAAACGTTGACATTCGGTCTTTAGTAAGATTTGGCTGGAACATCAGTCTGGGGCTGTTACTGTCGATCGGTAGCGGCGGATATTTGTCAGAGGTTGCTGCAAATGCTGCCATTTTCGATCGTGCTGGAATAAAGATACCCGATCGAGAAGTAAATTCCGATCGCGTCAACTGGCAACTATTATCTACAGCTACAGCTCGCAAATATAACGGGATTGGTGTCATCGATGTCAACTATGGTGCCTGTACGGGATTTTTGTTCTCGACTGGCATTCATCCTACAGCTCCAGCTTATGTCCTCACAAATGGGCACTGTCAGGGCAGTTTCAACAAATTACCCACCGATCGCGAAGTTCTGGTCGATCGACCCACCAAAACCCAATTTACGGTCAATTACTTTCATGATTTTAAACCCGATCGGTTAACTATTCCGGTCAAACGGCTAGTCTATGGCACGATGAAAAATAATGATATTGCCATCCTCGAATTGACCAAAACTCAACAAGAATTGACCCAGGCAGGGATCGCCCCGCTCCAAATTGCGGCTAAACCCGCAGAGCTTGGCGAACCGCTAATCGTCGTGGGAGTTCCGTCTCAAGGCGTTAAAGACGAACTTAGTTTCCTCCATGCAGCCACCTGTCAAACTGGAGCATCAGCTAATGTTAAAGAAGACATCTACAACTGGAAAAGGTCGATTCGCCACCAGTGCAGTATCGTGGGCGGGATGTCTGGTTCGCCGATGATTTCGCTCAAAACCCAGCAGGTAGTCGGGATTATCAATACTGGCGTAAATGACAGTGCTGCTAAACAACCTCAATGCAGCCTCAATCGCCCCTGCGAAGTGGTTAAAAATGGCTTTGTGCAGACCTTCCCACAAGAAAACTACGGTCAGCCAGTATATCAAATTCCTGCCTGTTTCGATCGAAATGGCAGATTCGATCTCGATCGAGCTACCTGCGAATTGGAGCGTCCTCAACATACTCCCGAACCTGTGAAAAATTAGACCTCTAGGGTAGGGGTGGATGGTGAATGGTGGATGGCGAAACCTAAAGCCTAAAACCTAAAGCCTAAAACCTAAAACCTAAAACCTAAAGCCTAAAGCCTAATCCCTAACCCCTAGTCAGAATGACCCTAGTATGTAACAATGGGAGTTTTGCGTAAAGTATCAAGCACTAAGGAAATTTATGTCCCGATATCGCGGACCGAGACTGAGAATTACACGTCGTTTAGGCTCCCTACCAGGACTAACTCGGAAGGAACCACGTCGTGCTTATCCACCAGGTCAACACGGTCAAAACCGGAAAAAGCGTTCTGAATACGCAATCCGCCTCGAAGAAAAGCAAAAATTGCGGATGAACTATGGTGTAAACGAGAAGCAAATGCTCCGCTACGTGCGGAAAGCAAGACGTGCTACTGGTTCCACCGGATTAGTTTTGTTGCAATTACTCGAAATGCGGTTAGACAATACTGTATTTCGGCTAGCTATGGCTCCAACTATTCCAGCAGCTCGTCAATTAGTCAACCACGGACACGTCACCGTCAACGGACGTACTGTGGATATTGCTAGTTATCAATGTCGTGCTGGCGAAGTGATTGGTGTGCGTAACCGCGAAGGATCGAAGAAATTGGTAGAAGCCAATCTCCAATATCCAGGGTTAGCGAACACTCCCAACCATTTGGAATTTGATAAGCCTACTTTAACTGGTAAAGTTACTGGCACGATCGAACGTGAGTGGGTAGCTCTTCAAGTCAATGAGCTACTGGTAGTCGAGTTCTACTCTCGCCAAGCCTAGAGATTGTGGATTTTGGATGGCGGCTGCATCCAAAATCTATTCTCTTTTCATTAGGGTTTAGGGTTTAGGTTTTAGGTTTTAGGTTTTAGGCTTTAGGTTTTAGGCTTTAGGTTTTAGGTTTTAGGGAAGAAAGTTTTGTAGGTTGGATATGGTGGAACTAAACTTAACAGTTTAGCCGCCGATTTGAGACATGGTGCGGTGATACGATCCGGTAGTACTCCCAGATTCTCGACCTTTGTAGTTGATTTCTGGTTTGAGCGCGAGTAAATCTTGAACTTGCGATTGCAGTTCCTTTGTAGACACCCCATTACGCAACGCAGTTTTGAGATCCAGTTGTCCGATTTCATTGAGCAGACACGGACGCAACCACCCATCTGCTGATAGACGCATCCGATTGCACCTGTCACAAAAGCATTCAGACATTTGACTGATAAATCCGAGCGTTCCCTGTGCGCCAGGAATAGTAAATACATCCGCTGGGCCATTTCCCTGCACCTGCGCCTCCGTCAATCCCCACTTGTCGCGAATCTGTTGGCGGATTGATTCGGAAGAGATCCAGCCACGATCGCTAAATAATTCATCGTTACCAATTGGCATAAACTCAATAAAGCGGACGTGCCATTGTTTGTCAATGCTCAACGCCGCTAAGTCTAAGACTTCGGTATCATTGACACCAGGAATCACCACTACATTCAACTTGAGCGGTGTAAATCCCGCTCGATCGGCAGCTAGAATCCCATCCCAGACCTGTTGCCAGCGCGACCTACCAAATGCGCCAACAATCCGATCGAAGGTAGCTTCATGGAGCGAATCGAGGCTAATATTTACTCGTCGGAGTCCAGCTTGATATAAATCTTGTGCCATCCCTGCCAGCAGAAAGGCATTGGTAGTTAATGATAGATCTTGAGTTTCTGGTAGGGTAGCGATCGATCTGACGATCTCGACAATCCCACTGCGTAATAGTGGTTCGCCCCCAGTCAGCCGAAAACTGTTAAAACCGACAGGAATGAATACTTCGCGAATCAGCGTCAATAACTCATCGTCGGTCAATAGTTGCTGGCGATGGAGATATTCTAGTTCGGCTCCTGCTGGCATACAGTACTGACACCGAAAATTGCAGCGATCGATGAGGCTAATTCGTAAGTAATTTACCTGATTCATGGTGATATTGTGCCCGATCGAGCTATGAATTTCTATCTATCTATCGACTCGTTTGGTGTGCAGTCGGTCAGAAAACAACTAGATCCTGCGAATCTCGATCGCCATTGTGAGCCAATTGGAACTATTTCCGATCGATCTCAACTGGTCAGCATAGCGATCGGCACGGTGTATATAATTTATCATGCCCGATCGCCTCAGTGTGACTCGATCGAGATTAATTTTGGTACACTTTACAAACGGACAACGGCAGTTGTTAGCTGTTTGGTGGATATTTTCATGACGATTCTCTTGCTGCTAAAGCAGACGCTTTTCAAACACATCGGCGATGCCAAAGATTTACAGATCCTGGTGGAGGTGCCCCGATGACTCTGGACGAACGAGTAAGCACTTTAAGTCAGACTAAATCGACAGATCGAGCGTGGCGATTTTGGTTTACATTGCCGATTTACCCTTACAGTCAGCGGCGCACTATTCGGACGGAAGTAAAGCCAAATACAATCTGGACATTCGACCAAGTGCAGGGGATTTTTTATGTAGTCGTGCCGATTCGGATGACGGTGGTAAAGTTGCTCTGTGGCGGTTTACTCGTCTATGCACCTGTTGCGCCAACTGCTGAATGTCTGCAATTAGTAAATGAGTTAGTAGCCATTCATGGCGATGTGAAGTACATTATCCTACCGACGATTTCGGGGCTAGAGCACAAGGTTTTCGTGGGGCCATTTGCGAGGGCGTTTCCACAGGCTCAGGTGTGGGTAACGCCAGATCAATGGAGTTTTCCAGTCAATTTGCCGTTGAGTTGGCTGGGGTTGCCTAGTGGGCGGACGCAAATTTTACCTCCAGATAGTAGTAAAACACCGTTTGGGGATGAATTTGATTATGCAATACTAGATACGATCGATCTTGGGCCAGGACAGTTTGCCGAAGTTGCTTTTTTTCACCGCAGATCGCGGACACTATTAGTTACGGACTCCATCATTTCGATCCCGATCGAATCACCTGCGATCGTTCAACTCGAACTGTATCCTTTATTGTTTCACGCCAAGGAGCGAGCGAGCGATCTCATCGCCGATACCGCAGCAAATCGACTCAAGGGGTGGCAGCGCATCTGTCTATTTGCCCTCTATTTCCAGCCGAGCGTGTTAAAAATCCGCAAGTGGAGTCAGACTTGGCGCGAGTCATTTATCGCCGCAGATCGATCTAGACCGAGCTATTTTGGGCTGTATCCTTTTGAGTGGCAACCTGGCTGGCAGCAAAGGTTCATGGCTTTACGTGGGGATGGTGGATTATTAGTCGCGCCGCTGCTCCAAACCATAATTCTCAATCGCGCTCCCACCCAAACGATCGCCTGGGTCGATCGCGTGGCACAATGGGACTTTGAGCAGATTATTCCCTGTCACTTTGACGCACCAGTTGCGGCGACTCCGCACCAGTTTCGAGCCGCTTTTAGTTTTCTCGAATCCGATTCGCCACCGGATGCTCTGTCCAAAGCAGATTTTCAGTTATTGCACCAAATAGAGCACCAATTGACTCGATGGCGGATTATCTTTCCAGCTCGTAAAAAGATCTAAATATTCGATCGATCGCTTGTTGTTAAAGTTGATGTGTAAATTACAACTATCCCTTATTCCCTATTGACTCGATCGTGAATACCTCTAATTCTGACTTTGCAACTATTCTAGAACAAGCGGCTCAATCTTCAGATCGTCCGACCAAAGATGCACTGATAACTGCTCTGCAAGCAGCAGAAACAACTACCAAGCGAGAGCGATTAGCAATTCCATTTGAGTCACTATTGGGTGAATGGCGATTATGTTTTGCAACTGGAGTAATTAAAGATAAACAACGAGGGGGAATTCGGTTGGGGCGAGGCTATTATCTACCAAAATTTGCGCCAGCATCAATTACTTTTACTCAAGTTGGCGGAGCTACTTTAGCAGATCGAGATTCTTCCTCGATTCAGCCTGAAGGCTGCACCGGAACTATTACTAATAAACTTTTAGTTGGAACTGTGCGGTTTCAATTTACTGGGCCTTGTCGTTATCCAGGCAAAAAGAATCTGTTAGCATTTGATTTTACTCAGCTTCAATTTAAATTACTTGGGTTGACAGTTTATCAAGGTAAACTGCCTAATAATAAGAGAGCGGGAAAAGATTTCGATCGACTTTCGATCGCTCAGTTACCATTCTTTTCTTTTTTCTGGGCTAGTCCCAATGGAATTGCTGCGCGAGGACGCGGCGGTGGTTTGGCGTTATGGGTTCGCAATTAAACAGTTGATAGTTGATAGTTGACAGTTGATAGTTGACAGTTGACAGTTGACAGCTTGTACTGAGCCTCGCCTTTGGCGATAGTTGACAGCGTGACGGATGACCTGTGGGGATTTAAACGCCGTTATCTTCTATTCACTATCCACCATTCACCATCCACCATTCACCATCCATGAAGACGATCGATGAAATTAATGACAAAATTAGCCGCAACCAAGCAGTGGTGTGGACGGTAGATGAAGTCAAAATTAAAGTTGCAGAATTAGGGATCGAAAAAATTGCCGAGCGAGTAGATGTGATAACTACTGGAAGTTTTGAACCGATGGAATCATCGGGGGCAATTCTCAATTTAGGACATACAGATCCACCGATCAAGATTCGATCGTGTACTTTGGATGGAGTACCTGCTTATGCTGGATTTGGGGCTGTAGATCTCTATTTGGGTGCAACTCAATTAGTAGACTATGCGAGTGAGATTGGGGATGGAGAAGAGCGGAGAGAACGGGGTGGAGCGCATGTAATTGCCGATTTGATCGCGGGTAAAAGTGTCAATCTGCGAGCGATCGGTCAGGCTACTGATTGTTATCCTCGTGCTACCTTTGAGACGAAGATTACCAAAGATACGATCAATCAATTTTATCTCTACAATCCCCGTAATTTGTACCAAAACTTTATTGTGGGGGTAAATGGTGGCGATCGGCAGTTGTACACTTATCTCGGCCCATTACAGCCCCGATTGGGTAATGCGGTCTACTCAAATACTGGGGCGATTTCACCGTTACTAAATGACCCCGATTTGGACGTAATTGGCATCGGTACTCGCATTTGGTTGGGCGGGGGGATTGGCTACGTAGCATGGGAAGGCACCCAACATTTTCCGCTCCAAAAACGTAGTGAAAATCGCACCCCGATCGGCCCTGGGGCTACTCTCGCCCTGATTGGCGATGCCAAACAGATGAATCCCAAGTGGGTACGCGGGTGTTACCTCAAAAATTATGGCCCTTCACTGATGCTGGGCGTAGGCGTACCAATTCCAGTGTTGAATGCGGACATTGTGGCGCGGTGTGCGGTACAGGATCGGGATATCGTCGCGCCGATTGTCGATTTTTCGATTCCGCGTCGGGTGCGCCCAACTTTTGGGCTAGTTAACTACGAGCAACTCAAGTCAGGCAAAATTAAAATTGAGGGTAAAACTGTCAGAGTGGCTCCCCTGGCTAGTATTTATCGATCGCGACAAGTGGCGATCGAGTTGAAAGAAGCGATCGAGCGAGGTGAATTTTTGCTAACTGAGGCGGTATCTTTGCTACCACGCAATCGCACCTTTATTCCACAGGATCGCCGTCAGATGCCCAGTTTATTGGAAGATTGAGCTACTCCCTTACCACCCAAGAAATAGACATTCACCATTCACCATCCACCCCTACCCTAGATGTCTAATTTGTCACCGATCGGGGAGTAGTTCTTACCAGATCGATACTTTCTAGACAAAGTATAGTTTCAGAGGTTGCAAATCCACTAACTTAGCATTCAACTGTGAAGAAATTGTGAGGAATTGACGATATACTAAAATACGGTCGTAGATTATTCAATTAACCGACACTTTTTTTTCACCACATTAATATAAATAGTGATTGCGATTTACCCTGGCAGTTTCGATCCGATTACGTTAGGTCATCTAGACATTATCGAACGGGGAAGTAAACTGTTCGATCGGGTGGTAGTCGCAGTATTGCGAAATCCTAGTAAAGCACCATTATTTAGCGTAGAACAACGCCTCCGGCAGATCCATACAGCGACTCAACATATACCCCAGGTAGAAGTAGATAGCTTTGATGGATTGACTGTTACCTACGCCAATCTCATCGGCGCACGAGTATTGCTGAGAGGACTCAGAGTTTTGTCTGACTTTGAGAAAGAACTGCAAATGGCTCACACTAACAAAACCCTGTCCACAGAGATTGAAACGGTGTTTTTAGCAACTTCCACAGAGTATGGTTTCCTCAGCAGTAGCATCGTGAAAGAAATCGCTAGATTCAACGGGTCGATCGACCATCTTGTCTCACCTCATGTTGCGTCAGAAATTTACCAATGTTACAACCAACACTCCAATCAGACCTAGCAGACGCAGCCTATCTCAGTAGTTTAGAAGATCGTTCAGATCTTTTGCACTACCAACCTGAAGCTAAATTGCCCCCGCCCAAAGCGATCCCTCCATCTATATTTGCAGCGATCGATCTACTCGAAGAAAAGATCCTAGATAGTCCCCGCGTACCATTGACGGGGAAAACAATGGTAAATGAGGAAGAACTATTAGAGACGATCGACACGCTCCGGTTGAGTTTACCTGAAGTCATCGCTACAGCTCAGGAAATTATCCACTACAAAGAGCGCATCATCAAAGAGGCACAACAGCAGGTACAGCAGATTTTGGCGGAGGCAAATCAACGCGCCTATCAAGTTGCCAACGAATTGGGAATTATCGACAGAGCCGAACAAGAAGCCAGACAACTTCGGCACATCGCACTCGCTGAATGCGAACAGCTCCGACAACAAACGAGCATCGAAATCGATCGACTCCGCAGCTACCACATCCAAGAAATGGAACGGATGCGAGAAAACGTCAGGAACGAGTGTCAACACATCCAAGCTGGTGCTGATGAGTATGCCGATCGAGTTTTGCACAATCTAGAGGATGGACTTACAGATGTCCTACAGACGATCCAACGCGGTAGACAACGCCTCAATACCGATTACGATCCTGTCATGGCTCCTCAGAGTGAGAAATAAGATTTAGGTATGGTGCAAGACGATGACAGATATTTCTGGACGACAGTTGAATCTCGCTTTGGGTGGGCCAGTAGTACCGACACCAGGACTCACATATAGCTGCATGTTATCGAGCTGATATAGTCCATTAATGTATTTTTTAGCCCACTCAGGTGCGACTCTCGGTAGAAAAGGTAACACGATCTGTCCGCCGTGAGAGTGTCCCGAAAGTTGGAGCGCAAATCGATCGTAAGCAGCAGCAGTATCGCCAAAATCTGGTTCGTGAGCTAACAAAATATTAGTTCCAGTCTTGGGTAATTGAGCGATCGTCCCAGACAGATCTGCCCGCCTCAACCAGACATCATCGACTCCAGCAATGTTTAACAGATCTCGACGTTGTGCTAAATTCGTTCGGCTATCTGTTTTTGGAGCAGATTTACCAACGATCGAATAGACAGCATTATTCAAAAGTTTTACATTACCAGCATCAAAAGCACGTTCGAGCGGCGCACTATCCTCAGAGCGATCGTGATTGCCCATGATGGCGACTACCCCATCCTTAGCCTTGAGTTGGCTAAAGGCGTTGGCGAGTATTTCTTCAGACTTACTAGCACCACTAGTAATATAGTCACCAGTCAGCACAATCAGATCTGGCTGCTGTTGAGTAGCCAGCCGTGCAACTTTAGCTAATTGTTGCCGATCCATCACCCCCGATCGGGCATGAAGATCTGTGAGTTGAACGATCTTATATCCCTCAAACACCGGAGCTAATCCGGCAATATTGACATCGATCGTTTTAATCGCCAACCAGCGTGGTTCGATCCCTCTTGCATACACACTGGTAGTAAATAAAATGGCGATCGCCACCAGTAGCAGTCGGAGCGAGTTGAAGAGCAATTTTCGCCAGTACCGCATAATTTGGTTATTCATTTGTGACTGGTTAATATTAGCTACCATTGTAACGAGTGTGATTCCTGAAATTTGTGAGTAATCGATCGCACTGGTTCGATATTTAAGGAATAATGAGAGATGGTTTGTCCGCAAGCCACATATGAACTGAGGGATTATTTTGAGTGAATACTTTGCGACAGTCGCCAGAGGTTTAGAAGAGTTAGCCGCGCAGGAACTAACTGAACTAGGGGCGCAAGATGTCGCTCAAGGCTTTTGTGGTGTTTCTTTTCAAGGCGATCGCGAATTACTATATCGTGTCAATTTGTGGGCGCGGTTGCCGTTTCGGGTATTAGTCAAGCTGGGCGAATTTCCTAGCAATGACGATCGAGAACTATACGATGGTGTCCAGCAGATCGACTGGGGCGAATATCTGACGCCCGAACTGACGATGGCTGTCACGGTGACGGGTAAAAACGAGCAGTTAAACCACAGCCACTTTACCGCAGTGCAAGTCAAACGCGCGATTACCAAGCAACAGACAGAAAAGTTTGGACAACGATCGAATGTCGATATTCAAGATCCAAATGTACGGATCAACGCTCATATCGATAAAGAGCTTTGTATTGTCAGTCTCGATAGCTCTGGGAGTAGCCTGCATCGACGCGGCTATCGATCGGCTGTCGGCGATGCACCGCTAAAAGAATCTCTCGCCGCCGCCCTGATGAAAATGTCTGGTTGGACGCCCGATGTGGCATTTATCGATCCGCTGTGTGGATCGGGGACATTGCCCCTAGAAGCAGCCATGCAAGCCCTAAATATCGCTCCAGGTATTTTTCGCGACGGCTTTGGCTTTGAGAACTGGCTAGACTTCGATCCAGACTTATTCGATCGACTCATCAAGTCGGCTGAAGCGGGGGAGAAAAAAGATTTGCAGGCGACGATCGTCGGTAGCGATCGCAATTTTGACATCATCGAACAGGCTCGATCGAATGCCCGTAGTTCGGGGGTAGAAAGCTATATTCAGTTTGCTCAGATGGAGCTAGCGGATGTGGAGGCTCCCGCAGATAGTGGGATTTTGCTCTGCAATCCTCCCTATGGTGAGCGATTGGGACGCGATGAGGATTTGGGTGCTTTTTATAAACTCCTGGGCGACGTGCTCAAAAACCGCTTTAAAGGTTGGACGGCTTTCGTACTCAGTGGGAATAAGGAGTTAGCCAAATCGATCGGGTTGAAATCCGCCCAACGTACCACGGTTTACAATGGCACCTTGCCCTGTCAACTGATGAAATATGAGATGTACTAATTGAGCGAGATGGCTTGCGGTGATTTTGGGTCTGATGTTACAATAACTCAGATAAG
>ENA-OBIO01001187-OBIO01001187.1-metagenomes-genome-assembly--contig:-NODE-1187-length-10954-cov-4.27975_pt1 | contig 10954 bp, 8 predicted proteins | sample MGYA00153383_OBIO01 | MGnify analysis MGYA00153383 | reverse complement strand
CGGCTTGCCGGTGGTGCCGGAGGTATAGAGGATGAAGAGCGGCGTCTCGGCGGGGAAACCCTCCGCTTCGTGCTCGGCGTCTGCCCCGGCCATCGCCTCGTGCCACCACAGGTCGCGACCCTCGACCCAGTCGACGTCGTTCTCTGCGCGCTTGACGACGAGTACGTTCGTGACAGTGTGCTCGCCCTCCTTGGCGAGGGCGGCATCCACCGCGGGCTTGAGCGCACTGACCTTGCCCTTGCGCCAACCCCCGTCCGCGGTAATCACGAGCTTGGCGGCCGCGTCATCCACCCGGGATCGGATGCTGTCGGCGCTGAAGCCGCCGAAGATCACCGAGTGAACCGCTCCGATGCGGGCGACGGCGAGCATTGCGATGACGGCCTCGGGGATCATCGGGAGATAGACGGCGACCCGATCGCCCTTCTCGATGCCAAGGGAGGTCAGCAGGTTGGCCGCGCGCTTGACTTCGGTAGTGAGTTCGGAGTAGCTGATGTCGCGGCGGTCGCCGGGCTCGCCCTCCCAGTGCAGCGCGATGCGATCGCCGTGACCGGCGAGCACATGGCGGTCGAGACAGTTGTAGGCGACATTGAGCTCGCCGTCTTCGAACCAGGTCGCGAAGGGGGCGTTCGACCAGTCGAGGTCCTTCGTGAAATCTCTGTTCCAGTGCAACAATTCCCTGGCCTGCGCGGCCCAGAAGCCGAGGCGATCCGCAGCGGCCTCGTCGTAGAGGGCGCCAGTGGCCACGGCATCCGCCGTGAATTCCGGGCTGGGCGGAAAGCGGCGTTCCTCGTGCTGCAGGCTGTCAATGGAAGTATTGGACATCGGTATCCCTCGCGCTGGCGCAGGCGTCGATGCCCACGCGAAATCGTGTTCCGATCCTAAACCGCCCTGGAGTTACGCCCGATTGCGGGACGTCGCTCGCGCAGTCTGGGAGTGTCGCCTTCTCGAGGTGATTGTCTCTTGCGCGGCGGGGCTGCCGGAGTACAATTGAGGACGTTGAATGCAAATTCGACAAGCAACGCGCAGTGATTCCCCCCAATCCAGCGTTGCTGTGGCGGCGCCGGTTCCCCCCAACAGGCGCCGCCCCTCTCGTTAACCCTCTCGTTAGCCCTCTCGCTAGCAGGGTGCCCTGAGGGTTGTGTACCGGGTGCTCGCGGGCCGAGCCCTCTCCTCCTCCCCCGGTGAGCCTGTGCCGCTCTCTCCACCGTGCGCCACCACGCCCGCCCCGCCACCATGACGACGTTCTACCGTCGTTCGATGCTGATAGCCGATCCCATCGATCCGTCCCCCTCACTCGCATCGAGCCGCGATCGATTCGTCGCGAAACGGCCGGGATCGAGCCCCGGTGCCATCCTCCCCGTCGCTCAGGTGCCCATCGTTCCCCTGCGGCGCCTCTCGCGTGCGGGCCTCGAGCTCGATGAATTCGGTCCGCTGTCATCGTTTGTTTCGGACGCAGCAGTGACCGATGTCTTCGTCAACGGACCAACAGAAGTCTGGGTCGACCGGGGGCACGGCGCGATCCGCCAGGAACTCGCGCTTTTTGACGAGGGGATGCTGCGCGAGCTCGCGGTGCGGCTGATCGGGCTCGGCGGGCGGCATATCGACGAGTCGACGCCCTGCGTGGACGTGCGCCTGCACGACGGTATCCGGATCCACGCGGTGCTTCCTCCGATCTCGATTGACGGCACGCTTCTTTCTATCCGGCTACCGCGGGTGCAGCGACTCGGTCTCGACGATCTTGCTTCGACCGGTTTCTTCTCGACGGTCGACTTCGAGACGGTGTCAGAACTCGTCTCTCGGAGACAGAACCTGCTTATCACCGGAGCGGGTGGAAGCGGAAAGACCACCCTGCTCGCGGCGCTGCTGTCGAGCGCGGCTCCCGGTGACCGAATCATCGCCATCGAGGACGTGGGCGAGCTGCGCGTGGCTCATCCGCATTTCGTCTCGCTCGAAGCGCGACAGGCGAATCTCGAGGGGGCTGGGCGGGTGGGGCTTGAGCGACTGGTGCGGGAAGCACTGCGGATGCGCCCCGATCGGCTTGTGCTCGGCGAGTGTCGCGGGGCAGAGATCCGCGAGCTGCTCGCCGCGCTCAACACCGGGCACGACGGCGGAGCCGGCACTCTTCACGCCAACTCCCTTGACGACGTCCCGGCGCGCATAGAAGCGCTCGGGGCACTCGCGGGCCTGAGCCCGACGGCCATCGCGCGCCAGACCGTCAGCGCTATCGGCACCGTCCTGCACCTCGAACGCGACCGGGATACCCGGCGGCTCGCCCAGATCGGGCGGTTCGAACTCGACCGCCGTGACCGTCTGCGCATGGTGGAGTGCACGACGGAGTCCCGTGCGACGGCGTAGTCGTGCCGCGGATCTCGAGCCGCTCGCGGCTGTGGTGCAGCGCCTCGGGGTGCTACTCGCGGCGGGTGTGGCACCCGCTTCGGGCTGGGCTTATGTGGCCGAAGCGGCTCGAGGGAATGCCGCAACCGGAGCGCAGGAGGTGGCAGAGTCTGCCGCGCGGGGTGACTCCATTTCCGCAGCGATCATCACCGTTGCCCGGTCGAACGGGGCGGAGACAACGGCTTGGCGCGGACTCGCAGCGGCGTGGCTCGTGGCCAGCGATGCCGGAGCGCCCCTGGCCGCCACCCTCGCCGAGCTTGCCGGATCCCTCCGCTCCCTCGCCCAAAACCAGCGGGATCTTGAGACCGCGCTCGCTGGCCCGGTAGCCACCGCGCGGATGGTCATGGTGCTTCCCGTGGTCGGTATCCTGTTCGGTATCGCCCTTGGCTTCGACTCACTCCGGATCCTCTTCACGACTTCGCCCGGTCTGGTGTGTCTTGCACTGGGCATCTCCCTGATGCTCCTCGCGCAGCTCTGGAATCGCCGACTCATGCGCCGCGCACGACCCACCCACCTGACTCCGGGTCTCGCGCTCGACCTCATGGCGATCGCGGTCTCGGGCGGAGCATCCCTGATGCGCGCGCGGCGTGCCGTGGCCGATGCCCGCGAAACCTGCGGAATCGGTGACGACGGCAGCGAGGCTGCGATCGAGGACGTACTTGCACTCAGCAGCCGGGCGGGTATCCCCGCGGCAGCGCTGCTGCGAAGTGAGGCGACCGAGGCGCGACGGACGGCTCGCAGCACCGGGGAGCGCACGGCCGCGACGCTCGCGGTGACTCTTATGCTGCCGCTCGGGTTGTGCATCCTGCCCGCATTCATGTTGCTCGGTGTCGCGCCGTTGCTGATCGCCGTCGTCTCGTCCACAGTCACCGGATTGTGATTTCTCTTCACCGATGCCGGGGTGCCGGGGTGTGGAAAGCAGGGCCTGCCGCACCATTGACGTGTCCGGCAGCCCACCGGTCCCACGACGAGAGGAATGTGAACTATGAAGAGACTTCGCGCGCGGCTACGTCTGGGAGAGCTACATCGGGAGGAGGGCGCGGCCACGGCCGAATACGCGATCGCCACCATGGCAGCCGTGGGATTCGCGGGGCTGCTCGTCGCGATCCTGCGCAGCGACGAGGTGCGTGGCATGCTCACCGAGCTCGTGCATCGTGCGCTCACCTTCGCGGGCTGAACACCGCCCCCGCCAGGTTCGCCGAGAGCGCGGCAGCGTGACGGCTGAATTTGCGACCGTCATCCCTGCCGTGCTCCTGGTGCTCGCGGCCTGCCTCTCCGGGATGCAGCTCTCCACCCAACAAATCCGGCTTCAACAGGTCGCGGCGACGGCCGCGCGAAGTGTTGCTCGTGGGGAGCCTCCGGGGGCGGCATCCGCGATCGTGAGGGGAGCGAACCTCCGGGTAGAGCATCGCGGAGAGCTGGTCTGCGTCACGGCATCCGCTCTCGGGTCGACGGTCGTGGGGCTGATCAGTGCGTTCACGGTGAGTGCGTCGAGTTGTGCGTTCGACGGGGGGAGGTGACCGGCGATGCGCGACGCGGTGGCGAGTGAGAGGGGCTCCGGGTCGATCCTCGCGGTGGCGATCGTCGCTGCGGTGCTCATGCTGTTCTCGCTCGTGCTGCCGGTCGCCACAGTTTTATCGGCGCAACAGCGAGTGGCCGGAGCAGCGGATGCATCGGCGCTCGCCGCAGCGGATATCGCGGTCGGCATCCGCGCCGGAAGCCCGTGCCCCATCGCCGCTACCGTTACCGCCGCGAACAACGCACGACTGGACGGATGTCTCGTCGACGGCACCACAGCCACGGTGCGGGTCACCGCTTCCGTGCTCGGTTTCGAGGTGTCCGCACGGGCAACGGCGGGCCGCCCAATCGGCCAGCGGAGTGGGCGTACCCATGACGCCGAGGGCGCGCAATGAGGCCGCTGTCATGTTTCTGTGTGTATGGTGTGCGTGTCGGGACTACAACCGATATCTCCGACTCGCGATGCGTATCATCGGCGGTGCCGCCCTACGCTGAGCGAGGTTTGGTTTCACCCGGAGACCCACAGAGGCGGCGCGAGTCGCAGTAGTCGAGGAGTCAAGTGCCTGGCACGAAGAAGCTGGTCATAGTCGAGTCGCCCGCAAAGGCGAAGACGATTGCCCAGTATCTGGGCAACGGATACGAAGTGCTGGCCTCGGTCGGCCACATCCGCGACCTGATCGAGCCGAAAAATCTGCCGCCGGAGCTTAAGAAGGGCTCGCTCGGTAAGTTCTCCATCGATGTGGAAAACGGCTTCCTTCCTTATTACGTGGTCTCCGACCAGAAGAAGAAGACGGTCGCCGACCTGAAACGTGCGCTCAAGGGCGCCGACGAGCTCTTCCTCGCAACTGATGAGGACCGCGAGGGTGAGGCCATCGCCTGGCATCTCCTCGACGAGCTGAAGCCCAAGGTTCCGGTGAAGCGCATGGTGTTCCATGAGATCACCAAGGAGGCGATCGAGCGGGCGAGGGACAACACCCGTGACATCGATACCGCCCTCGTCGATGCCCAGGAGACCCGCCGCATCCTTGACCGGCTCTACGGCTATGAGATCTCCCCTGTGCTCTGGCGCAAGATCGGTCCTGGCCTCTCTGCCGGGCGCGTGCAGTCCGCCGCGACCCGCCTCGTCGTCGACCGTGAGCGCGAGCGCCTGGCCTTCGTGGCCGCCGGTTACTGGGACTTATCGGCGCTGCTCGCGGCATCCGCCGGATCGACACCGTTCGAGTCTCGCCTCGCCCGCCTCGACGGGGTGCGCGTCGCCAGCGGCCGTGATTTCGACGACACGGGCCAGCTCAAGGCGTCGACGAATGGCAAGCCGGATGCTGTTGCTCTCGACGAGCAGGCTGCAACGGCTCTCGCCGAGGCATTGCGCGATCCGTCGGTGTCTGTCGTGGTGTCTTCGGTCGACTCGAAGCCATACACGCGTCGCCCCGCGGCCCCGTTCAGCACCTCGACGCTGCAGCAGGAGGCCGCACGTAAGCTGCGTTTCTCCGCTCGCCAGACGATGAGCGTGGCCCAGGGCCTGTACGAAAACGGGTACATCACCTACATGCGTACGGATTCGCTCAACCTCTCGCAGCAGGCGATGACCGCTGCCCGGAGCCAGGCGGCCTCGCTCTACGGCGCCGAGAGTGTTTCCGAGAAGCCCCGTACCTACGCGAGCAAGAGCAAGAATGCGCAAGAGGCGCACGAGGCAATCCGACCTGCGGGGGACACTTTCCGCACGCCGGGGCAGCTCGAGGGCACGCTTCGCGGCAACGACTGGAAGCTCTACGACCTCATCTGGAAGCGCACTATCGCCTCCCAGATGGCCGACGCCAAGGGCATGACAGCGTCCGTGGTCATCACCGCCGGACCCGTGCAGGGTACGACGATGGCCGAGTTCGCCGCGAGTGGCACGGTCATCACATTCCGTGGATTCCTCCAGGCCTATGAGGAGAGCCGCGACGAGGAGCGCAACGACGCTGCGGAGCCAGCCGAAGCCAAGCTCCCACCACTCACTGTTGGACAGAAGCTGACGGTGACGGATGTCACGGCGAAGGGCCACGAGACCAGCGCACCGCCCCGATATACCGAGGCGAGCCTCGTTAAGACGCTCGAAGAGTTGGGGATCGGTCGTCCGTCGACCTATGCGTCGATCATCTCGACCATCATCGACCGCGGGTACGTCACCCCGCGCGGAACTGCCCTCGTGCCCAACTGGATCGCCTTTTCCGTGGTGCGCCTGCTCGAGGACTTCTTCTCCGACCTGGTGGAGTACGACTTCACGGCCAGCATGGAAGACGATCTCGACCGCATCGCCGACGGCAAGGAAGACCGCGTCGCCTGGCTCAACAGCTTCTACTTCGGCAGCGCGAAGCACCGCGGACTCCGCAGTGTTATCGACAACCTCGGTGAGATCGACGCCAAGAGCATCAACTCGATCCGGCTCGATGACGAGGTCACGCTCCGCATCGGCAAGTATGGTCCGTATCTCGAGGTCATGGATGGGGATGCCGCGCCGGAGGCGACCCCCCGCCGCGTGAACATCCCGCCGGAGCTCGCGCCCGACGAACTCACCGTCGCGAAGGCGCACGAGCTGATTGATGCTCCCGTCGTCGTGGACCGGGTGATCGGGGTCAACCCGGAGAACGGCAAAAACGTCGTAGCCAAGGACGGTCGGTTCGGGCCGTACATTACCGAGGTGGATCCGGAACCTGCGGTGGTCGAGCCGGTCGAGACCGCGGTTGCGGAGCCGGTCGTTGACCCCGCCACCGGCGAGATCATTGAACCGAAGAAGAGGCGTGCCGCGCCGAAAAAGGCGGCAGCGATCAAGCCGCGCACGGCATCCATCTTCAAGTCGATGGACCTGGCGACTGTCGATCTCGACACCGCGCTGCGCCTTTTGGCGCTGCCTCGCATCGTCGGCCAGGACCCGGAGAGTGGCGAGGAGATCACCGCCCAGAACGGCAAATTTGGCCCGTACCTAAAGAAGGGCGTCGACACGCGCTCCCTCACCGAGGAAGACCAGATCTTCGAGATCGATCTCCCCGGCGCGATCGAGCTCTATTCCCAGCCGAAGTACGGCGCTCGCCGCGCATCAAGCGCCCTCAAAGAGTTCGACGCTGACCCCGAGAGCGGCAAACCCATCCGAATCAAGGACGGTCGCTTCGGCGCTTACGTGACCGACGGTGTCACCAACGCAACGATCCCGCGGGGGGAGACAATCGAGGAAATCGACTTCGAGCGAGCAGTTCAGATACTCGCCGACAAGCGCGCGAAAGGGCCGGTGGTGAAGAAGCCAGCGGCCAAGAAGCCCGCCGCAAAGAAGCCAGTGACCAAGAAGCCCGTCGCAAAAAAGCTGGCAGCCAAATCGCCGGTTGCCAAGAAGCCCATCGCAAAAAAGCCCGCCGCCAAAAAGCCCGCCGCCAAGAAGCCCGTGGCTGCAAAGTCGACCGCGGCGCCAGAGCGCACGCAGTAGGCACGCGTGCGGTGCTCAGCGTGACCGGTCTATTCATCACCTTCGAGGGCGGCGATGGATCGGGCAAATCTACCCAGGCCAGCTTGCTCGCGGAGTGGCTCGAGGCATCCGGTCGCACGGTCGAGCGCTCACGGGAGCCGGGCGGAACCGAGCTCGGGCTCGAGCTGCGTGAGATCGTGCTGCACCGTCGCGGACACATCGCTCCGCGCGCCGAAGCCCTGATCTACGCCGCCGATCGTGCCCACAATATCGCTACCAAGGTGCGGCCGGCGATCGAGCGCGGCGAGATCGTGATTCAGGACCGCTATCTCGACTCTTCGGTGGCGTACCAGGGCGCCGGGCGGGTGCTCGATCCCATCGAAGTGCGTGACATTTCGATCTGGGCCACCGAGGGGTTCCTGCCGCACCTCACGATCCTGCTCGATCTCGACGAGACGATCGGCCGGGAGCGGCTGGATGCGGCGCGCACCAAATACGACCGGCTCGAGGCCGAGAAGAGCGACTTTCATTCCCGGGTGCGAGCCGGATTCCTCGCGCTCGCGGCGGCGGAACCTGAACGCTTCCTCGTGCTTGCGGCCACCGACCCGATCGCGTCGATCGCGGCGGACATTCGAGCGCGTGTGACCGGCCTCTTATAGCCTTCTCGTATCTCCCTCGCCTGCCCGCGTGAACTCCTGCACTCCTGCACTCCTGCACTACGGGCAGTGACTGCGCGAACGGCGGAATGCCGCGCGGGCGAGTAGGGTCGGCCGCTCCGCTTAGGCTGGATGCATGACCGTGTGGGATGAATTGACCGGCCAGTCGGAGGCGATCGCAATCTTCCGCGCGGCTGCGGCCGACTCGACGCTCGGCGACTCCCCGATCGGGGATTCGGCCATGACTCACTCCTGGCTCATCACCGGCCCGCCCGGCTCCGGCCGATCGAACCTTGCCTACGCGTTCGCGACGGCACTGCTCAGCCCCGCGGCGACCGGCGGTGTCGGCAACCCCGACGGAGACGAGGGCACCCGGCGCCAGGTCGCCGCCCGCACGCATCCCGATCTGGCCGTGCTCAGTACCGAGGGCGTGATCATCAAGATGGATGACGTGCGCCGGCTTGTCTCGAGCTCCAATTTCTCCCCCTCGGTGAGCCGGTACCGCGTGATGGTGATCGAAGACGCGGATCGCATGCAGGAGCGCACCTCCAATGTGCTGCTCAAAGCTCTCGAAGAGCCACCGCCGCGAACGGTGTGGATTCTCTGCGCGCCGAGCGAAGCAGACCTGCTGCCCACCATCCGCTCCCGCGTGCGGACGGTGCGACTGCGGGTTCCGAATGTCGCGGAGGTCGCCGAACTCATCGCACTGCGCGACGGGGTGGACATCGCGACCGCCACGCGCGCTGCCCGCGAGTCGCAGAGCCACATCGGCATGGCCCACCGTCTCGCCACGAACGAGGATGCCCGGCGTCGGCGCCAGCAGACCATCGAAATCGCGCTCGGCATCCATACCGTGTCGGGGGCGGTGATCGCTGCGGCGAAACTGCTCGAGCTCGCCGGCGAGGATGCCAGGGCGATCACCGAGGAACGCGACGCCGAAGAGCGCGAAAGGGCGCTCCGATCGCTGGGTATCGAACCGGGCGGCACCATTCCACCGGCCCTCCGCGCACAGTTGCGCACGCTCGAGGATGACCAAAAACGTCGGGCCACCCGCAGCCTGCGCGATGGAATCGACCGCATCATGGTCGATCTGCTGTCGCTCTACCGAGATATCCTGCTCCTGCAGCTCGACGCCCGGACCGAACCGATCAATCTCGCGATCGTCTCCCAGCTGACGAGCGCGAGTGCGGCTTCGACGGCGGCAGAGACCCTCGCGACGATGGACGCCATTGCCACCGCCCGCACACGCATCGACGGCAACGTGGCTCCGGCCCTCGCCCTCGAAGCCATGCTGATCTCCACTGCTCGCTGAGGGATATTCATGACCGCTCGCACTACCCGCGCCGTGCTTATCGCGGCTGCTCTCGCCATCATCCTTCCGCTCTCCGGGTGTGTCGCATCGTTCCTGCCGAAGGCGCAAAGCACGCGGTCGACCCCGACGGGCGAGAAGGTCAGCGCCGACCTCACGCCGTTCTACAGCCAGGTGCTGAACTGGAAAGCCTGCGAGGGCGGCGACTTCCAATGCGCGACGGCGAAGGCGCCGATGGACTGGAAAAACCCCGCAGCCAAATCGATCGATCTCGCGCTCATTCGCAAGACCGCGACCGGCACGGCGCTGGGCTCGCTACTCGTCAACCCCGGCGGTCCGGGAGGGTCGGGCTACGACTTCATCCGCGACAGCCTCGACTATGCGGTCGATAAGAAGCTGCAGCAGAACTACGACATCGTGGGCTTCGATCCCCGCGGGGTGAACAAGTCCTCGGCGGTGAAGTGCTACCAGGACCCGGTCGAAATGGACAAATTCCTCTTCGGCAACTCCCCAAACCCCTTCGGTTCAGATGCCTGGATCGCTGACCAGCGCACCAACAACACCGCGTTCGGGGCGGCCTGCCTCAAGTACACCGGAAACCTCCTGGGGTTTATCGATACCAATAGCGCTGCTCGTGACCTCGACATGCTTCGGTCGACTCTCGGTGACAAGAAGCTCAACTACCTCGGCTACTCCTACGGCACGCTGCTCGGCGCGACCTATGCGGAGCTCTTCCCGAAGAAGACCGGCCACCTCGTGCTCGACGGTGCCCTCGACCCGGCGACAACCAGTTTTGACGTGGGAGCTACCCAGGCGCAGGGCTTCGAGAGCGCACTGCTGGCCTACATCAAGGATTGCGAAACTGGCAAGGACTGCCCGTTCAGCGGGTCCGGCGCGGCTGCGATGGCCGAGATCCGTTCATTGCTCGACAGTCTGAACGTGAGCCCGCTGCGCGCGAAGGATGGTCGCGAGCTCTCGAGCAGTGTGATGTTCAACGCCATCATCTTCCCTCTCTACAACAAGTCCAACTGGCCCTCTCTCACGCAGTTGTTCACCACAGTGATGCGCGGCGACCCCTCGGTGGGGTTCCAGCTCGCCGATGCCTACTACGGGCGCACAGCCGACGGTACCTACAAAGACAACTCGACCGAGGCGTTCATCGGCATCAATTGTCTCGACTACGCAGCCGAGTCCACCACCGACGCGAGCTTGAGGGCGGATGCGGCGAAGCTCACCTCTCTCGCACCGACCCTCGGGGCCCAACTCTCCTACGACACCTCGTGTGCTTCGTGGCCGTTCCAGCCCACCCGCATGCGGGGATCGATTGCAGCGGATGGTTCGGCGCCGATCCTCGTCGTGGGAACCACCAACGACCCGGCCACGCCATATGTGTGGGCGAAGGCGCTCGCGAAAGAACTCCAGAATGGCCATCTCATCACCTACAAGGGCGAAGGCCACACGGCATATAACAAGTCCAACTCCTGTGTGAATAACGCCGTCGACGACTTCTTCGTCGCCGGAACCGTGCCGAAAAAGGATCCGCAATGTTGATCCCGCACCCTGTCCGCCTCGCCATGATCGCCATCGCGAGCGCGGGCCTCCTGCTCCTCAGCGGGTGCACCACCTCGCTCTTCCCGAGTG
>ENA-OBIO01001180-OBIO01001180.1-metagenomes-genome-assembly--contig:-NODE-1180-length-10983-cov-2.60102_pt1 | contig 10983 bp, 6 predicted proteins | sample MGYA00153383_OBIO01 | MGnify analysis MGYA00153383 | reverse complement strand
TTTTTTTATCATTTTTTTGTTTTTTGAGGGTTAAAAATTTTTATACTAATATTTTAATTGTTTAAACTAACTTATCGAATGTTTTTAATTTTTAATAATTTATTAAATTTCGATATACCAATAAATTTATTTTAATCAGGTATCTCTTACCTTTTAAAAGTTTCTGTTGATTCTGAAGAATCCCTAATTGAAGCACTTTTGTAATATGTTATAAAGGACGTTGCTGTTAAAGTCTTTATCTGAGCTGTATCCCCATCTATAGAAATTTGATTATCGTTTATGATTTTATAATCACTTGTATCAAAACTGTTTTGAAATTGAATAATAACTTTTCCATTAGCCCTGAAATCGGCATAATCTGAAGCATTAGCCAATGTTGTTGTTGTTGTTGTTGTGCCTTGACTATGGTAGGTAAAAACGTCAGAAACATAAGTCCATTTACCCAATACTTTTTGCGCGGTTGTTGTTGCTGTTGTTTCTGTTTTTTTACATGCAGTAAAAAGGGCAGCACTTGCCAACAAAACAATCATTGTTTTTTTTATCATTTTTTTGTTTTTTAAGGGGTAAAAATTTTTAACTAATATCTAAATTGTCTAAAATAAATTATTGATTGTAAATTTTATAGGTATTGAAAATATTTTTTTAATACCTATAAAATTATTTATTTAAATCAAATATTACTTACTTTTTATAAGTGCTTTTATCTTCTGTATAGCCGTTTGAACCAAGCATTTGTTTACTGTAAAGAACCATGGAATTTGAAGTTAAAGTTTGAATCTGTGCAGTATCTCCATCTATAGAAATTAATAGATCACTAACTATCTTATAGCTGGTAGTATCAAAAGACCCTTCAATATGGCTGTATATTTTCCCATCAGATCTAAAATCCGAAAAGTCTGCAGCAGTGCCGGTTGTTGTTGAGGTGTTGCTGGTGCCTTGCCAATTTTCTGTTGAAACACTTGTAACCAGGGCCCATTTACCCAATACTTTCTGTGCGGTTGTTTTTGATGTTGTTGTATCTGTTTTTTTACATGCAGTAAAAAGGGCAGCGCCTGCCAGCAGAAGGATCATTGTTTTTTTCATTATTGTTTTTTTAATTTAAGTGATAGGATAAAAACTGTTTTTAATTTATTATTTTATTTTAAAAAAAATTACTCCTTCTTTAAAATCTATTTATTAATTTATTTTTTTAGAAATTATTTATCTGTAGTAAAGTTTGTATGAAATATAAAAAAGACCAGTTGCTTTTAATATAGCCCTGTCAATAGTAAAGATGGGGATTAATAGAAGTAGTTTCATTATAGGGTTTCTTGTTACGGGTATTCAACTAAATTAAATTTTTCTTTAGGGGAATCAATCAAAACTACAAAAATCTTTTTGTTTCTTTATTGTTAATTTATAAAAAATTACTGAGGTTATAATTACGTATTTATGATTTACTTAAAGTACACTATATTTTAAAAAATATAAATATTTACTGCGCTATAAAATGTGTAGTTATAGTTATTACAATTATTAAATACAATTTCGGGATAACAATATTTATTTTATTGTCTCAATTATTTATATTTTATCTATAATCAAAAACACTTGTATAGATTATTCTGTAAAAGATAAACCATACGGGAAAATAATAGCGTTTAATAAACTTTAATTATAAATTTTTTATTTTTTTTCTATTCTTACATTACGTAAACTAAGCTTTTTTCATTTTTATTTACAGTTATAAAAGCAACATAAACTATTAATAAATTAATGATAATTTTTTAGGTTCTATAATTGTATTAATATATTTACAGGCAGTTCTGTTTTATTCCCGAACTACATCTTTTATAAAATTTTCTACTTTTTATTTAATCAAACTAAACCTGTAATATTTATAAAATAGATAAGCTGTTTAATTATCAATATTTTTTATGTAATTAATAATCCATTTTTAATAGGCTCAGGTTTTAATACTAAGGGTACAGTAATATTTTACCACTTAAAATTCATACAAATAATTAAATATCTATTTTAATATACTTAGTTTACTTTCTTTAACAAGACCCAAATTATCATACATTTTTATAAAATAAATACCCTGTGCCAAATTGGTGTAATTAAGCATTATTGTATTTTGTCCTTTGTGTAATAGTTCCATACTTTTATATACCATTCTGCCGGCGGCATCATAAATATAAATGGAAAGGTTTATTTGATTAACGGAAGCAAAAGTATTAATATAACTCCAGCCCTTACTGGGGTTTGGGGCAATATCGGTAATGCTGACGGCAGCATTTTTAAGTATTGCGCTTCGAGTTATTGAATATTTAAATTTACCATCATTGTCTATCATTTTTAGCCTGTAATAATATTGTATGCCCAATTGAGCTGTAGCATCTGTAAAATTATAAACATTATCTGTAGTGTTATTTTTCGCGGTGATAGTTGCTACGTAAATAAAGTTTGTACCGTCCATACTTCTTTCGAGTTCATATTTTTTTAAGTTTTCATTTGTAGCAAGCCATTTGGCTACGATGGTATTGTTAAATGCATCTACGCTAAAACTAATTAACGATACAGGCAGTGCAAACGCATTGCTGTTGGTAATGGTATATTGCGCAATGCTGCTTATAGAACTGTTTGTAAATTCCAGAATGCTTGTATTGTTTGCACCATATATAAAGCTATTTGCTGTACCCAAACTGTTGGCCCATTCTGTACCATAAAAAGCGGTAGGTGTTCTTTTGTACAAATTAAAATTACTGGCAGTGTAAATACCTGAATTAATGGGCAGGTTGCTGAATGTAATTTTTTGTAATGGAGTACTACCCGCATTCGTACTAAAATTATTAACAATAAAATATCCGTTTGCAGGTACCGGTACTTTTGTATCGGCTAAAGTATCCGGTAAACTGTTAAGGCGAAAGGCTACAAGGTCGTTATCCGGAAAAGCCCCTGTTGCAGGAAAATACATATCAACACCTGTTCCGGTAAAATTGTAATGCCCTCCTGCATCTGCGCCCGGTGTAAGAAAACTGGTACCTGTTGCAACCGGTGCAGTGGAAACTGCCAAAGAAGCTGCCGATGATAAAGTTGCTGAATTACCATTAATAAGTTCATAAACACAACCTGTATTTGCATCAAATTCGTTAAACTGTAAATACTTTAAAAGTCCTCTTTCGGCGATACCATTAGTTTGTATCAGGTGCATTTTTTGCCTTATTTCATTTTGGCTAAGCGTATAATTATAAATTTTTACTTCATCAATTTGTCCGTTATAATAGCCGCCCTGATTGTGTATGTCTCTGTTAATATAAAAAGCAGATTTTGAAAGGTCTATAACAGGCATCGTATTGCTGTTTACTATTTGGGGCATACCATTAAGGTATATTGTAACACCGGTGGGCGAGTAGGTAAGTACTACATTATTCCATTTTGTAGTATCGGCAATTAAGTTGCTGTTATTGCTATAATTTACCATATTATCTGTATAACATAATCGTAAGCTGGGCGTGTAAGAATTAAAAGCAAAGCCTAAACCAAAACCATAAGTTGAGCCGGGGTAAGGATCGTGCGAGATCAATTGCGCAAAGCTATTTTGGTTTCCTAGGTTTAATCCAGCAACTTAAACTAAATGTATTGCTGTTAATATTAGCTGTTCCAATTGTAACGGGTGTATTAGTGCCATTTACTACTAAACTTTTACCTGCAACTTCTTCTGCTGTGCAATTATTGCCTGTAAAATTGATCATGCTATTAATGGTTTTGGTCGATGTTCGCCCGCGTGCATCTGTAACAGTTAGTGATATATTATAATTTCCTGGTGCAGGATATAAAACTTTTGGTTCTCGTTCGGTTGCACTACTAATAAAGGATGCTCCGGGGAAACTCCATTGCCAGCTGGCCCCTGAGTATGTCAGCATGGAATAATCTCCAAATTTAACAGTGTCTCTAGGGCAGGAAATATATTTTTTGTTAGCCATAGGTTGAGCAACCGGAGCGCCGGATGAAAAGAGGGGACTTTCCCAAATACCCCTGCTACCGGCGAGTCTTAATTTATTATCTCTGTAAAATATAATACCACCTTCACGGGCCGTAAAATTTTGAGGCAAGCCTGCACTGTAGTTAACCCAATCTGCCATAGTTGCATCGCGGTAAAAAACCTGAACAGGTGTAACATTGGTTACTGCGTAAACCCCTTCGTTAGTGCCGCCCTGTGCAAGTATAAATGCTGCAGCCTTTGCATTAAGTACGGTTCCGGTATAATTTATCCAGGTACTACCTCCATCAGCTGATTTAAATGCCTTAGAATCTCCGGCACCCTGCGCCGTTGAAAACCATATTTGTTGATCGTTGGTAGGGCTTATAGCAATATCACTGTTGTAATATTGGTAATTTACCCCGGGCGGTAACGTTAGCTGAACCCAGCTTGCTCCCGCATCGGTTGTTTTAAAAATACCTCCTGTGGTACAAACAATCATAATATCGGGGTTGCTGCGGGCGATATCAAAACGCCATACTGCAGATCCGAAATTTTTTAATTCTATATAAGAATATCCGTTGTTCTGCGATTTCCATAGGCTATTGCTTTTTCCAAGATAAAACACATTACTGTAGCGGGGGTCTATCATTAATTTACTACTAAATTGGCCATAATAATCTTCGCCCGGCCAAAGAGTATTTTTAACTTCGGCAGTTGTAATTGCTTCGTTTAGCGAAGGTGGAATAATAAAAGAGCCCATATCCCTGAATCCTACAACTCCAATTTTATCCGGGCCCGGAAACACATGACCGGTCGCATCTTCTGCTCCACCAATAAATAATGAATTTCCGGTACCATAGTTTTCGTATAAAGCAGCATTGCCGTTATGGTAACGTCCGCCTACCACCAGGTCTTCACTCCAGCCCTGTCCAAAGCCCCAATAATCAGAGCCCGTTAGTCCTTTATGCCTTATTGAAAAATTAGCAGTACTGGTGAAAAAATCGGTGGAATAATTAACGCCCCCATCGGTGGTAATGTAAGCGTCGTTCCCCAAAGCAACCATACTTTGCATATCAGGATGTAAGCCAAAAGGTCCCATAAACCCACCAACCGAAGTAAAGTTTAGTCCGCCATCTGTACTTTTAAAAGCACTGCCGGTGCCTACAATTACATGATCACGATTATTGGGCGAAACCATAATTGCCTGATCATAATATCCTTGTCCATTGGATAACCCATTGATGTTATCAGTACCGGTATATGAAGTTCCGGTAAAAGTTGTACCAACACTCCATGTAAAACCGGCATCCGTACTTTTAAGTAATTTAGGTACATCATTTTGCACAGTAAAACAATAAACATAATTACCGTCGGCGGCAGTTACTGCTAATCTTGCACCCTTACAATAAGTATTTGCCGGCAAAGTAACTGTTGTAAATGTATTACCCGAATTTGTAGATATATACAATAACATCGGGCTGTTAGTAGCTGTGGAAGCACTAACCGCATAAACTAATGTTGGATTTAAAAGATTAATTACCAGATCAAATATTTGTGTTCCAGGAGTTGTGGAAAATGTAGAAGCTGTCCAGGTAGATCCGGCATCATCACTGTAAAAAATACCATTTACCGCAGCTGCTATTATGCGGCCTGTGGATGCGTTAATATCAATTTTATTAATTCCTCCGCTGGAAAATAGGGGGAGAAGGCTCCATGTTAAACCTCCGTCGATTGTTTTTATAAGACCGTTGCTGTAGGCATATACTACATTGGCATCAGATGGTGAAACTGCGATAGCTGTTACGGCACCCGGCAGCAATGCATCGTTAATTGCCACCCAGTTTAGTCCCTTATCTGCAGATTTAAATAATACACCTGTTTCTGAACCTGCATAAATAATATTGGGGTTTAATTTGGCAATGGCCAATCTGTACATATTGACCTGGTGATTATTTAGCCCGCCATTTTTATCAGAAAAAGTTTTATTGGGACCTAATATGCCCCAATTAGCTGCACCATCAAGTGTTCCCAGAGGTCTGTCTGTATTTTTGTTTACTTTATTTATATTGTTTACTTCCTGCTTTTGGATAGTTTCATTCAGTTTTTTTTGATAATAGTTATTGTCAATTATTACATCTCCATCCGGCTTAATAAATGGCTGCACATATCGGCGCCAGCGAATGTAAGCCATCATGTAAGGTTCTTCGTTCATTTCCTTTTCAAGCTCATTTTTCTTTTCGGCTTTATCGTCTTCTTCTTCTTTATGCTCTATGCCGGCGCAGTTTTTTATAACACTGTCTATTACAAAAACGTTGGGTTTATTCCAATCAATTTTTTTTACCCAACATGGCTCGGGTATACTCGCAGGAATATTAAAAATAATATTTTTTTGGGCTGTAGCTAAAACCCAAAGGTTACAGCATAATAATGTAAGGTATATTTTGGCTTTCATATTGGTTAAGAGGTAGGATTTAATTATTACTTTTTTATTTTAATTACGGATTTTATAATATAAAGACATGTTTTCGGGATTATTAATTAATTGGTTTTAATAAATAATTATTGCAAATAACAAACAGTATAAATTTTAGTGAAAAACCTGACTGTCTTTTTTGAAACAAATTCAATAATAATAAAATAGGTCAGAGGTGTTTTTTAAATATAAATTTTTTTAGTACAGGAATTATACAACTTTATCATTTTTATAATTAATGAATTTAATCAAAACTACAAAAAATTAAACTTTTCAAACCTGCTTACTTGATTGTATTATCGGTAGATTAAATTATATACTAATAAATGTTGTGTTTTAAAAACAACTTAATATTTAAGCATATTTAAAACCCTATAAATTAGTTTGTAATAATTATTTCAAACTTTAAATATGGGTAAAAATTAATAATATTTATTTTATTGTATGGTTTGTAATTAATTATTTAATGCTCTAATATATAAGCAATCAATTTATTAAAAAAGTATGATGGTACTTAAAGCCAAAAAAAATTCTTTAATTAAGTGTTCTCAATTTATAAACTTTCAATAAATGATTGTACTAAATTATTAATTCAAAGTAAATTAGCTATCTATTAGTAGATAGATATAAATAGCTCAATGTTTATTAAATTATAAATTTAAAAACATTTATAAATAAGAAATTTTTACAGCCCTTTTAGTTTGCAGTATTATGTATAAGAATTATAAAAGTCTTACACCAGCAAATAGATTTATACTAAATAAAAAAAATACCATTCGGTATATAACTATAATGAGATAGCGGTTTAAATTAATATCTTCATTCAGTATTATTAGTCATTTAAATTTTCACCATCTAATATTCGGCCGATAGCATCATTAGTTTTCTATGACTTAATATAAAATTTTTAAGATATAGAAAAATATAGTAAACAGGCTTTGCTATCCGTGTATTTAAAAATTGAACTCAGTATTTGCTACTATTTTTTTCTATAAGTTTTATTTAAAACTTTTTAGCAATATTAAATATCCTAATCTTTATAAAATCTACTTTAATATTAATTTTTTATTTTGTAAGCTAAGTTTATAAATGCTTCTATAATTGGTTTACGGTAATAAGTTACTTATATTAAAAATTGTTATTTTATAGTTAATTGGCCATCAATAAAAAATTTTGTCTCTCTTTTAGCGTCAATGTATTTGTATAATTTTTTAAATATTAAAAATTAAATTTTAACTCAAATTAAAAAAAATGAAACAAATTAAAACAAGTCTTACTCTGGCGTTAATTGCTGTAAGTTTTACTGCCCTGGCACAAAACAGGCACGGAATAGCTCATGACAGAAATGTAATACGTCACGAAAAGCACGATATCAAACATGATAAAGGCGATATCAAACATGATAAAAATGATATTGCTGCAGACAAAAACGATCTTAAATCGGATAGTAAAGATTTAAAAAAAGATCGTAAAGAAAGAAATAATGAAAATGCCGATATCAAAAAAGATAACAACGATATCAATAAAGATAAGGCTGCTTTAAATAAAGAGCGCAGGGAGCGAAATACCGATGTAAAAAATCATGATTATAAAGATGCTCAAAAAGAGCAAAATGAAATTAATGGTGAAAAAAAAGATATCGTAAACGATAGAAAAGATCGCAACAAAGATAAGCGGGCATCTAATAAAGAAAATAGAGATATAAATAAAGATAAAAAAGATATTAATAAGGATAAAAAAGATTTATCTGAAGATAGAGCAGATGTAAAGCATGATAAATCTGATTTAAAATCTGATAATAAAAAACTTAATAAAGAAGAAAAAGATTTGAAAGCTGACAATAATAATTAAGATTTTTATCTTTTTTAAAGAAGGCTGCCATGTGTAAAGGGCAGCCTTTTTTTAATGTGTAGAAGGTGCAAATAATTTAAGTGTTAATGCATCGATCCAAAATATAAAAATTCTTTTTATATTTAAAATGGTTTAATTTTTTATAACCTGTTTATAGAAATATCATCATGTACTTCTACTGTTTTTTTTGTAATAACTTCCTTTTGTTCCATCAATAATTTCCAAAATCCGGCGGCAAGTAATGCCCCCGTAATTGGGGCTGCAATAAATAACCATAATTGTTTTAGTGCAAGTCCACCTGCAAATATTGCCGGACCAAGACTGCGTGCCGGGTTAACTGATGTGCCCGTAATTGGTATGGCTACTAAATGAATAAGAGTTAATGTTAAACCAATGGCAAGACCAGCCATTGCGGGATTTGCTCGTTTTGCGGTAGTGCCGAATATTACAATTAGAAAAACAAAACTTAAAACAGCCTCGGTTATAAATGCGGCACTTTCGGTATAGTGGCCCAAATACTGAGTTCCCCAACCATTTGCCCCCAATGCATATTCGCCCATGGTAAAGTTAGGGTTGCCTGCAAGTATAAGGCATAATACACCTGAGGCCAATATAGCACCTGTGCATTGTGCAATTACATATCCAATACAATCATTTATTTTTAGTTGACCGGCAGCGCACATCGCAATCGAAATAGCAGGATTAATATGGCAACCGGAAATGGGACCAATTGTATAAGCCATCGCAACAACGCTTAAGCCAAAAGCAAACGAAATACCTAGTAAGCCAATGCCTGCAGGTGGTATGCCGGTTAAAGTAGTGCCTGAAATTACAGCGGCTCCGCAGCCAAATAATACTAAGCAAAAAGTACCGATCATTTCGGCAAGGAACTTTGTAGAGGATTTTGTTTCCATAGTAATGGGTTAAGGGTTAATAGCTAATGACATTTAAATAGTTAGTGAAGATAGAGTTTTATGGTTAACGTAATTATTTTTATAAAATTATTTTCGTACTTATTAAAGTACAATATTGTTCATCTTTAAAATAATTACATTCATAAAATAGGGCTCATTTATATCGAAAATCTTCTCAAATTACCGTTTACTCATTAATCAGCATTAAACGCTAAAAGGCACTTGCATTAAATCATTTTATGTATTATCTTTCTTTTAAATTAATGATTTGCTTACCTTTTTATCACAAGGTTACTTATAAAAATAACTTTGTATGGCTGATAAAAACTCAATAGAGACCTGGATTGCAGGCCTTGCTGCAAACCTGCAAACTGTTACACCCGATGATGAAAAAAACAAGACCGAACTTTTTAAATTGTTTAAAACATCGGTTTCTATAAATACTGATATTTTACAAACTACCTCAGCTCAATTTTCTTTCGAAAATATTGTGCCCGTGTCGTTGGCCTCTCTTGCCCCTGCTTTGCAACAACAGGTAAATGATGTTTTGGAAGGTTCAAATATTATTACTGTTCAAAATGCGTATAAAGTTTTTCAGCGCGAAACTCCGGTTAGAAATAGTTTAGCTCAACGATCAGTGCCCGGTTGGGCGGGTGGTGCAGCAGTTGATAAAACCATTGGACCGCTAACTAATATTGATGGAAGAAATATTTGGTTCGATTTTTTTAAAGTAGAAAAATTAGTCGCCATTTATTTAAGCGGTGCTACCATGCCTGCCATAATTTTTAATATTGATGTAATAAAGATTTTTGATAATAACAATATTGCTTTACAAGCACCTGTGGGTAAGGAATATACGCTGGCAAATAATAGCAGCATCTGGATAAATTCTACTCTTTTGGCAAGCAATGCGCCCGCAGGTAAGTACACAGGTTTAACCATACAATCCGGCACAATAATATTAACTGAGCCCACTACAATTATTGGTAATTATACCACCATCCCGGCTTTAGCAAGTGTAACAGTGCAACTGGTATTAAAACAACAGATTGCTACCGATGCTGATATGGTTAGTCTCTATGGAATGGACGCGCGCGCAGCAACATTTAAATTGCCTGATCATTTAACATTTGTTTTTAATAATGCAAATTCCACAATTACAAGCATAGGTTCTGCTGCATGGAATCTTTTTAAACAAGCTTCTGTATTTGATTACAACCTTGCTCCGGGTTTTTATAATCCTGCTTTATTTTCTATTTTTATTCCGCTTGTTGCAGCCCAACCTGTATTTACTTTTTATGAATCTTTATCAACTTTTGTGCAGTTAAAAGGATCAGCACCAATATTAGATTCCTTCTGGAATTTACCTGCCGCCGATCTTGACCTTACCCATATTTCTCCTGCTGCTGGTATTGGCGCCCTCGCTGTATTGTGTGCAAAAGGTTTAACTATTTCCTGGACCGGACTGCAAAAAGGTATAATAAACTTGAACAACTGTATTATAATTGCACATCCGGAAGGTATTGTAATAGGGTCTGTTTTTGCAGGGAATTTTAATTGCCGTCAAAGTTTTAAACTCTGGCAAGATGAGAAAAATCCGCATGCTTCCACCTTAAATATTAATTTTGGAAAACAATTTTCTTTTGAATTTTTCTCAACCGTAAACGGATATGAAATTGTGCAGGCTGCGGTAAATGCAATAGTAGAATCAGACCGTCCGGTTGATGTTGCTGCAAAGCCCTTACCGACTCATACCAAGGGATCTTATTTGGCATTAA
>ENA-OBIO01001177-OBIO01001177.1-metagenomes-genome-assembly--contig:-NODE-1177-length-11021-cov-2.75442_pt1 | contig 11021 bp, 7 predicted proteins | sample MGYA00153383_OBIO01 | MGnify analysis MGYA00153383 | reverse complement strand
TATAGGGGCACATACTTGTACCCTTCAATTAATAATTCGCTTTTTGCTTTTTGCCTTTTAATTTGCCCTTTGCCTTTTAATTTGCAATTTGTAATGCGCCTTCTGACTTTTGCTCTTTGTTCTTTGGATTTTGCACTTTATCTTTAATCCATAACCGCAGCAATATCGGATTGATAAATAAATCGCTCGCTAAAGCAGTAACTAAAGTTACAGCTATCAGTTTTCCGATTGTTACACTCGGCGGATGAATAGAAAAAATCATCACCAAGAAGCCAAAAAATAAAATGACGGTTGTTAAACAAACGGGTTTGCCCGTTTCTAAAAGCGTCGTGTGTAAGGCTTCATCAACTGAAACGCCACCATTTTTTTTCCTGTTTATGTTAAAACTGCTCAGAAAGTGAATCGTATCGTCAATAGATATTCCAAAAATGACGGTGAAAATCATAGAAATTCCAGCATCGAGTGGAACGCCGAGAAAACCAACCAATGCCCCAGCAAACAGCAAAGGAAATAAATTGGGGATTAAGAAAATCATTATCATGCGAATACTTCTAAGCATCAATCCCATTAAAACGGCAATGATTCCAACTTCCCACAAAATTCCTGTGAGCATATCGGAGCGGATATAAGTCGCATTTTTATCAATAATAAAACCTGTACCTGTGCGCCGAAATTTTGTTATCGTGGTGTCGGTGTTTGCGGCAATCCACGTTTCAATTCTATTGCCAACTTGCATAACAGAATCGGCACCCAAATCTAAAATGCGGGTAGTAATGCGCGCTTTAGTATTATCTTTAGAAATCAGAATTTGCGATGTTGCGCGTGGTAAAGTTTTTGCAATTTCTTGAACAGCAGCATATTCCGCCGAATCTTTAGGAATCGTATATGCCTCTGCACGATTTCCATTATTCATCTGATTTAAACTTTTAACCATAATCAATGGCGAAATAACGGAGCGAATCGCTGGTTGGTGGCTTAAATAATTTTCCACTTTATCTATCTGCTGAACAACGTCAAAATCATCTACTTTGTGATTGCCTTGACAAAAAACGGCAAACTCTAATGGGCGAAAACCAGCAAACATTTTTTCAAAAAAAACAAAATCTGCCGTCACTTTTTCGCCGCGCGGCATATTGTTGCCAATAGTATAATTGGTCGTAATTTTAGAAACTCCCACACAACTGATTACGGAAATAGCTAAAATTACCAAACCAATAGTTACAGCGCGTGTTTTGGTGGTCTTATAAACCCATGACATTAATTGGTGTACATACGTTGAACCGCTCCGCGCTTTTTCTAATTGGTCGGCAGTGAAAAAAGGTAAAAAAGCTGTTGTGAAAAGTAAAACTGTAACATACGCTACCATAACACCTACTGCAGCATTAATTCCAAATTCCTCAATCGGCAGAACGCGACTTGTTAACGTTGCAAAACCAATCGCCGTCGTAATTGCTGTCATAAAAGTAGCGAGACCAATTTCTTTCATCGTTAGCCAAATTGCCTCTCGCCTCGTATGTCCGAGATTCAACTCATCAATGTATTTTGATAGCATGTGAATGAAATCCGACGTACCGATTATCACCATTAAAACGGGATATAAAGCAGAGATTGCACTCAACGAACGACCCCATGCACCTAAAACGCCCATAAACAATAATAGTGATAGACCTATACTCATCATCGCGAGTAATACGGTTTGCCAACGCCGAAATAAAATCGTCATTATTATAGCTACCAAAATTGCTGCAACACCTGTTGAAACACCTACTTCGCGTTTTTCCATCCATACCAATTCTTTCTGAAAATTGGCGCGCCCTAAATAATGAAAACTTTCAAACCCCATCGGTTTTACGAGTGAATCCATGCTGTGCATCATCACTTCCGATTCGGGCAAAGAAAGTTTCTCTTTCGTTTTTACAAAAACTACTGTCGCTGTTGCATCCTCCGAAATCAAATTTTTTACAAATCTGGGATCATGCGTCAGTCGTAATTTTGCTTCATCATACTGCGTTGAATCATTAATATCAAAGATGGGCATCGGTATTACACCAAAAGCAGATTTTACAGGCAATAAGGTTTTAGTAAGCGATTGACTTTCTCGCACATAAGGCACTTCTAAAACTTTCGTGCTCAGTGAATCTAATTTAGATAGAAATTTTTGATCGAAAATACCTTCCGAACGTTTTAAACCGATGAGCATGTAGTTATCATCCGATTCAAATTGCTTGATGAACGTTTGGAAAAATTCTAAATCGGGATCACCTTGTGGAAAATATTGCTCGAAGTCGAAAGAAAATTTAAGCGTTGTTATAAAATAAATGGAACTAAAAAACGCCAAAACTAAAAAACCAATAAAATATTTGCGTAGCGCGTAGAGACTAATCTTAGAAAAATAATTATTCATAAAAACGTCGGTGGTAATATCTGTAAAATACTTTCTGGTTGCTTTTGTTCAATCCTGCGCAATTTTTGTAAAACTTTAGAATGAATATTGACGTTAAAAATCACGATAAATAATTCCGAAAACGTTTGGAAAAATATCAATTAAAGTATTGGCTATGGAAAAACTACTTTCTACAAAAATATTAACGGAAGCATCGCGGCAACTGCTCAAAAATGCGGGTGTCGAATTAATTGAATTCGATTTCATCAAGACAGAAAAAATAGATTTCGATAGCTCGGAACTCCCTGAAAAAATAAATTATGCCATTTTTACAAGTGCGCACGCTGTACAATACTTTTTAGACTTAAATTTGCGCCTCGAAATAGAAATGATTGCTGCCATGTCGGGTAAGACAAAAGATGTATTGGTCCAGAATGAAATGAAAGTTAATGTTTCGGATAATAATGCCGAAAAATTAGCAGAACTGATTTTAAAAACTAAGAAACTTAAACAAGTTCATTTTTTTTGTGGTGAGCAAAGGTTGAGTCATTTAAAAAACGCTTTGAATAAAAGTGGTGTATTGGTTAATGAACATATTTTGTACTCAACCATTTTAACGCCACATAAAATAGAAAGCGCAAATGAATTGGAGCGCATTTTATTTTTTAGTCCAACAGGTGTTGAAAGTTTTTTTAATTTAAATAAAATCAATTCAATGACAAAATGTTTTTGTTTGGGAGACACAACGAAAAAAAAATTGAACGAATTAGGGATTAAAAATGTTCATACTCCAGAAAAACCTTCAGAAAAATTATTGGTAGAAATGGCGGTGAGTTTTCAGTCGTAAAAATACTAAAAGCAAAAGTCTCATGGTGGTTACTAAAATTTTTATTTTCTAAATATGCCGAAAGCTGAAAGCTGCGGTTGAACGCTAAATTAATGAACGATTTATTTTTAAGAACACTCAACGGCGAAGCAACAGAACGCACACCGGTTTGGATGATGCGACAAGCAGGAAGATATTTACCCGACTTCCGAGCTTTGCGCGCAAAATATACTTTTTTTGAACGCTGCCAGAATCCAGAAATTGCAACAGCTATTACAATGATGCCGATTGATCAAATGGGTGTTGATGCAGCGATTATTTTCAGCGATATTTTGGTCGTGCCGCAAGCAATGGGTATTCATGTTGAGATGAATGAAGGTACGGGTCCGCAAATTCCTACTCCTATACGTTCTCTTGAAGCGGTTGTAAATTTAGTTATGCCCGATGTGCACGATAGATTGAGTTATGTTTTTGAAGCATTGAAACTTACTAAAAAAACTTTAGCAGGTCGCGTTCCACTCATTGGTTTTGCCGGTTCACCTTGGACGATTTTATGTTACGTTGTGGAAGGTAAAGGTTCAAAAACATTTGACATCGCTAAGAAATTTTTGTTTCAAGAACCTCAAGCCGCGCATCTTCTCCTCGATAAAATTACCGACGTAACGATTGAGTATTTAAAAGCACAACACAAAGCAGGTGCCGATGTTATTCAAGTGTTCGATTCGTGGGGTGGTTTACTGTCGCAAGATGATTTTAAAGTTTGGTCTTTGCCATATATACAACGGATTGTTACGGCTTTGAAAGAAATTAATTGTCCGACAATTGTTTTTTCAAAAGGTCAGTTAGCCTATAAAGCGATTGCGCAAACAGGTTGCAAAGCGATGGGTTTAGATTGGTGCAGCACACCCGAACAAGTGCGTAAAGAAGTAGGTGACTATTTGGTTTTGCAAGGTAATTTCGATCCTGCAAAACTCTATTTACCTATTCCAGAATTGCGCAAAGAGGTAAAAAAAATGGTTAAAAATTTTGGCAACCATAATTACATTGCCAATTTAGGTCATGGGATTTTACCGAATATCGAACCAGATCACGCGCGCGCATTTATAGATGCCGTCAAAGAATTTAGTTCAACGCTTAATGCCATTGCTTAGTCATGTTGCCAATCTCCTAAGTCTTTCAGACTTTGGAGGTTGGGTTTGAAGTATGAAAGACTTGCGAGATTAAAAGACTTGCGAGGTTTGAAAGACTTGCGAGGCTGAAAAATAAAAATGACAGTAAAAGATAATTTCACACAATTCATCCGACAACTTCAAGACACAATTTGCCAAACTATTGAAAAAATGGATGGCAAAGAAAAGTTTGTAGAAGATATTTGGCAACGACCAGAAGGTGGCGGTGGCATTTCACGCAGCATAGTGAATGGAAATGTTTTTGAAAAAGGGGGAGTGAACACGTCCACCGTTTTTGGCGATTTACCTGTTGCGATGATGCAAAACTTGAACGTTGAACACGCACAATTTTTTGCTTGCGGAATCTCTTTGGTGTTGCATCCGCTCAATCCGATGGTGCCAACTGTACACGCCAATTTTAGATATTTTGAATTGTATGACGGCGACAATAAATTAGTTGATAATTGGTTTGGTGGCGGTGCTGATTTATTCAAAGAAGACGCCCAACATTTCCATCAAACTTTTAAAGATGTTTGCGATATGTTCGGCGAGGGATTATACGAAGAATTTAAAAACACTTGCGATACTTATTTTGTGAATAGACATCGCGACAATGAATCGCGTGGGATTGGTGGTATTTTTTATGATTATTTACGCAGTGATGCAGCGTTCAATCGCATTGAATTGACAAAAAATTTAGCGGAAAGTTTTTTGGCGGCTTACGTTCCAATTGTAGAGCGCCGAAAAAATTTAACCTTTACTGAACAACAACGTGATTGGCAATTGTACCGTCGTGGTAGATACGTAGAATTTAATTTAATCCACGATCGCGGAACGTTGTTTGGATTAAAAACGAATGGTAGAATTGAATCAATACTGATGTCGTTGCCACCGTTGGCGCGTTGGGAATATAATTTTACACCAACAGTTGGTTCACCAGAATACGAACTAACGCATATTTTAAAAAACCCAATAAAATGGGCAAATTAGTTGATAGTTGCTCGTTTGCGATTATCAACTATCAACTATTAACTATCAACTAAATTATGATAAATAGAAATAGAACGCTTCGTCAATCTCCTGCCATTCGCGCATTAGTGCGCGAAACAGTTTTAACGCCGTCCGACTTCATAGCGCCGCTTTTCATCGTTGAAGGCAAAGGCGTGAAAGAACCGATACTCAGTATGCCAGGTTATTACCGCAATAGTTTGGATATAACTTTGGTGGAAGTCAAACATTTATGGAGCATCGGAATAAAGTCGGTTTTGCTTTTTGTAAAAGCAAATGACGATGTGAAAGATAATTTAGGTACAGAAGCGGTCAATCCGTATGGTTTAATGCAGCGCGCCATTGCTAACATAAAAAGCACAGTTCCCGAAATGTACGTGATGACAGATGTTGCTTTAGATCCTTACTCCACGTATGGACATGATGGCATTGTGCGCGGCGAAGAAATTGTGAATGATGAAACGGTTGAAGTTTTAGCGCGCATGAGTGTTTCGCATGCTATTGCCGGTGCCGATTTTGTCGCGCCGAGCGATATGATGGATGGACGCGTTGCTGCCATTCGCGCAGCTTTAGAACAAAGTGGGCATACAAAAACAGGAATACTCGCTTACTCAGCTAAATATGCGTCTTGTTTTTACGGACCTTTTCGCGATGCTTTAGATTCTGCACCAGGTTTTGGTGACAAAAAAACGTATCAAATGGATTATGGTAATAGGAGAGAGGCGATTACCGAAACTTTGCGCGACATTGACGAAGGCGCAGACATAGTGATGATTAAACCTGCACTCGCTTATCTAGATATCATTCGCGAAATTCGCGATCGCGTTAACGTTCCCATTGCTGCCTATCACGTTTCGGGTGAATATGCAATGATTAAAGCGGCTTCAAAAATGGGTTGGCTCGACGAAAATAAAGCAGTTTTAGAAGTGATGACAAGTATAAAACGCGCTGGTGCAGATATGATTGCTACTTATTTTGCACAACAAGTTGTTGAGCTTTTACATTAGTTTAGTTTTTATATTTTTTTCAGCGTGCTGCTTCGTAAGCAATTAATATGGTAAGGTGTAGAAGTTATAGATTTTATAATTCCTAAATTATTTAATAAATAAATTTACAGGAGCTATAAACTGCTTTCCAAATTTAAAAACATGAACCAATATAAAATGACAAAGCCGTGACTTTCAATTTAAAAATCACGGCTTTAGCACTATTTGTAATTTATTTTAACTTTCTCGTCCGCCCGTTAAATGATCTTGATAGACTTTTAGTTCATCCCATCTGCCTTCGTGTGCCATTTTAGATTGTGCCGACCAAGTTGAAGGATCGTGCATTCTATAACGCGAGCCAGCGTTGTCTAAAATTTCTTTTATAGTTTCAACCTTCGCTTCAGATAGTTGTAAGAAAGTGTAGATACCAGCGTCGTTTAAAAGTCCAGCGATTTTAGGACCGATGCCTTCCACTTTTTCAAGATCATCTTTAACGCTACCAACCGTTTTTATTTGTTGTTCGACGACTAAAGTTTTACCACCCGCACGTAAGCGCGCTAATTCGGCTTCTAAATCAGCGACTAAGAGCTCATAATTGCGCGAACGCGTTTGTAACGCTTCATATTGTGATTGCCAATTGCCGTCTTCGCTCGAAAGACTGATATACAAAGTGTTCAATGCTTTATAATCCGAACTCAATTTATTGCGTTCTGCTTCTAATTGTGCTATGAGTGAATTAGTACTGGTTTGTGCGGCGAGTAAATTTTCGTAACGATGTTTGTACGTTTCTAAATCCGCAAGTTCAGTACTTTGATTTGTCAAACTCGTTTCACTGTCCGTTAATTGCGCGTTCAATGCAGCGAATTGCGATTCGCTATCTTTAATGCGTGCGGATGTTGTATTTAAATATTCGTTCGTTTTAGTATGATAATCATTAATTTCAGCCATTAAACTTTGAACGTGCGCTTCTGCTTCTTTTTTCTCAGCTTCCCACGCTTCTTTTTCAGCAGCGAGTTTATTTTTTTCAGCTGTTAGTGCTGAAAATGCAGTATTCTTATCGTTCAATTGCTTTTGTGTATTATCAAGTAGCGTTTTAATTTTTTTCTTATATTCTGCAATTCCTTCAATCAATTTTTCAACTTGCGCTTCGTATTCTTTTTTCTCGGCTTTCCAATCACCCGATTGATTAACGATTGTCGCATGCTGCGCAATGAGTTGTTCTTTTTCGTTTTGCAGACTTGATAACGCGACTACTTTTTCATCGTGTTTGGCTTGCCAATCTCTAATCTGATCATGCAATTGAACAATTGCATTTTCATGATCTTTTAAAGTTATAGCTTTCTGCTCTGTTAAATCTTTAATGTGCGCTTGGGCTTCATTGTGTTTGCGTTCCCATTCGCCGAGTTGGGAATTATAATGATTAACGGCGTTTTCGTGATCGCTGAGAATAGCAGCGTTTTGCTCAGTCAAATATTGAATATGCGCTTGTGATTCATTGTGTTTGAGTTCCCATTCGCCGAGTTGGGAATTATAATGATTAACGGCGTTTTCGTGATCGCTGAGAATGGCAGCGTTTTGCTCAGTCAAATATTGAATATGCGCTTGCGATTCATTGTGTTTGCGCTCCCATTCGGCAAGGTTAGCATTGTAGTAATTTATAGAATTTTCGTGTTTTGCTAAAGTTTCATCGTGCTGATCTTTTAATGCTTGCAAATCAGAATTTACTCCCACTTGTTTCCCTTCTGCTTCTCGAACTTGATCTGTTAAATTATTTACAATATTGCTATGTTCGGAAACCGTTGTTCCATGATTAGCTAAAGCCGCATTATGCAAATTTGTTAAAGTAACTTTTTGCGCCTCCCAGTTTTGTTTTTCAGATGCGTGTGCAGTAGTTAAAGCGGTTACTAGAGTATTCGTGTCGTTGTGTGCGACTTGTAGAGTGGCGTGTTGGTTTGTTAAATCTGTAACATGATTTTCTAAACCTTGAATCGTCGCGTGACTTTCTTTTTCTGATGCTTCGAGTGCAGCAACGCGTTGCTTTTCAAAATTTAAATCCGACGTTAAATCTTCAACAGTGTGGTTTAAGTGACCAACCTGAGAAATATAACCCTCATTACTGACTTGCAATGTATCGTGTTTTTGTTGTAAAGCGTCGTAATTGGCATTAAAACCAGCAAGCTGGCTACTCAATTGGTTAGTTTTTGTATCGCGTGAAGCTATATCATTTAATAGTTTAGCTTGTTGTGCATCCCAATCTGCTTCGCGTTTTTTTGTCAACCCATCCATCTCTGTTAAATGAGATTCTAATGCAGCTTCGGTTTTTGCCACTTCGGCTTTATAATTGTCGAATTCAATCCCTAAATTTCTTTTGGCGTTTGAAAGGGTAAGGTGATCATTATTAAGCGTATGATACCGACTTTCCCATTCAGCTTGAGCTTTCTGTAAATCGAGTAAATTAGTTTGTACACTCGCATGACGCGCATTTAAAGTATTATGCGTCACGCTAAGTGTATTGTAGGCTTCATTCTGATCGTTAACGACCTGCTGAAGTGGTACCCATTTTCTATTTTTGAAAAGATACCAACCAATTAATCCGCCGAGTAGAGCGGAAACTAAACCATAAATCCAAGGGAGAAGCGTACAAAGCATAATGTAAAGTTTTTTTGTTTTGATTAAAAAGTTTTTATTTTCGTTGATAGTTGTTCGTTTTGGAGACTCGTAAACGAACAACTATCAACGAACAACTATCAACTTTTAACGAACAACTATTATTCCAATCTGACAACCACGCGCCGATTTTTACTGCGTCCTATGTCATCTTGGTTTGAAGCAATCGGTTTATCTGGTCCGAAACCGCGCGTATCAACATTTGAAATAGTGATGCCGCCGTGTTGTAACGCGCGTAAAACAAACTCTGCACGCTCTTTGGATAGTTTCAAATTAAAATCGCGACTTCCCTGCGCATCAGTGTGTCCATCAACACTTATTTTGGCTGATGCTTTTTGCTCGACATAATATTGTAAATCTGAAAATTTTTCGCGCTGAGTTTCTGTTAAAGCCAACGAATCTTTATTATTACCGAAATATAATACAAACGGGTGCGCTTTAAAATATTTTTCAATCGCTATAAATCGCGCATCATCCGCTTTTGTTGCATCTGTGAAGCTATATTCTGCTGCACCAATGATGCGCGTGCTATCGTAGCTAAAACTTTCAACCGTTCTACTGTAAGTATTAATTTGCGATCCAGGTACTTTTAAATCTTTTAAAAGCGTTTCGATATAATTTGCTCTTCCTAAACCTAAATCTTTAAACAGAGAAGAATTATTTTCTGAAGCTAAATACAAACCCATGATATTTAATTCACGCTCTGGATGCGCAATGAGGTAAGCGGCAGTGGCTTCTAAACTTTTCTGAACCGAAGAATCAATGGGTTTAACGACTTCATATCCCGATTTGTTAAACAATAAGTTACTGTTTGAAGAAGTTGTAAAAGCAGATCCGTCTGAAATGCTTAACGGATTGGGTCTTGTAGAGGAAACTATTCCACACGGACAATTGGTATGAATTATCCATTGTCCACCCAATATCCATAAAAATAAAGCAAAAACGAGTAGTGGTAAAATACTTTTCATAGCGTGTGTTTATGCTGCAAACATAGCAATTCCAATGTTGATAACATAATGATTTAAAATAAAAAAATTGGATTTAGTAAATATTTAATTTTGCAAATTCAATTTTTTTCCATTTTATTTGACTGATAATATTTCAATAAGTAACAAATTCCAACCTCTGATTTTATTTATAGACGATACCTTCTTTCATCACAAATGTTACGTTCATTAAAGTAGCAATTTCAATGAGCGGATTATTTTCAGATGCAATGATGTCAGCAATTTTACCAACTTCAATACTTCCAATTTGTGTTTGCATATCCAAAACAGTTGCAGCTACTATAGTTGCGCTCTGAATTGCTTCCATTGCTGGCATTCCAGCTTCCGTCATGTATTGAAATTCTTTAGCATTAAGTCCGTGTTTATAAACACCAGCATCGGTGCCAAATGCAATTTTAACGCCCGCTTTATAAGCTTTTGCAAAGGTAGCTTGAATGACTGGACCCGTCTCTAAAGCTTTTGGAACTACCAGTGGATGATAATAGCCAGGTATTTTGGCAGAATCCGCGACAGATTTACCGGCAATAATTGTTGGAACGTAATACGCACCCTTTTCTTTGAACAAAGCGATACATTCATCGTCCATAAAAGTTCCGTGTTCAATGGTTGTTACGCCTGCACGCAAAGCGCGTTTTATTCCTTCAGCACCGTGCGCATGCGCTGCCACTTTAAAATTATAATCGGCAGCAGTCGCCATGAGTGCATCCAGTTCATCTTTTTGAAATTGCGGTGCTTTACCATTTTTGGCGATAGAAAGTACGCCCCCTGTTGCTGTAATTTTAATCCAATCTGTCCCATCTTTATAACGCTGGCGCACGGCTTGTCGCGCTTCATCTGGTGAATTAACCACACCGTCGGCAAAATTGTGCGGAAATAAAATATCCTCTCTCCAACCATTTGTTGGATCGCCATGTCCACCCGTTGTTGCAATCGTTTTACCCGAAGTGAAAATTCTCGGACCCACAACTATTCCTC
>ENA-OBIO01001176-OBIO01001176.1-metagenomes-genome-assembly--contig:-NODE-1176-length-11021-cov-17.6165_pt1 | contig 11021 bp, 13 predicted proteins | sample MGYA00153383_OBIO01 | MGnify analysis MGYA00153383 | reverse complement strand
ACGGGACATTTTGTAACGCTAAACGGTCCCGGTATGCTTTTTGGCGTTGCCGATCACTTTCATATATTCGAGGACGGGGCATTATGGCTAAACCTCCAGACTTAGCGAATTGAGCGTCTGACGGTAGCCTGCCCACTTCCCGGCGTATCGAGCCGGGTGGCTCGATATGGCGAACGCGCGGACGCCCTCAAGGGCATAGGCGGGGATCACGAACGGCAAGCCTTGCCCTGTTGCCAGCACAGCGACCGCGATCACATAATGGCAGTTGCGGTGATCCGCACACCAGCGACCTTGCCAATGCTTGAGTAGGGTAAAGCACCAACAGCCATTGACATTTTGGCGGGCAGTTTTGACCTCGATCGAAAGGGGTGAACGGCCACGGGGATAAGCTGTCAGATCGCCCCACCCCTTTTTGTGTCCCACATCGCAAGGGTAGCCCGCCGACTCTAAGTACCGTGCCACCAAGGTTTCACCCGCCATGCCCAGTGCATGACGGGTCTTGTACAGATCGTCCGATAGACCGACTAAGGAGAGCTGTTGGCCGATCATGGCAGTAGCCCCGGAAAGCCATGGAACTTACGGTAATAATTGACTTCTAACCGCACTGCGTTGTCATAAATCATGCGGGCGTTGAAGTATTGACATTGCCAGTCAGCCAATGTTGACTGTGTGGGACGTTCGTAACGCACTTTATCAAGCGCTACACGCGCTCCAGATGTGTCTTGTTCCAATGTGATAGCCACATCTGGATTAAACTGTGTCCCTGGTAGTGCGGCGCGCGTGCTACCCTGCACACCCGGCTTGATAGGCGGCTGACTGCGCACGTAGCACTCTGAAGCTGTGGGGGTGATCTGATGTCCGGTAGCGTAGCAACGCTTCAACCACACCTGAACACCCGCCGAATAACGGAAGGCGAATTTGACTTGATTATTGGCGTCAACAATGATCCACGTCGGACCCGCCTTACGAATGGTTTGGTTTGCGAACACCACGCCCGCCCGTTGCGCTTTTTCCAGTGCGCTTTTCATCTGCTGCTCTGTGCGGGTCATTTTGCCCCCACTTTTACGGTGACCGTATCCACATTGTCCAGCACCTTTTTGGCGCGCAAGCCTGTTCGCATGAGCCACAACGAAACGGTCGATTGGCTTATGCCTAAAGCGGCGCCGATTTTGGTTTGATCACCTCCGTTTGCGCCGTATAGCTCTGCTAAAATCACTTTGATAGGGCGACCTTGCGCTTGTTCGATCGCTTTAATCTTGTTTCGCTTTGGCATTAACTCTCCTTTATCCCTAAAACAGCCTATAAATAGTCGTATTAGGCTGAACTAAACCTAATCTTAGTATGAGTAAGGGGTATTGTCAATCCCTAATTCAATACAGAATTGACACAACGTGTAAGGGAAACGTAAGGTATGCGTGGAGATAGAGTTAGAGAGCGACGCGAACTGCTTAGGCTCAGTCAATCGGAGTTAGCGCAAAGGGTAGGTACGGGACAAAAGCGCATATCTGCATGGGAGTGCGGAGAGAGTGGAGCGACCGATGATATGATCATCGGTTTGGCGCGCGCTATGGAAACATCAGCAGACTGGTTGCTAGGTCTTACAGATGATCCAACTCCACGACCTAATGACCTATCAGAACGAGAAAAGCGGGTAATTTCCGCATGGCGTCAAGGCAACCGCGAGGAAGCCGCAAGGGTCATCCTGATTTCTAAAGTAGGGGTATAAGACATGTATTCACGCAATCGCCGGAGTCTCAACTACCTTGGATTGTTCGGCTTAGGCATAATAGCTTATTTGCTACTCAATCCGTTTCATCTGGCTATTTTGCTGGACATTCTAAGCGGCGTGATAGGTATGGTCATTTTAGGGGTGGGCGCAATCTTTTTCGCGCGCTTGCTCTAATATCCAGATACTTACTTTAACGGCTCTCTACGGTTCAAACATCGATTACTGCCGTTCTAGGCTAAAGGTCATATTCTATCACCCGCCAATTTATCCCACCTAGAAACACCCTGTATCACATCCTAACTCTTAAGTATTTACGTTATAAATACAGAACGGCGCGAACAATCGTTCTTTTGATTGTTCACGCCGTGATGTGGAATTGAGCGTGCAGACTTACGCTTCAGAGCGTTGGAAAAGAGCCTTATATAAGGTTCGTCGTGCGGCTGTAGGCTTTAGGGCGTTGGTACAACAGGCGGCATGGGTTTGGTGATTTCTAAATCCAACTCGATACGCTGCAACCGTGCTTCCAGGAGTGCTACACGATCAGCGTCCTTCTTTGGCAGCGCCTGAATGAACGAATAGAGTTGATAGGCAATTTTGAGAACCACGAGGATTGCTCCGATCGTTCCGGGCAAGCTGTCGAAGCCGCCCGGTCTGCTGCTGGTTCTGAACATTTTACTACTCCTTTACAAGTTAAGCGTTGAGGTTTCGTGAATTCTTTGTGAACGTCACGGCGTAAAGGTCACGGCATGAACATTGGCGCTGTACCGTCACCCGCGAGCGTGAAGTCCACAAACCAGACCTCCTGGGTGTTCCCAGGTTGGTCGTTGCCCACAACCGAGCAATCGATATAGTCATCGTGCGTGATAGGGATATTGAGATCGGATCGGCTGTATACGCTCTCGCCAGTAGATAGTGGATTGGTGAAATCTTGGAGCATTACGAACTCCCCGCCTTTATATAGGTAGCCGCTACCACCCGATTGTGGCACTGCACACTTGATGTGCATCTGCGCATATTTTATTGTGCAGGCGCTGCCTGGCCATGTAAAAGGAATATGGCATCCCATGATCCACCCGCTGGGGCCAGATGAGATGCCCTTACCGGGTATAAATCCAACAGGCTGACCACCGTTAACGTTTAGGCCCGTAAAGTGATAGCCACTCTGATCTAGCCTGATTGTGGCCGCCCAGTCATAGCCACGGCCCGCCGTGATGGTGTACGCCACGCAAAGCTGACCCGCGCCGTAATTGCCCTGCACGCCGCCGCCGCTATTTTCGGTGGCGAAATACTGTTCCAAAAACGCGTAACAATCTTCTGTGGCTGTGAAACCACTGAACGGGTTACGGGCCGTTGAGGGGGTTGTCCAGATGCCGTCAACCGTGGGCGCGCCCGTCGTTACGCGCAAAATTAGATCGCCATACTGAGGGAACGGCTTTGTGGCGTCATGCTGCCCGGTCGTATATTTTATGAATTCTGTAGTGAACGCTTGCACGTTCAGCCAAACCCCTGAAACGGTAAAGTCATTCAGCACACACCCTACCGGAAGTTTCACCGGGATCGCCGTCCCGGTTGCGTCCACGGTAAGGCTGTATGCTTTTGTTTTGCCCGCCGCTGGCAACGTGGTATCCGGGCAATTCCCGCCACTGCCCGATGGGATCGGCGGCAGCTTCATCGTGATCGTGGCGTCGGTCGCGCTGGCGATGAGCTGCAATTGCGGCGCTGCACCCGCTGCCAAGGTTTCCACGGCGGTATGAATGTGCAAGGCGGGCGGGATGGGCGGTAGCTTCATCGTGATCGTAGCGTCGGTTGGGGTTGCGATCAGTTGAAGGTTCGGCGTGTCGCCTTCTGTAAGCAGCGTGTACGCGGTATGAATGTGCAAGGCAGGCGGGATGGGCGGCAACTTCATCGTGATCGTAGCGTCGGTTGGGGTTGCGATCAGTTGAAGGTTCGGCGTGTCGCCTTCTGTAAGCAGCGTGTACGCGGTATGAATGTGCAAGGCAGGCGGGATGGGCGGCAACTTCATCGTGATCGTAGCGTCGGTTGGGGTTGCGATCAGTTGAAGGTTCGGCGTGTCACCTTCTGTAAGCAGCGTATACGCGGTGTGGATCGCCTGAATGCCGCCGCCGCCAACTGGTTGCCAGGAATATACGCCTGTTGTGTAATTCAACACGCAAATGATAGCTACATCGCCACTCAACATGATAGCGCCAAAGTGCGCAGCATCTGCTAGTGGTAACGTGTAAACGGGAGGCGTGCGCCATGCAAATTCAGGCGTGATCGGGTCTGCATCGCCGTGCTGATTACCTAAATGGATGAACCCGCCGAGCGGGCTATTCGTGGCCGTGCTGAGGCGTAGCACAGGTGCTACGTTGGTCGCAACGCTGTTAAATAAATCGATCGACGGATGATCCGTCGGTTGCACAACGGCTACGCCTGGTTGACCGTTGGCGGTTATGGCAAGCCCAAAATGCCCAGCTGCGGGAGTCAGGTTGTTATCGCGTTGGTTCAGTGCGCCGGGATTATCTACTAGGTAGTGGGTCAAATCGGGCGGTGGTGGCTCTACAGGTGGCACGTAAGGCGGTGGAACAACGATCCACTGGTATACATCGGGTTGCGCGCTTACCTTCTGACAGATGTAATAAATGTCAGCCGCATTATCACTGAACAGGCACACAATCGCGCCCCAATGGGCGTAAGAGGCGGGCGGTAGGGCAGCGGTACGGCGTAATTGATTCTCGCCAAATTCATTAATAGCAGCGCCCGTGTACCCTTCATAGCTGGTTACCAAAAGCGCGGGGTTGCCCGGACTTGTGGTAATTGTATTTCTAAAGTTGCTTTGTGGGTTCGTTTCGATGAATGCAGGGCTGAAATCTGGAAAGTCGATCCACGTCGTTCCGTTGACGGTGTACTCGATTAGCTTATCAGCGCCCGCCTTAAATCTGAAAGTGATCATTGCACCTTCTATACAAGTGTTCAGATCGAGCGTGCTAAATATTGCGTCCCAAACGCGAGCGACCTGATTACGCGTGCCCGCTGCATCAATCTCCCAGTTGTACGCTTGTCCCAATTCGTACAGCGCGCCAAAAAGCGCGTCGGTGTAGGCCGGATCGTCGGGTACAGGCACTGCCACGCAGAGGGTATCTGGCGGGTTGACGTTTGCGGGGAGCTGCCAGCGTTCGCGTGGCACAATTATTGCGCCACGATGATGTAATTCAGTACGTGCGAGGGCTGCATGTTATTGTGCGACCCGTCCCCACCCGCGATTCCTGTTGTTGTCGGTAGCGGCTGCGCAGCAGATGCAGGCGCTTCAACTCCGCCATTGATTACCCCACCGATCGCGCCACTATCACTGTGAGTGTGGCGCGGCATCTCGGAAACAATCAGCCTGTGTTGTTCTTCGCCAAAACGCTCACCAACGCCGTGCGCTGACAGTCCCGTACCGCTACCAGCCCCTATCACTGTACGCCCACGTAAATCAGGTGTTTCAAAGTGATCGGCGTCTAACTGATAAGCTGGATCAAGCACGGCGTAGAGCGCCGGGTAGTCAATGCGTGCGTAGGTTGCACCATCACAAGCGAGCGCGAATTTCGGCAAACTTCCTAAATTGCCCGCAAACGGAAGGATTGTTCCCACCAACGCAAGAGGATTCATGAATGCAAAAGCCTCACTAAAATACGCGGCGGCATCGTCAGGGGTTGCCGTACCGTCTTGCGTCCAATTGGCGGATTGTGTCAACGTCAAAAGAGCGCCGTAGAGACGCTCTATCACCCAACTTGTCCCCACAATCGGGAATGTCCACATCTGGATCGGGCTGTTATCTAGATCGCCCGTCTCAAATGGGTCTGAGTTATATAACGGCGCGGCCAACGGCTGTAATGCTGATCACGGTCACGGCGTTATTGTCCACGCTGACGGCATGGGCGTTAATCGCAGTCACGAGCGTTTGAGTAACCGCTGTACCGCCCGCTGCGGTAGTCAGCAGCAGATGTTTACTCATGGGTGCAAGCGTATATTTGCTGCTATCACGGACAGGGATAGTTTCGGTGAAAATGCGCCCGGTCACATTATCGCGCATGGAGATCGCTAACTTGTTGGATCGCACAGCATCATTGCCGACGGGCGCAGTAACGGGCGTAACCGTCAAGCGACCCGAAACAACACGCTGCGCTTCAATGCCTTGCGTAAGAGCAAGCGCGGCATTCATGAGCACATTTGGATTGCTGGTGGCAACGGTTGGATCAGTGGTAAATGCGGTTGCGTCCGCATTCGTGATCCAAAAGCCAAAATCCGACTTTTGATTTGCACGGTCAAGCAGCGAGCTACTTACGCGGTAGTTTGTATAGTTTGCCATCTCATCTTCTTTCATCGCGGGATCGCGCGATTTTGCTCTTTTACAGTCAAGTCATTTTACGCCAAACGAGAGCTAACGAACGGAGCAATAAATAGAGCATATACAACAAATGTGATGGTTTCTCTTAATCAATTGGTTTTGGGTTCAAGTCCCAACGGGGTCACTTTTTATGATTGCGCCCGGTAGTTGCCGGGCGCTTTCGTTTTCTGTGAGGCTGTACAACCTACACTTTATCTTTATTGCTATCTTTGAAAAGGCTTTTCAGCGGGCTATGTGAGCCGTGATCGCTTGACAACTCAGTATCATCGAACACAGCGTAATAGTCCGCCGTGGTCTTGATACTGGCATGGCCTAGCAGCTTGGAAAGTTGGGTAATGCCGCCGCCATTATTGAGGTATTCGCGTGCGGCAAAGTGCCGGAAGCTGTGAATGTTGTGCCGTCCGTCTATGGCTGCCGCCACGCCTAAGCGCCGAATAATCTCCCTTAGTCCAGAGTAGGTAAGCGGTTTGCCATTCATAGCGCTAAATAAAAATAATCCGTCCGGTCTGATTGCGCACCATTGAGTAAGCAGGCGCGCAGTCCACGGGCTTACCGGAACACGCCGCCGCCGATTGCCTTTTTCTAGCACCGTCAATGAGCCTTTTTTGAGGTTCACATCTTCCATGCGCAAACCGATTAGTCCCGCAGCGCGTATGCCAGTGTCTGCCAGCAAGATAAGGATCGTCTGGTCACGTAGCCCGGCGCGCGTACGCTTGCACGCCTTATACATCGCGATGATGTCAACCGCCTCAATCGCTTTAGGGCGTGGTTCGGTGGGACGCGGACGCCGGATACCTTGCATGGGATTCTCAATGTGATAGCGTTTGCTTGCCCACGTCCAGAAACGATGCAGTGCCACAATCCGATCGCGGGCTGTTGTCGGGCTTTTTGCCACGCGCCGAACTTCCAAAACATACGTCCTGAGCAGTTGATGATCGAATTCGTTTAGCCGCAATGCCGCGTGCTGAGCCGCAAACGGTTTGAGCATCGCGGCATACCACTTGCGAGTCGCGGGCTTCAACCCGTCCGCTTCCCCGTCCAGCCCGAACTCTTTTAGAGCAATGTGAAGCGGGATCATTTGATACCAACTTCTGCACATGCCCACGTTGATTGTTGGCGAATTTGAAAGAGAGATTGACGCGCACGTTTTACCATCAGCGGATCGGGACTGTCGAGCATGTCCTCAATGTCCCCGATCATCCACATGATCATTTCTGTTTTGCGCCGGGCACGATCGCGCAACCGTCGTAAGCGTGACCGACATTTATCACTACATGTCTTTGCGCCTGTGCGTCTTTTGGTCACAAATGCAGTTTGGCAGATGATGCAAACGCACTGACTACCACGTTTTGATTTTATGAAACTTGCTTCTGTGCCATTGATCCGCGTCACATTTAGCGGTTTATCTGTGACGCACTCTGAATTATCCGTGTCGAAACTTACCGTTACAGGTAATTGGGTTAGCATCAATTTCTATCCTTTTCTCTCAAGTCAAAAGGAGGATCGCTTTTCTGATTCTGGAATTAGTGACGCATGTGACACATGACGCATGTTTTGGTGTTTTGTTTTCACCCCGTTTTCTAATCGTAGCGAAAACGGGGAATTGACCTCAATGCGTCACATGCGTCACTGATTTGGCTCTTGAACAGCTAATTTAATCCCACCCCATGCCCTGATTCTGTTAGTGCGTTGTTGAGAAAATCCCCGTTCTTTGAGCCTTAAGCCTAGAGACTTCTGTGTCATGGCACGCTCTCCGACAGAATCACACCAATTCTGGTAGACAAAATACAGGCTTTTCGCGGGGACGGATTGAGCCTGATCAACGATACAGCAATCGTCTAGGAACTCTGCCAGCACGTCCATTTCCGCGCGGTATTCGGCGGTGGCTTCACGTACAGCACGCGGGTTGTTCAGCCCGTCCTTGTGCCACGTCTCTAAGCCTGCAAGCGCCCAATTCAGGATACCTGATAGCTCTGCTGTGAGTTTTGCGCCTAAATCGGGATCGCGTTCTTCCGGCGTGATGGTCACTGTGAAGGGAATTAAGCGTATACGGCGCCAAATACCTTCATCCGTGCCACGCACGAGCGGCTTGTGGTTGCCGTACATCCAGAGCTTGTGTGACGGTGTGAAGTCAAACCACTCATGATGCAAAAAGCGGGCTGTAATGGTGTCCCCACCCGTCAGGTCTTTGACCACGGCTTCCGCTAAGCGCTGGTTCTCATCTGTTTCTCTGGCAACCACAAGACGTTTGCCAGCAAGACGCGCTACATCGTTCGGGATGCCAGAACGATCACGCGCCATGAGCGTTTCTGTTGGCGTTTTTAAGCAGTATTCGCCCATCAATGCCAACAGCGTTTCAATGAACGTGCTCTTACCGTTTTTGCCTGTGCCGATCATGAAGAAAAGGCATTGCTCAACAACGCTACCTGTCAGAGAATAGCCCACTGCGCGCCGCACAAAATCGATTAGTTCATCATCCCCGCCCATCACTCGCTCAATGAAACGTTCCCACGTTGGGCACGTCGCGTGTGGGTCAAAGTCAACGTTGATCCGTTTGGTGATCAGGTCTGTTTGTCGATGCGCGTATGATTCCCACGTCCGCAAATCGATCGTACAGTTGCGCGTGTTTAACAACCAATGGTTAGCGTCCAGCGCGTTCGCTCTGATCGCGATATTGCGTTCTGTCTTTGCCAGTGCGACCATCGACTCCAACTTTGACCGCGACTCGCTGGTCAATGCCCACTTGACGAACGCCCGGCGCTGTTTGTCGCTTTCGATGTCTGATGCTTCTCTGTACATCCCGATGATCGTTGATTTGGCAGCGCGCATAATGCCGCCCGTTTCATCGTTTGCCCATCGGGTGCTGTCCCACAGTAACCAGCGTCCCCAGGCGCTGACAAAACGAATACGATCGCCCCAGGCATTGATCAGGCGTTTGGTGTTGCCTAAATCTGTGAAGTTGATTGTGTCCTCAAGGTCTGGATCAAGGACAGGTGCTTTGGGCATTGCTGTTGGTGAGGGTGTGCTTTGTGGCGGCGCAATCGCAAGTTGTGTACGCGGCATATTCGCGCTGCCCGACAACCCGCTTTCTATGGTTGCCAGCGCTTCTCTTTCGTTCAGACCGATCGAAAGCGCGGCGCTCAACAGGCTTCCGATCACGTCCGACCGATTCAGGAATTGATCGGCGACTAAACTTCCTAAGTTGTAAGCAGCACGATTGAGCGTGTTATTACGTTCGCCTGTTTGGGCACTGCTTACGTTCGCGGTTTCTTTTTCGAGTGCAGCAGCAGCGTAGGCGTCCGGGTTCTTAATAGCTTTGCCTTCACGGTTAACGTGGCTTGATTCTTGTGGCGCATTAACCGGGCGCAAGAGCGATAGTAACCAGTCCGGCGCGTCCGCAAGGGGAACCGGAGGCTTATGCTCTACGAGCCATTGGTATGGTACGCCTGATGGATGCACGGATGGCGGCGCAACGACATAGCCACCGTCCCCGCGTATGTCCGTCCCTGGCAACACTTTTGCGCGATTGCCGACCTTGAAATTCGGATAGGCAAAATAGACGTGATAGCCTTTGCCTGTTTGCACTAGCGCCGTCTCATCGAACCCGCGTTCCTGTAGGCTATCAAAGGCGTCCTGTGTGTCGCAATCAACCACAAACAGCCCGCTGATTTCACCCGTGACAATCGCAATATTAGACTCCGGCGCGTGTAGTCCCCAATTGCGGATCGTCGCGTCAGACGGGCGCGCGGATTGATACTTTTTCCACGCAAGGCCGGGTGTTGGCACTTTATCGCGTGGTTGCAGCGGAAACACGGAAAGACCTTTGTGAGCGTAGTCGAGTGCGCAATCTACGAATTCCATGATACTTCCTTTTGGTGCAGAGTAACGGGTTTGTTGTTTTGCGGTGAATGCACAAAAACAAGGGTTTGTTTGGCGCGGGTGAGCGCAACGTACTTCACGTTTTGCTCTTGTTGGAATTGTTCATCAGATTGCTTTTTCCACATAAGCGGCTACGCTGTTCACCACGGCGTCCCCGCGTCCGGTCTTAATCCAGTCGAAAATTGCAGTCTGATAAGCAGACGGTTCAAAGGTCATGATTTAGTTCCTTTCGTTTTGTGGGATGGAAGTCAAACAGCTTCCGACGTGGAGAGCGACGCAACGGCCAAGGGCAGCGGGAACCCCGTTCCCCAACACATGCACAGCGAATACATTGCGGCTGTAACCAGTGATTCCTTTCCAGTCTCCCCGGACAGAGCGATTACCTGGTAGTCCGGTGATCAATCGCTCTCCCAGCTCGGGGAAGCCTTGCAATTCAGCGGCTCTCCTGGCCGCAAGCGGTTTGGCGTGCCGTGCTGACATTGGCTTCTGATGATTCCATGAGGTTGCCAGTACGCTGTATTCCGCATTGCCCGGTCGCTGAGCTGCTGGCACAGGCAGGGGAAGCCCGTAAAACCAGAAGCGCCGACGTCGGAAGGTAAACCCGCCACAATTCCAATCACTGAGAACCACTGACGGCCATGCTGTCCACGCCCTTCCCGCAGCGGGAACGTTTTCCATGACCGCCCAACGCGGTTTGCTCTCCTCGACGACGCGAACAAATTCAGGTATCAAGTTCTCTGCGTTTGAGCCGGAGATTGCCGCTTGGCTGAACGCCTGGCACGGTGGGCCGCCGATAACGCCATCAAAGCGCCCAGGGACACACTTGAAATCGCGAATATCTTGCCCTAACAGCTTTTCAGGCCCTCGAACCACACAAGCGCCTAGCAGCTCAAACGATTTTCCGAACAGATCAGCCCCTGGAAACAAGCTCAAAACAAGTTGACCGTCTAGCGGTTTCGTAACGCTGAACGGGACATTTTGTAACGCTAAACGGTCCCGGTATGCTTTTTGGCGTTGCCGATC